>SL_4KL_010_BRINEDRAFT_10001898_pt1 | contig 11689 bp, 9 predicted proteins | sample SodLak_010_BRINE_2_FD_10664 | JGI IMG/M metagenome (IMG submission 10664) | reverse complement strand
TATATGGTGTCCGGTTCACCCAGCGACCTGGATGACACCGAACTACCAAGGCTCACATCAGATTTCCGCTTACGCCGGAGCGCAGGGGGCGAAATCCTCATGTCGGTGAATCGGACGAACCGATTCTGCGAAACCGGGCCGAGTTGAACGGCCCGAATCCGCGGTGCGTTCTTCGCGTCTTGACCGAACGGGCTTATACACTTAAGCACGTCGGAACGCTTTGACCGGCCGCGAGTGCGGCCGGCCATCGGCCCCACGCTGAGGGCCCTTCGCATAAGCACGTCGGAACGCTTTGACCGGCCGCGAGTGCGGCCGGCCATCGGCCCCACGCTGAGGGCCCTTCGCATATCAGACGAGTCCCGGGTTGTACTTAACCCCGTCGAACGAAAGCCGCTACGTCATGCGGTTTCAATGAGAGAGATTAACACGATAAGAAGTGATGAGGTGCGACAACTGAGGCGCTCGGGCCCAATATCCGATCTGTAGATTCGGTGGGAGACGCGGCCACAATTGTCATGTTCTTGTCATATTGGCAGCGATCGAGTAGGTGATTCTACGCTTCAATGGTACCGAGGCAAGAAGCAGGACACGACAGACTCGATAGCTCCTTGAAGAAGTCCCAGTAAACATCTGAAGGCGAGAGCAGGAGGGAAACGCCACGGTGATCGTACTCCTCCGACGGATAAGGCCTCAAAACAGACGAGCTGTCGAGGAGTCGTTTATACCACAGGCGTTTATAAGGGAGGGGGCCACATATAAAAGCGAACGATGACGAACCCTGCAGATTCGATCGAGATCCAGAACGTAGTTGCATCGACGGGGATCGGCCAAGAGCTCGATTTAGAAGCACTCGCGGAGGACCTTCCCGGGGCAGACTTTAACCCTGACAACTTCCCTGGGCTCGTCTACCGGACCCAGGAACCGAAAGCCGCGGCACTCATTTTCCGGTCGGGAAAAATTGTGTGTACGGGCGCGAAAAGTATCGACGATGTCCACGAGGCGCTCGGGATCATTTTCGAGAAGCTGCGCGGCCTACAGATTCCCGTCGAAGAGGATCCAGAGATTACGGTTCAGAACATCGTATCGAGCGCCGACCTCGGACACAATCTCAACCTCAACGCGCTCGCGATCGGCCTCGGGTTAGAAGATGTCGAGTACGAACCGGAACAGTTCCCTGGGCTCGTTTACCGGATGGATGAGCCAGAGGTCGTGATCCTCCTGTTCGGGAGCGGAAAAATTGTTATCACGGGCGGGAAGCGGACCGACGACGCCGAAGAAGCAGTCGAGGAAATCGTAGAACGAATCGAAGGACTCGGCCTTCTCGGGTAACGGACTGCTCGGACAGATCACTTCGAAGACAGGTATCAGACGGTCGGATCGACGGAATGAATAGATGGACAGGTCTGGCGGGTCAACCGAGACGAAACGAGGTCAATTACTGGGGATTGTTTTCAGTCAATACCTCTTTCACGACGTCTGGGTCCTCCAACAGCTGGTGTTTCGTGTAGCTCCCTTCCGCGCTCCCGCCGCTGTGTTTCGACTGCTCGATGATATCGAGAAAGGCGTGTTCTTTGAGTAGATCTCGAACGCGACGTAACGAGAGGCTGTCCGAGCCTTCTTGTCGACAGATGTTCTCGTAAATCTCGTACACTCTGCTGGTGCGGAATCCATCCTGACGGCCACCTGATAACGACAGCAATGCGAGCGCTTGAAGCACGTACCGAGAGTGCGGCGTCGAACCACGGATGAGCTCGCGGAACCGATCTGTCTCCGCTCGCTCGCGCGCTTGCGTGACGAATCCTTCTCGAACGGTCGGCTCTCCGTTCGATTGCGCAATCTCGCCTGCGTACCGTAGGATGTCAATCGCCTTGCGAGCGTCACCGTGTTCGCGCGCTGCAAGTGCCGCCGCACGCGGAATCGTTGATGGGTCAAGAACCTCATCGTGGAACGCATCTGCGCGTGCCTGCATGATCTGTCGGAGTTGATTTGCGTCGTACGGTGGGAACACGAATTCGCGTTCACACAGACTAGATTTGACCCGCTCATCCATCCGGTCTTTATACTGGATCTTATTGCTGATCCCAACGACACCGAGCTTACAGTCGGTAATCTTTCCGGCCTCGCCGGCCCGTGAGAGCTGCATCAGTATCGCGTCGTCATCAAGTTTATCGATCTCGTCGAGAATGATGAGGACGACATCGTACCGCTGATCAAGGATGCGCCAGAGCCGCTTGTAGTATGTCGATGTCGACAACCCCTTATCAGGGACATTGATACCAGTCGCCTCAGGATCATTCACACCCTCGGCAATCGTCTGAACAGCTTGCGTCTCTGTTGTGTCCTGTGCACAGTCGACGTAGGCGAACATCGCGTTGACACCCTCTTCTCCGGCCGTCGAGACGAGACGCTTCGAAACGTACTTTGCACAGAGCGATTTGCCGGTGCCCGTTTTTCCGTATATAAGTACGTTGCTCGGGCTCTGCCCGAAGATCGCAGGGTTGACAGCTGCCGCGAGATCGGCAATCTCGTCGTCACGGCCGACAATTCGGCCCTCGCCGGGGAGATGGCTGATTTCGAGGAGCTCTTTGTTCGCGAATATTGGGTCCTCTCTAGTGAAGAGGTCGTCCGCTGCGTCCATAAGATCCACACCGTGTTTCCGGTGAAATGCGTTCTGTTTTGCGTGTGCTGGAAGGAGGTTGTTTGAGACACACACCGTGTTTCCGGTGAAAGGGGGTTTGGGGTGGGGGTGGTGTTCACCGGAAACCCGGTGTCTACCATGGAAATAAAATTGTTAATTGCAGCCCAGTATATTGTTATTAGAGCTATATTAATTAGGAGTGTACAGCCTACGCCCAGAAACGTACGCTACATACTCAGAAACGTACGCTACATACTCAGAAACGTAGAGAAGGGAACTGTCGTTAAATCGACGAAATCAACGACTCGAATTAGGATATGAGTAGAAGCGGAAGCAAAAGTCATCGGATCGGCTCGACTCAAACTTGCTCTCGCGACAGTCCATCACTTCTTTACTCTCACGACAGTCCATCACTTCTATAAGAGACATCCCACAGGAGGAGCATTCCGTATGAAAAGACACTGTAGAGTATGCTCAGGAGTATGTAGAGACGACATTTCCGGTGAAAAATCTCTCTAATACTATCGATATAATCTCTTGCTAACTTAGCTAGTGGACTTTACTCTATTTGTGTATATAATAATTGTGGTTTAATATGAGTTACGTACGACAGAATTGAGGTACACTGACAGTAGATTCCTGACTGCGGACCATTGGTAATCTGGAAAAAGCAGAACCACCCCCAACCATCACCGATTTCACCGGAAACACGGTGTGTGACTCTTCACAAAAGAGTGCAGAGAACTCTCGGGCACGAGAAGATACCAAGGACGACAACAACGCCAACAGCCTCGACTACGCCGACAGCAACGTCAACGACGACAGCAGCGATACGACTACGAAAATGAAAAAAGGATGACGGCTGCGGCAACTACTGTAACTCCGATGTTTCGGTTTCCAAGCCGGTCTCCGGGTGAAGCAGTGCCAGCGACCGGTCAATGCCACCGAGCGTCGACACCTCATAGCTGATCATGTACGAGCGTGTAAGGATTCGAACAGGTAACACCAACACCAACAAAGCCAGCAGGGAAACGAGCAGGACGACACTGAGAACAGCGATTCCCACGGTTGTTCCCAGTACCGCACCGAAACCACCGAGCGGGACCGACGCAACGAGTAACACGATACCAGCAACGACGACGACAGTTGCTCCAGCAAGGACGACGGCAAGTCCTTCGACGATAGCGATACCGATACTGATGATCAAGTGGACGAAGAAATAGATTGCAACGTCAATCCAGTTCCCGCGCAACGACCTCCAGAGTCGCTGCCACCCAGCGATCGCACCGCTGTCTTCAACGATCATCGTCGGAACGACGAACTCGTAAGTGAGCCGGAGAGCGAGGACTGAAAGCAGTCCGAATAGCGCCCCGACAACTCCGAGAGCGACCGTTGGACCCGTTGAGAGCGACATGAGCGTTGTCGCCAACAGATCAATCGGCTGCCATCCGATCGGATTCGTTGAGAGCACAGTGATGAACACGGCGGTCACAATTGGAGCGGCGACCGCAACAGAGAGTACAGCTGAGACGGCAAACAGACCGACCGCCTGTCGAAGACGAGAGATGAACGGCCGCCACAGTCGGACTTCGTTCGTATGAAGGGCGTCGTAAAAAACGAGGCGGAGCGACAGTGAAATCACAGAGATGACCACAATAGTCAACAGTATTCCGATACCCATTACGACGGGTAAAACCCCATCTATCGGCACTGAACCATCAACTGGTGCCAAGCTATCAATCGGTACCGAACCATCGATCGGTCCCTCTGTGGCCAGGGCGACTTCTTCCAGTACGCTACCGCCAGAGGAGAGTGTCCCCGGACCTGACACGTTCGCGCTCACACCGCCGCCCATAAAAAGTACGAGGAGAGCAAGCTTTATCCAACGCACCAAGCTGAACGGAAACAGGAACCGGCGTGTGGCCTCGATCGCATCGTCGACGGCGTCGACGGCGTGCCAACTCATGATCGTCCATTTATCGGGACGATATATAATAGCATATATAATATGTTGTGAGTTTGAACGATATCGACCCACAGCGCTTTAGTTCGACAGGGTACATCTTCAGCCATGAAAATCCGCGGCGAACGTGAATGTCGGAGCTGCGGCGTTCGCTGGTCGTACTACGAGACAGGGTCGATAGAGTGTCCGGCCTGCGAAAGTCTCCAGAGCGTCGGGGTCGACGACCGTACCGTACACACGGACACACCCGTCACCCTCGATCTCAGCGCCTACCGCGCCCGCTTCGGTGACGCACCAGATGTCCTTCCAGACGAAGGTGTCAACGAGCTCAAATCGACACTCCGGAAGTACATCCGCAAACGCGGGTTCATCCGGGGCGGAGAGCTCGCTCCACTCGACGCAACGTATCTCGCGGCCCAAGAGCTGTTAGAGGCTATCGATTGCTACCATCGTCTCCGCGACCCGACCGATCGCGACCGTGAGTACCTTCTCAACCTGTTGGCCGGTGCCGACGACGGCGACCGTCCCGACGCCGCGCAAGTTCCTGACTCCCTCCGAGAGGCCAGGGGAATGGCGGCCGTGCATGCTGTCAACGAATATCGGAGTGATACCCTCGTGTTTCTCGACGAGTTGGCGTCAAGCGAACGCGCGAGTCACGATCACGACAGTACCGACGACGCTGAGACCGTCAGCGACGCGGCCACCACGATCTCAGTTATGGGGGACGATGCAGCCGCTCGAATTGGTCCCGCCCGAACCGTCCTCGAACGACTCCGTGACCGGTCCAAACGCGTCGATGCGCTCACGGGAGCCGTAACGCCGTCCGATGCCGACGCCCTGACCGAGGCTGCGGACGCGATCGGAGAGTACGTCAGAACCGGTGATAGATCCGCTCTCGACCACGCCCGCAAGCAGCTCGTTGGCGACGCCGAGTAGAACGCTTCGGAAGTATGACGCTCTCCTCCCGACCCGTGTGTCGGCTCGGGCGGTGCCAGATTCACTGGTGATACTCAGAGGACCATGTTCAAATCCTCTCGTCGAAAGTCCGAGTCATGCCGAGATTCGAGATCCATGACCACCGCCACGCGCTGAAACAGCTCAGGGATACGGGCTCGACAAGCCTCTGGGAAAATCGAAAGGATATGCCGTGTCCGGTCTGCGGTGATCCGTTTGAGCGGCTCTTCACGACCAGCGAGACGGGGACTCAGTTTCCCGAAAACAACGGAACGCCGTTCTGTCTTCTCCGTGTCGAGGAGTCGATACATCTATTTCGTCACTAACCTCACCCAGCGCTAAACCCACTCACCACTAACCTCACCCAGCGCTAAACCCACTCACCACTTGCATCCGTCCGTGTTCCGCACCCGTCCGTGGATTCTGCTCAGTCGTCGCCGACAGGATCGACGCTCGGCTCTGGGTCGTCGATGTACCGCTCCGTCCACGTCCCGCGGGAGAACCATGCGACACCGACGATTGCGCCGAGCACGTTCCCAAGCGCCATCCCAACCCAGATCCCCGTCTCTCCCCAGCCAGCAATGAAGACCAGATAGCCCACGCTGGCGACGCGACCCACCCAGAGTGTGAGGATGGAGATCACCATCGCAGTCTTCGTGTTTCCGGCCCCGCGGAACGCACCGAGGATAACCTGTGAAACACCGATGAAGGCGAACTCGACCGACCGGATCCGAATATACTCAACTGCCAACGCGACCGTCGCCGGCGCATCCGGCACATCCCCGAGGAATATCCCGACGATCGGTTCCGTGAAGGCCACGGCCACGACAGCGACGAGAAACATCACCCCGGCACCCGTCGTCGCGGCGATCTTCACCGACCGGGCAGCGCGGTCGGCCCGGTCAGCTCCCAAATTCTGTCCGACCATGGTGTCGATTGCCCGGCCGAGCCCCATTGCGGGGAGGAAAACGAGCGAGATGAGACGGTTCCCAAGCCCGTACGCCGCCACGACGGGCGGCGAGAAGGTGACGACCATCGCGGTGAGCGTGATCATCGCCATCGCACTTGTCGTCTGCTCGACGCTGGACGGGAGCCCGAGTCGAAAGATGTCTTCGATGAATCCGAGGTCGGGCTTGAGATGGGCCAGGGTGACTGCCGGCCCGAGCCCCGTCGCGAACAGCAGCCAGAGTCCGATGGCCGTGGCGACGCCTCGCGAGAGGATAGTCGCCAGCGCGGCCCCCTCGATACCGTAGCCGGTGAACCCGGTCGCCGCCAAGAGCGCCTCCCCGATTCCGACTGGATCGAGCGCGGCGACCACGGGAACCGCCGCGAGCCATTCGAACAGCGGGTTGTTCGCGAACCCGAAGATGAGAAACGGATCGAGGAGCACGTTCAAGAAGACGGAGACGACCATCACGGCCATCGGCGTCCGAGTGTCTCCGTACCCGCGCATCAGCGCGGAGAAGACGAAGAATCCGAACATCAGTGGAATTCCGAGAAAGATGATCTCCATGTAGTCCGCCGCGAGCGGGATCACCGTCGCCGCGGTGTCAGGGTCGCTCGGGAGGAGTTCGAGGGCCGGCCGGGTGTAGAAGTAGCCCCCGACCCCGATCAGCACGGAGAGCACAGAAACGGTGAAAATGGTCTGTCCGGCGACGAGTCCCGCAGATCGGTCCCCGTCCGCGCCGATGTACTGCGCAACGAGGATCGCTCCAGCCGTCGTGAATCCGCCAGCAACGGCAATTAACAGGAATATCAGCGGAAACGCGAGACTGATAGCACCGACCGCCTCCGCGGATAATCGACCGAGATACAGCGTATCAACGACGTTGTACGTCACCTGTAACAGCTGAATAACCACGATCGGCCACGCGAGGTGGAACAGCGGCCGCACGAGACTCCCCTCCGTGATCGACTGTTCTGAGACGTGTTCTGCATCGGTATCCGTGCGCTCGCTTTTGGTATCATCGTCGCCGCCGCTGGCATCGGCATTGGCACCATCGGACCGATGCTGGTTAGCATCGGAATCGCCGTTTTCCGGCGTTGGAGGCGACTCTCGGAAGTCGTCGGAGGGCTCGTCGCTCACTAATACATAAACAACCTGCTCGGTCTATCAGGGTTCCGATCCCGGCCGTGTGGACCGGATACGAGCGTATCTGGGGTCACGCTCGAGAACGATCACTCGGAGTCGACATCGCTGTTCGGCGCGCTGTGACCGGTCACGATATCGCCGCTCGCGGTCGACGAGTCTCCAGCCGGAGAGAGCGTACCGGAGTCGTCCACATCGCTTGACTGACTGCCCCCATCGAGCCTGCTCCCGGCTCGTTCGCCGTCGTCGCGCGCACCGTCACGGTCGCTGTCCGGGCCGTCGTCAGGTCCACCGACCCGCGCAATCCCCGACGTGTCGTCAAATATGAGATGACGGTGCGGGTACGCCATCTCCGCGTCGAGGTCGGCGAAGCGGCTCCGTATCTTCGTGTTCACGTCCGACTGCACTTTCGAGAGCTTGTACGGCTTCTTCACCCAGTACCGGAGCCGAAGCAACACGCCATCGTCACCGAAATCATCTATCCGACAGTCGGGGCTCGCCGTGTACCGCGCAACGCCGACTCGGATGTCCGGGCCGCCGTCGATGACGGCTTCACAGTCTCGAGCGGCCCGTTCGATACTTCGGCGAGCCGCGTCGATATCGCTTTCGTACGTCACCAGCACGTCGATAGTCCGACGAGTCCGTTCATCCTCGGCCGAGAAGTTCGTCACGTCGCGCTCCCGCATGGTCCCGTTCGGAACGACCAGAAACGTATTGTCGAGCGTGAATATCTTCGTGTATCGAATCGTGATATCCTCGACGAATCCCGTCGTTTCGTCGTCCAACTGAATCATATCCCCGATTTCGTACGGCTGGTCGGCAAGGATGAACACCCCGTTGATGAAGTTCCCCACGAGCGGTGCGAGGATGATCCCGATAACCGCGGAGAAAACGGCGGTTCCGAGGAGGAGATCAGCGAAACGGAACCCGACCGCCCACAGTCCGAACAGCAGCGCGAGCGCGATCGTTCCGACGCGCACGCCGCGGACGATCGTCTGTGCGACGCTCTGTCTCGAGACTCGGCGGGCGACCGGCCGCCCGATCAGTCGAACGAGGAGGTTGGACGCGAGCACACCAAATCCCACAGAGAGGATAACGAAGAAGAATCCCGACCCCGGAACGTCTGCGATCCACCCGATCCAGTCCCCAAGCGGAAGACCTCGATCTGCGATCGAGCCGATAGCGTCGGGCCGTGCCATAGCAAACCCGCCGTCGCCCACCCGAAAAAGGGTTTCTCCCCGCGTATCAGATCCGATGCGTGCCGGCGTGACACCCGATGCGTGCCGGCGTGATACCCGATGCGTGCCGGCGTGATACCCGATACGTGCCGGCGTGATACTGGTATGCTTCGGCTTGATCGTGCAGACGTGGTCGTCGCATCTGAAAACCCACCGTAGCCGAAAGCTCGCAGCGATCGACCGTCGCGTGGAAATTACTAACACCCTGCCGGGCGAACGAACTGACATGCCGGATTTCACACCACCGCACCCGTCGTTCAGCGTCACACACGAATCTCCGCCGAACGACGTTGTTATCGCCGGCTTCTCCGCGTTTGGTCTCGCCGGGCTCACCGCCGTCGACTACCTTATCGACAAACTCGAACTCGAGGAAACGGGCCACATTCAGACGGAAGGCCTTCCGTCGATCACGCCGTTCGCCAAGGGCCGACCGCGCCATCCAATTCGGCTTTACTCCGCCGAGAAGATTGACGTCACCGTTCTCGTCGCCGAGCAGTTCGTCCCGCCCGGATTGGGTGAGCTGCTTGCTACGTCGATCCTCGACTGGACGGAGTCCGGAAACGTCTCGGAAATTGCGGTTCTCGCCGGCGTTCCGATACCGCATGGACCTGACGCCCACCGAACGTTCTACATCGCCACCGACGACTACCGCGACTCCCGGATCACCGATGCCATCGACGTCCCGCCGATGGAGGCCGGATTCCTCGATGGGACGAACGCCTCGCTGCTCGAGCGCGGAATGGAGTCACCGCTCGGCGTCGGGATGTTCATCACTCCAGTTCACGCGCAGGCACCGGACATCGAGGCGGCGGTTCGACTCGTCGATACAATCGATAAAACGTACGACCTCGGCGTCGACTCGGAGCCGCTCGCGGAGTTCGCCGCAGAGATTCGGCGTCACTACGAGGGACTCGCCGAGCGGATCGAAGAGCGGGAACCTGAGGGGAGTTACGATCGAATGTATATGTGACGCAGAACACTGTCCACACCTCGGTTACTACTGGACGTCCACACCTCGGTTACTACTGGACGTCCACACCTCGGTTAATACTTGGGTCTAAAACCGCGTGCAACTCGAGTTATAGTTAAAACCTATACCTAAGGAGTGTATTGTGGTATCCATGACTGACGATCTCCGCGGCACACTCGATCACGTCGGGGACCGATTTAACCTCGGCGAGTACGAGATCGACGCGTACCTCGCGGTGTTGGAGCACGGCGAGTTGACCGCGAGCGACATCGCCGACCGGACTGATATCCCGCAGCCGCGCGTGTACGACACGGTTCGAAGCCTCTCTGACCGCGGCCTCGTCGAACTCCGGGAATCGCGTCCGATGAAGATCGTCGCCGTCGACCCGGACGACGCGTTCGGCGATCTCAAAACCTCGTTCGCAGAGATGGTCGACGAGCTGGAAGCCCGGTACACTGCGCCGACGCGCGAGACTGAAGCGGTGTCGCTGGTGAAATCGCGCTCGACAATCCTGCGATACCTCGAGGAAGTCATCACGGGCGCAGAGTACGAGCTCGCCGTCTCGTTGACGCCCGGGCTCCTTCGCCGTTTCCGCGACGAACTCGCCGCGAAAGTCCAAGCGGGCGTCAGCGTCGAACTCCTCGTCACGCCTGCTTCGAAGGCACCCGACCCGGCGGAGTTTGATTATCAAGAAGTCGCCACCATCGCTCGCGCGAGGCGCGGCATAACCACCCCAATTCTCGCCGTCGGCGACGGGGAGTACTCAGTGTATGCCACCCAGGACGCGCTGCGCGACGATCGCGAGCGGTACGGCGTCATCTTCAACCGCTCCGCGCTCGGTTTCCTCGTTTCCGGCTTTTTCGGGACCGTGCTGTGGACGACCGCGGAGACGCTCGCGACGAACGGTGCGGACCGCCCCTTCCCCCGGCGATACGCCTCGATCCGACGCGCCGTTAAGGACCTTCGCGAGTTCGACGGTGACGAGTTCTACGCGACGGTCGAAGGCCGCGACATCGAGACGGGAGACGCCGTGACCGTCCGTGGCCGTGTCGTTGACGTCGCCTTCGAAGACACGGAAGAGGTCGCCTCGCTGGTCGTCGAGACGGAGACCGGACGCATCGAAATCGGTGGTCGGGTCGCTGCCCTCGAAGATGTCGAGGGCCAAGAGATCGTGATCGGCCGCGACGAGCCCCCGGCGCTGTAACGGTGGGCCCCTGGCGCTGTAACGGCGCGCCCCTGGCGCTGTAACGGCGCGCCCCTGGCGCTGTAACGGCGCGAGTCGATGGCGTCGCGGCCCGACACACCACCAGCGCTGTGGATTTAAGACCTGAGAGGTCGCCCGATCGATATGGAGTACACGACGCTTGGAGATACCGGGATGACGGTGAGTCGATTGGCGCTCGGCTGCATGAGCTTCGGCAGCGAACACGAGTGGATGCTCGACCCCGATGAAGGCCGCGAACTTGTCGAACGCGCGATTGACCTCGGAATTACCTTCTTCGATACCGCAAACGTCTATTCGAACGGCGAAAGTGAGCAGATTCTCGGAGACGTCCTCGCCGAGCACGACCGTGACGAGTTCGTCGTTGCAACGAAAGTGTATGGCGAGATGGACGACTCGAACCCGAACTCGGGTGGCCTCTCGCGAAAGGCGATCGAACAGGAATTAGAACGCAGTCTCGACCGCCTCGGAATGGACACCGTCGACCTGTATCAGATCCATCGGTGGGACTACGACACACCGATCGAAGAGACGCTGGCCGCGCTCGACGACGCGGTTCGTCGCGGAAGCGTCCGGTACATCGGGGCGTCGTCGATGTGGGCCCACCAGTTCGCT
>SL_4KL_010_BRINEDRAFT_10001896_pt1 | contig 11692 bp, 12 predicted proteins | sample SodLak_010_BRINE_2_FD_10664 | JGI IMG/M metagenome (IMG submission 10664) | reverse complement strand
ATGGTACAGTCATACCACTCGAACTTGGGCTATCTCGGCCTGCCGCTCGTCGCCGCGACCTTCGAGCCAGACGTCACAGCAATTGCCAGTGTCGTCCTCGGGATCGGTTCGCTCACGCAGGTGCCGATTACGGTACTCCTGCTCGTGATGATTACTGGTGCTGACACCCGACTCCGCGCACAATTCCGGAAACTCGTAACGAACCCCGTGTTGATCGCGCTCGTTGGCGGCATTATAGTCGGCTCGCTTGAGCTCAGTGTTGCCCCATCAGTCGTCACTGGGCTCGATCTACTGGCTGGGTTGGCACTGCCACTGGCGCTGCTCTGTGTTGGGGCGTCACTCCAGATTGATGGGCCGACAATCGATATTGGTGCGACAGGCTCTGTTATTGGGCTGAAGCTTGTGTTCATGCCAGTTCTCGCGTGGATCGTGTTTTCTGCACTCGGCGTCGACGCGGCCACATTTGCGGCTGCAATTGTCATGCTTGGGACACCGACAGCAGTTTCAACCTATGTGTTTGCCACAGAACTTGGTGGGGATAGCGAATTTGCGTCGCTCAATGTCTTTGCGACGACAGTGGTTTCGACCGCCTCGCTATTCGTGTTGATTGCGCTTGTTTCGTGATCACTCAATACCCTCTGACACGATGCCAACTGCCCGCCGGATCTGTCGTGCGAGGTCTGCAAATTGGTTCGGATCATGTGATTTGAGCACATAGCCGGTCACGTTGTTTTCGACCGCTTCGCTGGCAACGCGCTCGCTCCCGCGAGCAGTGTACAGCAAAAACGGAATGTCGGGATTGTCTTTTCGGATGACTTTGAGAAAATCAAGCCCGCTCAGGGCGGGCATCTGGAGATCGCTCACGATGCAGTCGAACGGCTCTGTGTGGAGTGTCCGGACGGCCTGTTCAACATCTGATGCGGTTGTCACCGAGAGGTCATCGTACCGTGACTGTAGGTATGATTCGACAAGCTCCAACAGACCCTCGTCGTCATCGACAATGAGCACCCGTTTCTCGGTGGCATCGGTATCAACGCGCTTCGCCAGGACGAACTCGGTCCGATAGTCGTTGTGGATCGCAAGATCAAGCCACTCGTCTAACTCTTGAGACGCTGCGACGAGCGTAACGCTGTCAGTCTCCGAATCATACGCCACAACCCTCAAGTATTCGAGTTTTGGAATATCCTGATGGTACAGATGAGCGCGGGCGAGTTCGACAATCTGCGGAAAGCCAACCACGGTATCGGTGTCAATAGCCGTAACCAGTTCGTCCACTGTTGACGTGCCATGCTGCCGAAGGTGAAACAGCATGCGCCGTCGCCGAGCATTCATCATTGCCTCGATGATTGCGTCCGTCCGGGCAGGTCCGGGAGCCGACTGCGGAGCTGGGCCTGTATTAGTCATAAATTGTCTACAGTCGATAGATCGAACACATACATAAAGAAAAAGACATATTAACCGCAAAATACGTGCCGTATCGTCCTGTGTACGAGACTGAAACTGACGCTCACAACCCACAAACCAGTAGATTCGGATCGTAATACGATCGCAAAACAACGCGTAGAGCGTCCAAAACGAATAATCTGAAGCATTTGTCGCATAATAGTAATTACTACAGGCGGTCTCACGGCGAGAGTTCTATAGTCGTGCCACCGTACTATTTACATCATGTCACGATTCCCATATGCGATGATCGCACTGGGCGGTCTGTTCGGGTTATTCGCCGTGGGGCGGTTCGTAGTGACGATTCAAATGGTCGGTATGCAGCCCGGGCTCCTGTTTGATACGATTTTGCTTATCATTCCCGGAATTACGTTTTCATACGTTGGGCTGCGACTGCCGATATTCGACATTGAACCACAGCAGTATCCACAGCTCGTTGGCTGGTTTTTTGGCGGCGTCGTCGTGATGTTCGGCTTTCTGGTCTTGCGCGAGCTTCACCCGGGAGTCAGCGCAGATTGGACGGTTGGAACCCGAGCGATTGCGTTTACTATTGGTTCGGTTGGTGGGCTCCTCATCGGGCTGCAACGAACACGAGCACTCACTCGAACGAATCAACTCGAACGTCGCAATGAGGAACTTGCGTTCAGTAAACAAGAACTTACCAAACAGAACCAGCGGCTCGAAACCGTCACTGGAATCATTTCGCACGATCTCAGAAGTCCACTGTCGACAGCACTCGGCTGGGTCGAACTAGCGAGGGAACAAGACGACACCGAGGACCACTTGGACAACGCGACCACCGCACTCGGCCGAATGGGCGAGCTCATTGACAACACGCTGGCATTGGCACGACACGGACAGGCAGTGGTTTCGACCGAACCGTTCGGCCTCTCGGTGATTGCCCAGGAGTGTTGGGAGATTGCCGGAGCGCCGACTGCTGAGCTGACAGTTGTTGACGACGTACAGATAACCGGTGACCGAACGCGCGTAAAACAGCTTTTCGAGAATCTCTTTCGTAATGCCGTAGAACACGGTGGCAACGCGGTAGCGGTCACAACGGGCGTCGTCGGCGAAACAGGGGTGTATATCGAGGACGATGGACCCGGAATCCCGGCGGCATCCAGAGCGGCCGTATTCGATTTCGGATATACCACCAACCGACAGGGAACCGGCTTTGGGCTGGCAATTGTCGCTGAAATCGTTGAGGCACACGGCTGGGAGATCAGCGTTGTCGACAGCGACACCGGCGGCGCACGGTTCGAAATTTCGGGGATCGAATGTTCAGCCGGCTCCGAAGAGAGTCGGTTATAAAAACATCCGAGCTTCCATGCAGAAACCAACAAATGAACAAGGCCAAATTCATTTTGCTTACCGGGACCTACCGCACCGTATGGTACTCAAAGAATCCGACTCCGAACTGAGCCGCGGCGATGTGGCCCCAGACTTCGAACTGACCGGCACTGACGGCGAGCCCTATCGCCTCGATTCGTTCGCCGACAACGACGCGCTGCTCGTCGTTTTTACCTGCAATCACTGTCCGTATGCAAAGGCCAAATTTGACTTCCTCAACGAGCTGGCCGACGAGTTCGATGATGCCGCAGTCGTCGGCATCAACCCCAATGCGAATCCTGAGTATCCCGACGATAACTTCGAGAGCATGGTCGAACTCGTTGATGCGGGAACAGTCGATTACGACGCCTACCTCTATGACGAAACACAAGCTGTTGCCCGCGCATACGGGGCGGTCTGTACTCCCGACCCGTTCCTGTTCCGGCGGGAAGACAGCGAATGGACACTTGCCTACCACGGCCGACTCGACGACGCCCTGGATCCTGACTCGGAGCCAACCGAGTTCTACGCTCGCGAAGCGATCGAATCCGTCCTCGCTGGCGACGACGTGGCCCTCGACGACCTCCCCTCGCGCGGCTGTTCGATCAAGTGGCGAAATGAATAAGAACGATTACTCAGAGCTCACATAGCCCAGTGCCTCGCGGGCGTTTGCGACTGCCTTTTCGTGTTTCGCCGGATAGGCCTCGACTTTCGCGCGGAGCGTGATACCCGAGCCAAGTCGCGCAGTGCGTTTGAACGCCTGCTGTTTGTCGAGCCGGAGGAAAAACGAGCAGTTGTCATCGACCCGTTCGTCAAGTTCGTCGAGAATGCGGTCGATCTCGTCTAATTCAGTCAGCCGGTCGAGGACGACGCGCATATCGTCGGCGTTCTCAACGCGTGCCGAAAAGACAATGATCCGGTCGCCGTGATGGCCAGTGTTTTCGACGCGGTCGAGTTCGAATTCCTCGGGAAGAAAGGTCGCAAGTGCGTCTGCAACCCGTTTTTCGTCTTCTGTCGCATAACAGAAACTGCGTAGATCGATGTAGTGAAACGGCACTCTCGGCATATACCGCCCTTTGAGGCCGGAGGGAAAAAGCGCTCGCCTCTGAGACCGTCAGTACGGACCGGCCGAGTGGCCATCGAAAGCGGAGGAATATACACTCCCACCGTATAGAGTGCGCTATGAGCGAGCACTCCACCGACACAGGGTGGTTCGCCGGACTATCCGCCGAGGCCGACCCCGAAGACATGTGCGAGGCGATCGAGACTGGCCGCGGGGAATCACCACAGGACTGGCCGGCAGTGGCGGTTGAATCGGGCTTTGCGAGCGACGAAGCCGACTATTATGCGACGCTTCGGGAGGCAACCATTGAGGCTGCCCGGCGAACCGTCACCGAACGCGAACAGGCCGACGACAAACAGCTGGTACACGCGGTCAGAGCGATGGACGATGCAACCCGAACCGCAAACGAACTCGCCGAGCGGTCGAGCGAGTGGGCTGGGACGCTCTTTGCTGACGCGAACCCCGGGATACAGGGCGCTCGCCAGCTGGCCGAGCGCAATCCGACAACGCCGGCCGAAACACGAGTTATTTCGCTTGCGAGCCGTATCGACGACCTGGCAACAGAGGCCGACGAACTACGGGCATTTATTCAACAGCGAGCACCCGAGGCCGCCCCCAACCTCAGCGAGATGGCAGGTCCGGTTCTCGCGGCCCGGCTTATTTCCTTGGCTGGCGGGCTCGAANCCCTGGCGAAAAAACCGAGCGGAACCGTCCAGGTACTNGGCGCTGAAGATGCACTGTTCGCCCACCTCGCCGGNAGAGGTAGTTCGCCAAAACACGGCATTATCTACACCCACCAGTACATCAACGGGACTCGACACGAGGACCGCGGCTCTGCGGCGCGGGCATTCGCCGGAAAACTTTCGATTGCCGCCCGGATCGACCATTACAGCGGCGAGCAGCGACCCGAAATTCACGAAGAACTCGCCGACCGGATGGCAACGATTCGTGCGCGGGCCGACGATTCGGAGGCCGGACAGTGAGCGAACCGCTACCGGCCGGTGTCGAGCGCCGTGACTTCGATGGCAGATCACGATTGGCGACGCAGGGAGCGCCGGTCTACGGTGAGCCGACAGACGGCGAGTGGCGCTGCTGGGACGGTGGCCGTTCGAAGCTCGGGGCGATGATCGAGAAAGAAATGCAGATCGGCCTACAGGGTGGCGAGCGCGTCCTCTACCTCGGTGCTGCAAGCGGGACAACCGTCAGCCACGTTGCCGATTTCGCGGGGCCGACCTATGCGGTCGAGTTTGCCCCCCGACCGGTTCGTGATCTCATCGGGGTTGCCGAAGCCCGACGAACCCTCTTTCCGCTGCTGAAAGACGCCCGAAAGCCCGAGACGTATGCACATATCGTCGAAAGCGACCTTGACGTCATCATTCAGGATGTCGCCACCCGCGGACAGGCGGCGGTGGCCATCGAAAACGCGCGGTTTCTCGCCGAAGATGGCCGACTCCTGATTGTAATCAAAGCCCGCAGCGAGGACGTGACCGCCGCGCCTGCTGCAGTCTTCGAATCGGTCTGTGCGGAGCTCGAATCGACCTACGAGATCCTCGAAACCGAGCGGCTCGAACCGTTCCACGACGATCATCTGGGCATCGTCGCTCGCAAACGGTAATTCGAACGAACGTATCCAAAATTCACTCTCGGTGGTAACACCAAGTAATAACGTTTTACTCAACGCGGTGATAGCGACGAGTATGAGTCAGACGACAGCGACGGCTGAGGGGTCAGTCGCAGCGAAAATATCTGCATTAGGGCCAACGTGGCTGGCGGGCGCGATCGCCGCCGGGCCGGCAACAATGGCGAGTCTCCTCGTCGCGGGAGCGACGTTCGGCTATGCCTTACTGTGGGTCGTGATTATTTCGGCGCTCTTTGGCGCACTCGCACAGTATCTCTCGACGAAACTCGCCCTGGCGACCGAAGAGGGGCTAATCGAGACAGTCGAACGTCGGCTCGGCTCGAAGTGGGCTTGGCTGCTCGTGGTCGACGTCGTTCTCGCCTCGGGGCTCGCACAGCTCATTATTATGAAAACGTTGGCCGATACCTCGGGACTGGTGACGGGCTTTGATCCGCGCCTCTGGGGCGTCTTCTGGGCGCTTGTCCTCGCGGTCGGGCTTGCTGGCGGGGGCTACCGGATTGCCGAACTCGGTGCGAAAGTCATTGTTTCGGCCATCGTGCTGGCGTTTGTCGCCTCGCTGTTTATCGTCCCGACCGACCTGGTTGCGGCCTCCGGCGGGCTGACACCGACTATTCCGGCCGGCGTCTCGGGTGCGCTCTTGGCAGCGGCAATCCTCGGAGGGGCCGTCCACATTACGATCATCACGATGCAGACCTACACCGTCCGTGCGCGCGGCTGGACGACTGAAAATGCCGGACTGGCCCGTTTCGACATCGGCATCTCGATGATTGCGGCGTTCGGGATTTTCAGTATCGCCACCTTCCTCGTCGCGGCGGGCGCGCTCCACGGTAACGTTGATGCCGCTGGGCTGACGGCCGTTTCGGCGGCGGCCGCACTCGAACCGATTGCCGGAGAATTCGCCCAGTGGCTCTTTTTGGCCGGCCTGCTCGGGGCTGCCGTCTCAACACTCGGGGGCAACACGCTCGTTGCACCCTACGTGCTCGCGGACAAACTCGACTGGGAGACCGATGTCAGTGACACCCGCTACCGAAGCCTGCTTGCGGTGACCGCACTGCTCAGTGCCGGTGGCGCATTTATTGAGGGTTCGTTCTTCCAACTCTTAACGCTCGTCCTCGCATTTGGACTCGTCGGGACGCCGTTCGTTATTGCAATCGTGCTCGTCCTCTTGAACGATTCAGGAACTGTCGTCGACGCACCAAGCCTGCCGCTCAATCTCGGCGGTGTCCTCCTGTTTTCGGTCGCAACACTGCTGGCTGGACAATTCGTCTACGAGGAGGTCGCCGGTGGGCTGACCGCCCTTTCGGGCAGTGTCTTGATTTTCTCAGTTGTGCTGACGATTGCGACTGTCGTGCTCATTGGGTCGCATCTACGAACGCGATTCGGTGGTCCTGAGACACCGATCGCCACCGAAAGTGACTGACAACGCCTCCCGGAGAGAGCATTTCGACCGCATTTGATCGGTGCGTCGAGACGCCCGTTGAATCGATTGCGGAATATCCCTGTTCGTCGCACCGTCCCTTCAGGAGGTATTTATGAGTCCGTCTCATACGCCGGACTGATGGAGACAGGCTCGTCGGCGGCGTTNACACGGCTGGGGACACTCGGCATCGAAGAGGAGTTTTTTATTGTCGATGCGGCCGGCCGTCCCGTCTCGGGAATCGACGAGCTAATTTATGAGAGCGAGCCACCGGAACTGCTCGATGGGCGACTTGATCACGAACTCTTTCAGTGTACGATAGAAACCCAGACGCCGATCATTGAGACGCCGGGAGCAGCAGAAAAAACCCTCCGTGCAGTTCGTCAGGCACTGGTTGAACACGCCACCGATCACGGCTTTCGGATTGCTGCCGCCGGGTTGCATCCGGCAGCCAAATGGCGTGAACTCGAACATGCAACCAAGCCACGGTATGCGGCACAACTCGATCGGATTCAGTATCCACAGCACCGCAACACGACAGCGGGCGTCCACGTTCACGTCGGCGTCGACGACGACGACAAGGCTGTCTGGATCGCCAACGAACTCCGCTGGTATCTCCCGCCGATTCTCGCGCTGTCATCGAACTCACCGTACTGGAACGGGTTCGATACGGGGCTGGCCTCGGCTCGGGCGAAGATTTTCGAAAACCTTCCCAATACGGGGATTCCAACCCGGTTCGAGGATTTCGCGGCCTACGAGCGGTTCGAAGAGACGATGCTCGATTCGGGCTCGATCAACGACCGCGGTGAGCTCTGGTATGATGTTCGGCCACATACAACTCACGGCACCGTCGAGGTTCGGACGCCCGACGGCCAATCGGACCCCGAGGTCGTCCTCGCGTTCGTCGAGTATGTTCACGCGCTCGTGATGGATCTCGCAGCGCGATACGAGGACAACGAAACGACCGATAGCTTGCGTCGTGAACTGCTCGACGAAAACAAATGGCGAGCAATCCGTCACGGCCACGAAGCGAGTTTCATTACCCAAGACGGAACCGGGACACTCAGTCTCGGCGATTTCGTCGACACCGAATGCGACCGTCTTGGCGTGAAGGGTCTCCGAACCGTTTTCGACCGCGACAGCGGCAGCAGCCACCAACGGCAGCTGATGGCAGCCGATGGCCTCGAGGGGCTGTGTGAGTCGCTCGTGTTGTAACTGCGGTCGGGCCACTGTTTCAATTTGAGGTCAGGCCACTATATCGAGCCGACGTTCGATTATTCACTGTCACCAATTTTCGTCCTCCAGCCGACGACAGAAATATTTTTGTCGCCAGCGAACCGAATTCAAGTACTATGAGTGAGTTCCCCGAAGAGACGGACCCATCCGACGAACCAACCGAGACGGACGAGCCCACAGTCGACAGCGACGTCGACGCAGACAGCGGCGCGCGCTCGGAGCTCCGAAAAACGAAGGCGCGGCTCGAAGAGGAAGCCGACCGCGCCGTCTCGGAGTTTGATCAGGGTGTCGTTGATCTCCTGGCATGGATTCTCGATACCGAAACACGAGCGCGCATCTACGTCTATCTGCGACAGCACCCAGAGAGCACGAGCGACGAGATCGCCGACGGAACCGGCCTCTATCCGAGTACGGTTCGAGAGGCGCTGGCCGAACTCCACGACGAAGAGACGGTCGCCCGCGAGAAACGCGAAAGCGCTGGGGCGGGCAACAACCCATACGAATACGAGGCAATCGCCCCCAGTAGCCTCGTCCGTGGTGTCGTCGGTCAGGTCCAGCGTGAACTCAATACCGTCTTTAATCTCGAAGAACGGCTTGGCGGCTCCGAGGACGAACCGGATGGGCCGGTGACGATCACCGTCGACGGAACCGACGAACACACTGACGACGGGACAGACTCAGAGGGGATACACACTGACGAGGGTATCGAAATCGACGTTGAAGACGAGGTCGACGACGAATCCGATAATGACGACGATCGCGCCTAAGCGGCCTCGCTGCGTCGCTCGTAACCAGCAGTGGTGACAGGAATGGCACCCCGCAGTGGCAACAGGAATCGGGTTTCGATAGCGGTGAGAGTACGGACGTTTAAGTTCTCGCACGGCAACGCCGGAGTATGAATGTCGCGTTGGGCGGGACGTTTGATCCCGTCCACGACGGTCATCACGCACTGTTCGAGCGGGCGTTTTCGCTCGGTGAGGTGACCGTTGGACTGACTGCTGACTCACTTGCGCCGAAAACCAGACACACAGAGCGGTACGTCCGCTCTTACGACGAACGGAAAGCCGATCTCGAAGCCGAACTCAGTCCGCTTGCCGAGCGCTACGATCGGACCTTCGAGATTCGGCCACTCACCGAGCCCACCGGGATCGCTGTCGAGCCGGAGTTCGATGCACTTGTTGTCTCTCCGGAGACGGTGTCTGGAGCCGAACAAATCAATGAGCTTCGAGTAGAGAATGGAGTCGATCCCCTCGAGATCGAAGTTGTTGAGCACGTTCCAGCCGAAGACGGCGAGCGAATCTCTTCGACCCGGATTGTCAACGGCGAGATCGATCGTCACGGGAATCTCACACCCGAACGGACGGGTCGCAGACGTCAGCAGCCCTGACCGGGATTACCAGGTTGGTGGCCGAAAGCCAGCGTCTTCGAGCAGGGGTTTCCACCGTGATTGAACACTGAGTCGAGAGACATCCATTGCATCTGCAACCGCCCGTTGGGATCGCTCTTCGCCGGCAATGAGTGCACCGGCATAGAGACTTGCCGCCGCGACAGCAGCTTTTGACCGTTCCTCGTCGGGAATATGAGAAAGAAAAAGATCGCCCGCGCTTGTGCACGCCTCGTCACCGATTTCGAGGTCGTCGCCAGCGGCGTCAATCCGGTCGAGCCACACCTGATTTTCAACGCGATCGCGTGCACTGTACATGTCTGAGGCTTCCGCCGCTTCGTATTTAATTCGTCGGGCGACGGCGACATCTCCGCGGGCTGGCCCGGCTGACGCAACAGAGCTTTTTGGGTTGCCAACAGAGACCCGACCATGGCGAAACAGCCGCATCTGTTGGTTGAAGAAGGCGACGTACACGATCTAGCAATTATTCCCGGCGATCCGGGCCGCGTCCAGCGGATTGCCGACCAGTGCGAAAACGTCGAGCCGGTCGCCGAAAACCGCGAATACACGCTCGTCAACGCCGAATACGAGGGGCGAAAGCTCACGATCTGTTCGACTGGAATCGGCTGTCCCTCCGCAGCCATTGCGATCGAAGAACTCCATGCGGTTGGCGTCGAAACGGTAATTCGCTGTGGAACGACCGGCGCACTGCAGGCGGACATGGAAATCGGAGATATGGTCGTTGCCACCGCAGCGGCGAAAGAGGAAGGAACGACCAAACGGTATGAATCGGCTGTCTATCCGGCGGTTCCAGATTACACGGTACTGAGTGGGTTGGTCGATGCTGCGGAGGCGAACGGCGAAGACGTCCATGTCGGCCCGATCGTCTCCGACGACGCCTTTTATGCCGAAAGCGACGACTACGTCGCCGACTGGGAGGCGGCCAACCTCCTTGCAATCGAGATGGAGGCGGCAGCGGTCTTTTCACTCGCTCGCCGAAAGGGAATGCGAGCAGGAGCGATCTGCACGGTTGATGGCAACCTCGTTGCCGGAACGCAAAAAGGGGCCGATGGCGACGAAGAGCTCCCCGAAAAGGCCAAGAACAACGTCGAGCGAGCGATTTCGATTACCCTTTCGGCGGCGGCGTCGCTGTAACTAAGTCAGTTATATTAAGTGGTTAGCAGTGGAGAGAGACCGTTTAGACGAACGATTGCCAGTTTTATTGGCTACTTGGCCCATATCATAGTATGAACGCCCAACGCGGCGTCTTGTTGCTCCTCATCGCCGCACTGTCCTATCTCTCGTTTCAGCTCGTCCAGCCATATCTCCCATTTGTCATCGGGGCGTTACTGCTCGCATATATTCTCTCGCCCCTCCAGACGCGCATTGAAAGAAAAACGGGCTCAACCGTTGCGTCTGCATTGCTGGTGGTGTTTGCCACGATTGCGCTCTTGATTCCGTTTGTCGCGCTTATTATTGCGATTGCAGGTGATGCAGTCCGGCTTGCGCGTGAACTGGCGGCTGACGATATTGCGGCACAAATTGACCCGATCGAGGACGCAATTGCCGAGCAGTTTGGCCAAGACATTGATCTCACAGCGGAGGTTGCAACCCGGCTCGAAGGCTTTGCCGAAATGGTTCTCGGAACCGCACCGGATCTAATCGCAATGCTGACAACGATGCTTATTGGGCTTGGCCTTGCGGTATTTGTCCTGTTTTATCTGCTTCGTGACGGCGATCGGCTGGTCAGCTGGCTCCAAGCGGTGACTCCCCTTCCGGATGCCGTTCAACAGAAGCTCTATGCCCGCGTTGACGACATTACCCGTGCAGTCTTGCTCGGCCACGTTCTCGTGGCGGTTATCCAGGGCGGTATTGCTGGAATCGGGCTGCTTGTTGTCGGCATTTCCAACGTGCTACTCTGGACGGGGATGATGATTCTGCTTGCGCTCTTGCCGTTTATTGGAACCTTCCTGGTTTGGGGGCCCGCGGCGATCTGGCTGCTTGCGACCGGCGATACAATCGGTGGGGCCTTTCTGTTGGTCTATGGAACGGTCATTGTCGGCATCTCCGATGAGTATCTTCGGCCAGTCATCGTCGACCGGTATGCCGAAGTCAGTCCCGCGATTATCGTTGTCGGCGTGATCGGCGGCCTGTCGGCATTCGGCGTCATGGGGCTGTTTA
>SL_4KL_010_BRINEDRAFT_10001895_pt1 | contig 11695 bp, 10 predicted proteins | sample SodLak_010_BRINE_2_FD_10664 | JGI IMG/M metagenome (IMG submission 10664) | reverse complement strand
ATGGAGATGCATCCGATGATGCGCCAGATGTTTGGAAATGAGTGACCCCGCTGGGGACCCACTCTTTATTAACTGAGTTGCCGTAGTCGGGCACATGCCCGACGACACTTCTCGAAACAAAATCAAACTGAACGCGCGCGTCACTCCCTCAAAGAAACAGGAGTGGCAAGACGCGCTCGAAGACGGAGAGACACTCTCATCCTTAGTGCAGCGCGCAGTAGACCGTGAAATCCGGGACGAGTACGTCCATGTCACGGCGCTTGACGAGCTCGGTGATGGTAGCGGGAGCGACATCGACACAACAGGGATTGAAGAGCGAATCGGTGAGTTGCAAGCGACCGTCAGCGCTCTTAACAGCAAAGTCGATACGATCGCGGCTGCAGGCGACGAGGGTGGCGATGGTGGCGAGGAAGCAATCGAAGACCTAGCGATGGATATTCTCCCACGACTCGCACAGTACCCACAGGATGCGCCGCGGGCGGCGAGTGGCACACTGCCAGGTGGAGAATCACCGACTGAGACAATACAAACACTCATCGACGCAGGGCCTCAGACTGATGCCAACATCGATGGGAGCGCGGAACGATTCGCCACAGAGCTGCGAGAACCCGATCATAAAATCAGGCGAGCGCTAATCCATCTCGAACGAGACACGACCGAGAACGTCCAAAGCGCCGTCGTTAACGGGGTCAGGCACTGGGTGAAATTCCGATGAGGAACACGAAAGGCCAGTATGCCACACCCGATGACAAGTCAATCAGTAGCGAGAGCGAAGAGTTACTCGGGGTGTATTTAGAGAGTCTGAAACAACAGAAAACAGGCACAGCCGACTCAACGATAACAACCCGGAGACGGGAAGTACGCTACTGGTTAGCGTTTTGTGAGGCGAATGGGATTGACCCGGTCGCGGCAGAAACCAGTGACGTGCGAGGATACATCCAATCAAACACTCACCTTGCGGATACTACGGTCGGCAGTTACTATCGTTCTGTACAGTCATTTTACTCAATCGCTCAGAATGACCAGTTACACGACTCGTTAAAACTTGTCAACGGTCACCCGTGTAAAGATAAGGACTCGATCGACCTCAAAGGCGATTACCGGATCCATGAAAATAGGTCCGAGTACCGGCGGCAACACACAGAAGCCGCGAGAGCACCGGACGGTGCGCGTGAAACTGGGGGCGATGTCCTCGCACTCCCTCCCCCAGACGTGCGACAGTTGTTCGACAGCGTCCCTGGGAAGACACCAGAAACGCGACTTAGAAACGAAATTGTGGTCAGGCTCAGTTGGTACACCGGTTGTCGAAGTGATGAACTCTCCCGGATGCGTATCGAGCGCATCGACTGGGACGACTGCAGTATCAATATCCGCAGCTCGAAACTCAACGCGAAGGAACACCCTGATTTAGTCAGGCGCGATGTGATGTTTCCGACGGCATTCCGGCTGCAGTTGAGAAGGTGGTGCGAGAGAGTCAGGCACGCGTTTAGCGCAGCTGCAGCACCCGAAGAGGGGCGAATACTAGTCACGACACACAACAACGAGATCCAACCCACTCAAGTGAACGATATTGTCAAGGAAGCTGCGAGAAACGCAGGTGTGCAACGACCGTTGAGGCCACCGAACCCGACTGCGGGTGAAGACGTTGAAGAATGGTTCGTGACGAGTCACCGTATCCGCCGTTCGGCAATTACCCACTGGGTCAACGATGTCGACGAACTAGATCTACACCAAGTGCGTAGACTTGCCGGGCACGCGAGAATCCAACAGACTATGCAGTACGTGGAGCCTGACGACGAGAAGTTGCGAGAGGATTATCAGCGAGGAGTGAACGAGTGATTCACTCACAACAAGGGGTGTGAAGCAAAATCTGTGTGACTGAGACAGGGAGATTGCGATTTTCACGTCTTTTACGCCCCTCATCTAGCGGAAGAGTTCCAAAGCGACAGTGCGCGTTACTAGCCCTCCAAGACCGAGGAAGTGATTCGGGTGAATAACTCGCATTGAAGCATTCTCTTACTGATCAACAAGTCGTCCAATGCGTGCTCGAATTATGTTTGGAGGCCACGAGGACGTAGTCGTGTCCGTTGTAATACCGAGGGTCTCAACTGTTCCTTGTACAGCCCCGTCGGCATCCTTTTTTTGCTCACTGAGATAGGCGTATGCTGCGATCTGTAGTTCATACCGCCGATGTGTCTCCTCACTAGGTTCGGCTAGCGCTATCTTCACGTCTGATAGGATTCTCTCGCCATTCGGGTACTCAATGACGAAGTCTACCTGTCCGTGAATCTCGAACTCGATTCCACTCAGTTCGACGAGACCGTCGATCGGCCGTTCAACGTGGACATCCGTTCGTGGGTCCTTAATTCGTCCCCAAAGGTCCGAGTTCAGGAAACCTGCAAGGACACGTTCGAAGAACGCAAACATGCCGTTTCGCTCGGCGGCAGTTGCTCTCGGTTCAATCTCGTCAACTACTTCGTCAAATACCTGTTTGACATCGGAATCCACGGCTCGTAGTGATTTTTCTGTAATATCTCGGGCAACCAGTTCCGTGAGCACAGCGTGAAGGCACGTCCCAACTGCTTCGGGCCCTAATTGATTAAACAGGAGCGGAAGGTCGTCGGGAACATCGTTCGTGTCTGTGTGGAGCGACTCACCAAGAAGGTGTGCGATGGTGTATGGTTCAGGATCTTCAGTCAACGGATACATCGTCGAGGGGTTCAGGAATCTCGGGATCCATTGTTCGAGTTCACTAGGTTGTGGTGGTCGGGTGACGACATCAGTGTGAGATGAGTTGGGTTTTTTCGATAGCCTTTGAGCGAACACGTCGGCGTCGTTGACACCAATCTCAACCATGTCCTTGTTTGGATCCGACTCACTGAGTTTCAACTTGTACGAGTCCATTCCCATCTGTCCGAATTCGAGACTGTCACGGATCGTATCTAGCCACCGGTCACGAAGATGGTCATTCCCGTCGTAAGAGAATGGCAGAGGGACGACTAAGTGGTTCCTAGCGCGTGTCAGCGCCACGTACAGTAATCGCCACACTTCTGCCCGTTCGTTTGCGACGACGCGACAGAGTCTCTCAGGACCGACGAGCTGGTGTCGGTCTGTGGATTCACAGACAGTATCGCACCACTGGGCCGTCGCCCAGCGAAGCCCGGTATCGCGGTCCCAGCCACCCGGCGGCACGTATAGACCACCGTCATACGGCGGTAGCGTGATGTCATCTGGGATGTCCGTGTTCGTAGGCGGAGCGAGTCCCGCGATTGATCCTTGTGTAATGAATCGTTGTGTATGAGGTCCTAGCGACCAGATGTCGAAGCCGGGGTCGGCGATGGCGACGACGTCGTCTTGGTCACCTTTCGCGTTGTGGACGGTTCGGAACTCGACGTCGTATTCGCTGGCCGTCGTACTCGGCTGAGACGGTCCATTATCGGGGGAGTCACGGAACGGCTCGACGAGATCAGACAGCTCACCAGGTGCGTAACGGGTGTCCCCTTCCCACTCAATGATTGTTTCGACGAGCGCGTCGAGGTTTGCGACTCGTTGGGCGGGAGCGATGCCGGAGGCGAGTCCACACGGGTCTGCTCGTAGTGAGAGTGACTCAATGATGTCTTCAACGTACACGCTGGCTGGCTGCCGATGGAACACGTCACGTCGATCACGAAGGTGGCGAAGCCCGCATAGCACGTGATTTTGGTCAGCCGGCGTGCCCTCCACGTCGTCGAGTGCGTGATCGAGGTCCCAGTCGTGAGATTCGAACGTGCTCGTGTCAACATCGGCTCCCAGTTCGGATTCTGTGAGCAATGTCTTCGTTCGTTCCGGGGAACCAGGTTCTTGTAGCCAGTCGCAAACGGCAAATATCGTTTCGACCGCAGGACAGGCGAACAGCCCCTCAGTCGCCGTTCGTACTCGAAGCCCTTCGGCAGCGAACGCTCGTTCGTACTCCGGCATCCGTGTACTGCGACGGAACAGTACCGTGACGCTTAGCGGGGATCCGTTTTCGTCACAAAAGGTTCCGTCGGCAAGTCCTTTTGCGATGTGGGTTGCTAGCTTGTCTGCCTCGCCGACATTCTCCTCGGGAGACGCCCATGTTTCGGAACCTGGCTGACCAACGCCATCAAACGCGGAGACGTGAACTGCCGGACTCTCGTCGCCGTCGCGGGCTGCCTGTAACCGCGGATAGGTGACGTCGAGGTCGCCGATGTCTCCGCGAGCGGGATCGGTCAACATCTGTTCTGAGATGGCGTTGATGCCCACAGCGATATCCGGTACACATCGGTAGGTCGTCGTTGCAGTCCGATTTTCGTGCGTATCCCAACTAACGCCCAGGTACTCCCCGGTAGTGGTCGCGGCGTCGAACCACGTCGGGTCCGCGTGTCGCCACAAGTAGATCCCTTGCCGGACGTCGCCACAGACGAACACTCGTGAATTCCCCGTTACCACGTGTGAAAGCGCTGCGTGCTGAATCGCGGATACGTCCTGCGCCTCGTCGATGATCAAACTACGAATCCGTGATTGANACGTCTGTAACACACGGTCTCGATGCGTGTCACTGACCTCATGAAGCGGCTCTGGGAACCGTGATCGGTCAAGTGACCCATCGAAGTAGGCATCGACGAGATATGCGACATCCGTGTGGGAGACGACACCGTATTCCCGGATCCTGTCTTGATAGATTGTTCGATAGGCCGACAAAGCCGTACAGAAGTCTTCGATCCGGTCTGACCACGCGTCGTACAACTCGCGGTCGGCATCATGCAGTCGCTCTTGGTCGGACTCAGTCACTCCGTTCCTGACTCGTTTTCCGGCATCGGTGTCGCTGTCGTCCTCGCTGCCGTTGACAAATCGCTCGACGGAATCTACGATATCTTTGAACGATTCGGGTTTGCCGCTAGGGTACGTTGCGTCACGAGTCTGTTCCAATTCTGAGCGGAACTCCGTAGTCGAGAGACGCTGATCACGGCAGAACGACACGGCAGCTTCGAGCATCTCGGAAACGCTATCCTCATACTTCCCACCCGGATACGCAGCTTCGAGATTTCGGAGTCGTCGTTCATGATCCGGATCACTCCGAAGAATCTCGTAACAATCCCGGTGAACTTGGTACAACAGCGCGTCATTACCAACCGATGGCATCCCTTCAAATCCCGTGTCGTGAGTGATCTCTTTTAGGATACCACGAAGGAGACTATCGACAGTTCCAACGTAGGGGGCTTGGCGTGTCCGCTGTAAGAGATATTGTAGTTCTTCGTCGGTGATCTCGGATGCGACGGGGACGAGGTCGTGTTCGACGATGGTTCGAAGTCGATCACATACCTCCGGGACGATGTCCGCGGCCTCGTCACGATTGAACGAGATTACCGCGACGTGCTGTTCCGGCGTCGGATCGCCGGCAACGTATCGCCGGAGGATGTCCTCGGCGGCGATGTGATGCGCGACAACCGATTTCCCGGCACCGGGAACACAGTTTAGCGTGAAGAGCCCGGTCTCGTAGTCGAAATATGCCTCCCTAATCGCTCGTTGTGCATCCTTCAAAACGAGAGGACGGCTGTCACCAGTCTCACTCATTGTGATCCTCCGAATCTTCGGTGAAGTACCCCCGAATTTCGGGTGGAAGTTTTCGATCTGTTCCTACCAGCCGGTTTCTCCCCGCTTTGGATACCTGTTCGGTGTCAATATAATCGAGCAGCGGGGATTGCCGAATTTCTCCACCTTCAGTAGTCCGTGTGTACCGCATCACGACGGCACATCGGCTTGCTGCACGGAGTGCGTCCATTAACTGGTCTCGGTCTCGGCCGCCCGCCCACGCGGGTTGTGGTGCGAGAAGTCGTGATTGACCGTCACCCCGAAGGACCGCTTCTCGAAATTCTGGTGGCAGGACGGACTCCGGTGGTCGCGGCCACTGATCAGCGGTCAAACCCAGCGCGATTACGAACGGAACGTCGAGCGCCCAGACATCATTTGCTTCTAGCACGTCTACGGCACGTGCGTTCGAGTGTTCTCTGCGACCGGGTCGCTGTGTGGCGATTACGTTGGCCAGATCGGCGACGTCATCCCACGACCGTTCGACCGTTTCCTCTTCGAGTCGGTCTGCGTATTTGTGACGTAGCTGTTCGATGAGGGTACGAACGCGTACGACTGCCCTAGCGTCAGTCTCTGTATCGAGCAGCGCCGGCGAGTCTGCAGCTTGCGTTGCCGGAAGGCCATGTTCAGCATATCCTTCAATGACATCTCTGAGCAGTTCCCTCACAAGCTCTGGGTCCGGTTTGGGAGCAGCACCTACCCAGTCCACATATTGGTAAATTCGGTCGTCCACGCCACCGGAAGCTTCGATCACGCCTTTCCACTCTGTGGTCGTCCGTGATTCTCGTGGAAGTTGCCTCACCGTTCGAGACAACGCTGCAGGCTCAATCGGCCACGTATCGGACACTTCCTCGTTTGGTGACCACCCAAGATCGAGTGGTCGAAGCAGCGTATCAAGGTCTGAGGGCGGCTCAGACAGCGTTTCACAGACAGCCTCGATGAGTGCATATGGTCGCGTCCGAGTCACTCGGAGTTGCGTCCAAAACACTGGTGTGAGTCCATATTGGATGGCCGCCCGGAACAACGGCTCTTCGTAGGGGTCGAGGTCACGAACCACAACGGCCACGTCACGGATCGGGACCTCTTGGTCACGCAGAGCAGCCACGACTGCCATCGCGCTCCTCGCTTCCTCTCGCTTCGTCGGTGACACAACTTCGACCGTAGGAACGTCAGGAGGGTCGATTTGTCGTGTAAGTTTGAATCGGTTCGAAGCAGTCATTCGAACACCTCAGTACCGGGGCAGGTGACTGCAAGCAGATCACGTGCCCGATTTTCGAGGTACACACCGCTTTCGGAGCGGAAATGAATGTGGACCTCAACTGTCGTTGTCGCAATTATCCCATGGATGAAATCGGTGTGAGGTGCGGACAGGCTGCTGAGTCCGAGTAACGTGATCCGCTTGATATGTGGATATGCACTTTCCCACACAGAACCGTCTGTTGCCATGAGCACTCGCGTTGCTCGACGTACCAGCTCCGTCTCCGAGATCAACTTTGAGGTCCGCTCTCGGAGACCCCGTTCCACACCGAGCGCGGTGTCGAGAAGTTCTGTGGCCGTCGCGTCGATCGGACTGTACAATTCACTAGCGACATCCTGCCACGCCGCGACTCTTTCGGGGTGAAAGTTGGTGACCGTCTCCACCTCCGTACGGATCTGCTCGACCTGCTGCGGTTCATGCGACGTAAATCTAGGAGGGAAGAGGATTTCTGACGGTTCCTGAGACTTCGAATCCTCAAGGATTGAACGGAGTAGGGTTAAGCGGTCTATCCGGTCGATAGTCGCGGTTGGACGTTCGCTCGACTCTAGGATGCGTGTGCTCAGCTGAACCGGGTCTTCGAAGGAGAAGACATCTTTCGGAAGGTTCTCCTCTCGAAGCCGCCGCTGAACGTTCCGTTGATGGAGTTCAACAGGAGACACGACGAGTTCGGTCGCACGTGTACATCGACGGGCTCTCTCGAACAGTTCGTCTTCGCCGCCGACGTGTAACGTCAACTGTTCTGTAACCCTGTCTCTCAGTCTCTGATCGCCTTCAATTGGTCCCTTGAGGTATCTCGTCTTCTCCGCATTTACAGCGTCCTCCGAGGAACCGTTCTCGGTCATTGTAGATCGGCCTCTTGGAACAGCTCTGCCAATCGGCCGACGACTTCATCGAGCTCATTCGCGTCCATTAACGCCTCGGGATGCTCGTCATCATCGAAAGGAATCCGAAGTGCCCCTGCTCGTTTATTGATGTAAAACGTTGCCCGACTCGACCGCCCGAAGAGCAGTGCAACGGTTGATCGAGGCACTCCCACATCAAGAAGCCGTCGAAGAAGCTCGTCTCGGAGACCGCCCACGAGCTCTTCTTCGCTTGTGGGTAGTCGAGCACGTACCGTTCGGCCGATGTCCTCAGGGTACCCCCATTCTCCGGTGTCGAGGTCCTTGTCGATCAGGGGCTGGCTCAAAGACTCCACTTCCCGGTCAACCGACATCAGGGTCCACAGGCGTTCGATAATTGATGTCCGCGCGGAGTCGTTCGTTGCTTCGCGGATCTCACTCGTGGTTGCCGGTCCGTTCTCAAAGAGGAAGGTCAGAATCTCGAAATCCTTGTACAGGAGATTTACCTCGGCGGCGACGTCGTCGAGGTCAAATGGGAGATCATCAGCAGTCTTTCGATTTGTGACTAAGTGATGGCACGGAATGCACATCGTCGTTCCATTATCAGGATGATCTCGCTCCGTGTATTCCGGGTCTTCCTGCATATGGTGTGCTTCCAAGTCGATATTTCCGCCACGTTCAGGTCCTAACCGTCCACAAACCTGGCACTGATACCGATCTCTATCTAGGATCTCGTCTCGGATGTGCGCGGGGAACGTGTTGTAATCTCCGTTACGCATCACTACTCACCTCCGTGTCCGGTCCACAGCGATACCGGGTTCCACTCGCATCTTCGATATCGATATCGCTCAGCATCATCGACCGGTAGTTGCTAGGGTCATTCCACTCGGTTATTCTCGCAGCTGCGATCACCTCCATACTGTCTGGTTCGGGATCAAGCGTCACGTCGCACTCACTGCAGACGCAAGAGTCGATATACCACGTGAGTAGCCCGAGAGGCCTTCGAGCACGTACAGTGATGGATGCGTTTCGGAGCAGTTCCTTTTCACACTCCGTACAAGTGGTGTCATCCGGTAATGACCAACCTGTAAGGGTTTGTTCAGCGGCGAGCTCCACTTTCTGACGTGAATATGATTCGATCACACTGACGAACGGGGCAGATTCATCGTTCTCCGCGGCTAGACATTCTAAGAGTTGGAGTGTCCGGTCGAACTGGTACGTTAGTTTACGAATCACCACGTCGTCGGTCAGCATGTTTTCAGATATGTTCGTCATTCAGAAGCACCCGGTTCGTAACACGCACTCGTTATTTTTCGGATGTGGCCAGCGACGGATGTTGTCGCGCCGGTTGGTTCGATCCGTTTCCCCCTCTCATCGTAGTCAATGACACCTATATCGTCGAGCATCCCCAGGTGTGACTGTATTAGTGCAACGTACACCGTCGTTCGCTGGTCGCTTGTCACTTCACTTGGATCAACGAGATTTTCTATCGCAGCTATTTCCCGAGCCAGTTCCGAAACGCTCAGTGTGCCGTCCGTCTGAGCGAGTGACAAAAGAACTTGCCGCCGTCGGCTGTTTGACACCGCTTTGAACGCGTCATCCGGATCTATAGGCATCGCGGTGGCTTGGTTGAGCTCCGTCATCGATACCTCTCAGCGAGACCTTCACCACGGTGTGTGAGCACGATCAATTCGTGTTCAGAGTCACCAATCAGTTCGAGATACTCTTGGTCTGCAAGTTTTCGTAGTCGCTCTTCAAGAACCTTTGAAGTCAACTCAGTCCTCGCAAGGAGGTCTCTGCGCGTCGTCGTTCCACCGACTGCGCGTGTTTCCGCAACGATTCGTCCGTATCGTGTGTCGTGTGTAGAGAATGATTCTAATCCCTCGGTCGTCCGAGAGTCAGAGTTATCACTCTCGACACGGTTAGTGTCGTTTGCTGTCATGCTTGGCAGCGTTGTTCCCCGGTGTTGTCCCACCGGGGGGCGTTTTCAGCCAGTTTTGGATAGTTGATCGATTATAAAAACTATTTGTATATTAACTGACCTGCTGATTTGTTTGAGTGAATCGTTTAACTGGCTCTGTTGAAGTACCATTCTTCAGAAACGATATCGAATAAAACACCCGGTCAATCAGAATTGTTTATTGACCGCTGGGATTTCTACCTATCAGCACATCTCTTCGAAAAGTCGTGCTGAATACACAGCGCGCATCTCACACGCAGGGAAGATTGCGCACCTCCCCAAACTAGTCAATACCATTAAAATATGGTACCGAGTAAAATCAACTATGTCGAACAGCCGCATTGAGGTTGCCCTCCAAGCAATAAGCGGTGGCAGGTTTGAGCGGTTAATGCAGGACCTATTGAAACGAGAAGGTTATACAGTAGATGCAACGGGCACAAGCGGGCCAGATGGTGGGCGTGACGCCTTCCTTTTGGACGGTGATCGGGATGGAATTCTCCATTGCTCTGTTCAGGACGACAACTGGGTTAGAAAAGCTCACGATGACATTAGAAGAGCTGTCAAGAACTTTGATCGTGACTTTGATTTTTACGTGTTTGCCACAACACAAGACCCCAGTACCTCGAAGCGGGATCGGATTGAAGAAGAGTTGTACGAAGAATCGGGAGTTCGAACGACTATCTGGGACTTCTCGCAGATCCGGAACAGCTTGGTAGGCGACCGTGAAAATAATGATCTGATACGGGAGCACCTCCGTATCGATCCTAACCGTCCGTTTGTAGATATCGAGACGGAAGTAGATGAACTACATGAGAACTTGCTGAATCGTGTAAAGCATCAAAATGCGCCGGATGGAAAGATTATCGACGGTCCCGCTAAGGTTGTCGTACACGTAATCCCCCAAGAAGCCGTTGACGAACACCATGAGCGATACGTAGACGACCTACCTCACCCGCCCCAGTTTGGGGCACAAGATTCATTCCCTACAGAACGCCCGAAAGTGAAAATCACCGAAAACAACCGACGTGCCCACGACGGTAAAGATCGAGAGCGATATACTGCCATCCATCGTGATGGGTGGACTGAGGGTGTATTTACGTCACTCTATCCTGGCGAAAAACCACAGCTACGGACCTCTGTTGATCGGCTAATAATGAACTTTGTCGATACTGCACTCGACAGTTTCGACGAATCAGAAATTTACCCACCCTATTACGTGTACGTCAGTATTCTTGATGCCGAAGGATACATGCTATCTCGTCCACCGAGATCAGACCGACCACCCAGCAGCGTTCGACCATTCAGCGATGACGAGATACGGTTAAATCGTGTTCGCATCGATGATCCGAGCGTCGATGTCCCAGAAGTAATGAGGAAGACGTTCGACCAACTCTGGCGACACGGTGGCTGGGATCACTCCGTAAACTACCGGGCATCTGAGTCAGATGAGGGTGAAACCACCTATGAATGGAATCCATACAGATAGCTTCAACCTCTATATTCAGCACGCCGAATCTGACAAGGATCGTAGAGGGCACGAATTGTCGTGATAATCGCTCACCTGTATTGACCGGAGCAAATAAGAGTTAGTGCGATGAGAAGAATTTCGACTGAGACACTTAGTGATATTGCGTGGATTAGGTGGCTAGTCTTCCACCAAGGTGCTGAGGCCGTTATTGTTCACCTGCGACCTCTCTTCAGTATAATCTCAACAACCTACTGCCAACTATGAATTCTAACAGGAGCTAACGCAGTTTATTCTTTGATTTTCCCCGAAGCATTCTCTTTCACTTTCTCAATGAGTTTTGACGGTGGGATACCAACTTGAGCTGCTTGGTTCTGAACTGCCGGATTGTCTTTAGTGAGTTGTTCTTCGGAAATCGTCCGTAAGACCTCCACCGCTTCTTCAATTTGGGGATCCTCCTGACCTTCTTTCTCCTGAATAAGCTCCTCGATCTCCTCTCTTTCTTTCTGCAGTTGTTGTATGCGCTTTTCTTTCTCATCCAATTTACTCTCTATCCGATCAAGGCGTACTTGGAGAGCCGTCTT
>SL_4KL_010_BRINEDRAFT_10001893_pt1 | contig 11696 bp, 15 predicted proteins | sample SodLak_010_BRINE_2_FD_10664 | JGI IMG/M metagenome (IMG submission 10664) | reverse complement strand
GGCGGCGGCGCTTGGCGGCAGCGGCAAGCGGACCCGGGCGGCGCTGAGGGCCAGCAGCACGGGCTGCGAGCCGCCGGCAGCTAAGGTGCCACGCGTGGATCAAGCCAGCAGGCCGCTGCAGGTGGGAGTCCGGGGGGCAACGCAATGCATCGTGCTGTCTGCCTCTGCATGCTTTTGCTGCCTCTCCTACAGGGCGGCCAAGTCTAGCTGTGCTCTTGTGTGCGGCCTGTTCGTGAGGCCTGCTCTGCCTGCTCATACGCTTCTGCATCGCCTGCTTGCGGGACTGCTGTGGGGACTGCTGCGGGACTGCTGCTGTGGGGACTGCTGCTGTGGGGACTGCTGCGGGACGGCTGTGGGGAGAGATGGATTGGGGCGCTCGGCCTTCTGCCACTACCAAAAAAAGAGGCTTTCGCCAGCGGACGACAATGTGCTTGCGGTGCCATAGACAGGAGGATCAATGCAATTCCGGCATCCGTGCATCCCACGCACACACGCAATGCCCCCTGCAATCTGTGCCCCTTAATGCCACAATTGAGGCCGCCTGTATTGTGGGCAGCCTACAAGGAGTGGGGTTGTGCATACGTATGAATGCGCACACTTGCGTGCAAATGCGCACATACACACAGACACATACACACGCATACACACACCCAGACACGCATGCACGCACGCACGCACGCACACATACACGCACATGCATGCACATGCATTACATGCACAAGCACGCACGCGCACGCAGGGTGAGAATCTGGAGCCCAGTGGTTGTGCCAGGACAAGAGCGGATACCGCAGCACACGAGGAGGGGGCAGCCAAGCGACGCTGTACTGGTGCAGAGCAACTGCAAGGGGTGAGTTGAATGTCTGAGCATGAGCTGTTGCACCCGGCCAACCCTGAAAATAGAGCCAGGGTTGTGCAGCCCTGGCCCTTACCAGCCGCCCCCCTCGGTGCAGCCTGCTGCGGGTGCGCCTGTGGGTGAAGGCATGTGTGAAAAGCTCCTCCTCACCATCTTGCATCCACAAGTGCACGAGGCATGTGCAACGAGCAGGCCCTGCTCTATTTCACCACAATGGAGTGTGTCCGCGGTGTGTGCTCCTTGCGTGCCATCCGCCTCTCAATCTGCATCCCCTCTCAAGTCGTTCAGGGTCCTCTCTTCAATCCTCCTTGCCCTGGGATCCACCACACTTCCACAACGAGGGTCGCAGTTCTGTTTGCATCCTCATGGAGGACCCTTGTTTTCATGGATGATCTGCCCAACCCTGCCTTGCCCGCAGGCTGCATGCAAAGCCCCCGCAGAGGCTGAAGATAACCCTTTGGATGGCTTGACACTGGCGCCTCCCAGGGGCCAGGAAGACATGCCCAGCAACCTGGGTGCTCAGCAGCAGCAGCAACAGCAGCATCAGGAGTGTAAACAGACGAGCGCGGCAGGCGAGGAGCTGCAGGGGAAGGCCGCGCCGCCCCTCGGNGAGGGCCAGGGGGCTGGCAGTAGCGGCAGGGACGGTGGAGAGGCGGCGCAGCAGAATCCTTGCGGTGGCCCAGCGCCGGCCGGCCCAGGTCCCAGACAGGGAGGCGGTGTGGCAGCTGCCGGCCCGCGGCCACGCGCAGATGGCGCCCCGGCCAAGAACGGCGGCTCGGACTCAGGTGTGTGTGGCGCTGCGTGTAAGCGTGCATGTGGTGCTGTGTGTAAGCATGTGTGTGGTGCTGCGTGCAAGCGTGCATGTGGCGCTGTGTGCGAGCTGGCGGCAGCGTTTGTGCCACGGGGCTCTTGCATGAATGTGGCGTGGCTTGAGCAGGCAGGGCCTAGTGTGCTGTGGCTGTACGTATGGGGGGCCTGCCAAGGAAGGGCCTGCTAAGGTACGTTGAGAAGGTACATTGAGAAGCTGAGAACAGCTGAGGTACATTGAGAAGCTGCACGTATGGGGGGCCAAGGAGCCAAGGAAGGGCCTGCTGAGGTACATTGAGAACGCGAGCCCTCGGGGTGGGGTATGCCCACAGGGGAGTGCCCCTGTGAGATATGCCCACAGAGAGTGAGAAATGCCCATGGGAGGGTGGGATATGCTCACAGGAAAGTGAGATATGCCCACAGGAGAGTGCCCCTGTGAGGTTTGTACAACCTGCTGCAGTTGCGCCACACCCTTTGTGCTCTCTACGCCTGGCATGCGTGCTCAAGCTGCCCCTTGCACGCGCGCCCTCCACGCCCGCCATGGCGCAGGCTCGAACTCACCAGATGACAATGGCGCGCCGGGCAAGCATGCTAAGCATGAGGCAGGGGGCGCGTAGCAGCAGCAGTAGCAGCAGCAGGCTCACCAGGGCCAGCATCAAGGCAGCCGCGCGCCCGCCAGGCGCTCTGCCAAGTAGTGAGGTTCCACGGACCACACCTCCCACTCCTGGGGCACGTGGGTGCTCTGGGTAGGCACCCTATAATGTCCCCTCCACGGCGCCCATCCTGCCATGAGCTCAGCACTGCTGCGCGTGGGCAGGAGCACGGCTCTGCTGCGACAGGGCGGTGCCCCCCTCCCTGCCAGCAACTGAGCCTTGGACAGCACTGCTTGCAAGCAGGGCTGTGGCGCATGGGGATGCCTGCCTGCACCAGCAAGCATAGGGCTGCAGTGCTTGGGGGTGGATGCACGCCCACCACGGACAGCGCTGCTGTGCGCAATCTTGCGCCTATAAGGGGAGGCCCTCAGCAGGGCAACGCGAGGCCTGTGAGGGGGCGCAGGCGTGCGCCTGATGCCAGATTCTCTGGCCGGTTGGCGTGTGGAGTGTGGCTGATGCTGGGGCTTAGATGAGGCATTCATCCAAAAGTAGTGAGTAAAAGGCTGAGTGGTGTGTTCACAGAGGCAGAGGGGTGAGCATGCAGAGCGTTGGCAGAGCTAATGCATGGCTCCAGAGGGCTCTGTGGGGGCAGACCAGGCGAGAGCGGGCATGAGGCGGCGGCGCCTCTGTGTACATATGTAACGTTGACGATGTGTGAGGCTGTTGGCTTTCGTGAGGCTTCAGCATGAGCCCAACAAAAGGAAGAATGCGCCTATGGACTTGGCAGCACCAGCACCATCGTATGCTCTCAAGGGCATGCAGGGCTGCATCGTCATCAGTGCCTGCCATGCATGAGACTTGTGAACTACCATTGTGCATCATCCTGCGCCTAGAGAGGAGCATGGTGGCATTCATGGGGTGGAGGCCACCATCATTGAGATGGCCCTGCTATTGATCACTTCGCTGATGCAATTGTTAGTTAGCCTTCGGCAGCCAATGCTTCATCAAACGCTTGGTCAGGACCTTGGGCGGGGTGAGGGACTCACCAATCACACAACCCCCACTGGTTGAGTTGGAAAATAAACCAGTTGCAGTGTATGGAGGGACATCCTTATACTGCACGATCTTTACTCAGGCCTGCTTGCAATTCTTTTACATGGATCAATTCACGTGGACATGAACTTTTAGCAGTGTTTGTGCAATCTGCCATCTGTACTCATCATCAATTTCTGTGTGGGAGCACAAATCAAGACCATTGTTGCCACAACAAACTAGTCTCATCTAGGGAGCTGACCGCGTGTGAATAATCCACCCTAGCTCAACTGTGAATCTAGGAAAGCCTGAAGACGTTTTCATGGGAAGAATGCAAGCAACGCTACAAAGGTTGGTCCTGAATGGGCTGGCCACTGGCAGGGAACGATCCCGATAAGTGAACTGGCCAGCCTGGTCCAGCCAGAAGCCTGAGCATGGTGGTTGGGTTGGTAGTTGGAGGTGATCTGGTGATCAAGGAAAGCCTGGTTTCGTTACAAAGAGGCTCACAGGCCAGGTGAGGTTCAACCTAAGTTACATAGCTGTATCTGCCGGACGAGGGCAGCTTAGCCGACGCCTACCAGGCCTGCAACCTGAATTGTTACCTAGGAAGTTCAGTCACAATGGGTTTAGACCTTCAGCCAGATGGGTTGACTGCTGGGCTTGCTAGACACCGTGTGCTGGCAGTGACTGCCAGCCAGACCAAAAATATCCATAGTCTCAGAAACAAAAAGAAATGATTTGTATGTCTGCTTCAAGAGAAACAATTTCACATCCTCAGCACCAATGTTGTTAAAGTAAAAATTGTCTGTGTCTCCAATATAAGTCCAACCAATACTACTGGTGCTGTGTAGGACTACTGGTGGTGTGTAGTACACAGCAAATTGTTCCTCGAATCTCCTTCTCAAATAGCACATTTCTAAGCAAGAGCATAAAACAAGGACATACTTTTCATTCTGGACATCATGCAAGTCACATTCGTCACAGAGCCTATTGTGGATTTACCAACAACCGGTTTCAACTCTCAGGCTATGGGCACGCAAGCGAAAACGAGCAATGTTACAAAACACATGCCTACTCAGTTCCAGCTCTAGCTATAGGTACCTAAGCAGCAAATGGGGAGGGCCCCGTACAGTGCTTGGTTTGAAAGGCAAGGCCATCCATGCATGATAAGTAGCTAGTTTTTGAGCGTGTCCTAGGATCTGCACCATCCAACTCCCTCCATACCGCACACAAGCGCTCACACAAATCCACCACGAAGTCTTCTAGTGGAAGGGGAGTTGCAGCCTCAATGCAATTGGCATATGTATCTGCCGCACGTAGACCCACACACACCTCTATGAACTCCGCAGTACAGCACTTTCTGTTGGAAGCACCTTGAGCAATGTCTGCATGCACAATCTTCGTGAGCAAGCCTCTAAAACAAAGATCATAAATACAAGTAGGAGGTTAAAAAACATCAAGGAAAGATTATATGGCTCTTTTCACTGAAAAGTCCTGGCAGGACCCTCCCGACCCCCACTAATGACCTTCTTCGTTTGATGGTGGAAGTTTGCCTGGTGCTTGCACCAGGTGTAAACTTCTTCCTTCATTCACGCAAACAGGGGCTACCTTGTTAGCGTAGTCTTCTTCTTCTTCTTCACTATTCCTGTAAGTAGAGAGTTGAAAAACTTGGCAGCAGCGCGGAACCAATAAAACTGCAAAGGCTCCTGGCTACACTCTCGCAACACAGCCCAGTTGGGCGTAAACCTTTTCACACCAAGCACACCCTTGAGAAAGCACAGATGCGCAGTTTGAAGGGGGCTGTCAAACTCACTGCCCTGCTTCATGAATTGTGTTCCCCAGATCTGGCAAGCATATATACTGGCGGGGATAGTATAACATTTGGCCAACCAAAGGAGAGCATGTGGTCTGTCAATATATGATGCTCTCTCAGATGCGCAAATTGCCTAATTTTGTGACAACCAGCCATGAAAGGGCCAAGCATCATGATATGTTCAGCAGATTTAGCAGTTATGCATCCTATAGAAAACCATGCCAAGGTATTTGAAAGAATCCTTGTTGGCTAACGGAGCACCCCCCACACTGAAAGCGGGGACGTTGAAGCCATGTGAGTTGAAACGGACAACTTCAGACTTAGCGGTATTGAAGGTTAACCCTTTCCTCCTGCCATACTCGTCCACACGATTGAACAAGGTTTGCAGTTGGTCTGGCCTCTTTGCAGTAAGGCACAAGTCATCTGCATTAAGCATGTGGGTGACCTGTACAGTGCTAGAGCCAATGATTGCTCCTTCTACACCCTCCGCAATTAATTTAGTGAAAAAAGCAGGGGGGACAAAGGGCAGCCCTGTTTGACACCTCGTGTGGGCACGGCACGAACGCGCTTAGGACCATCCACTAGAATGTATGCATCTTCTGCGTATGGATCCTTTCTAATGCTGAGCAATGCTGGTGACAGTAAGGGCAATGCTGGTGACAGTAAGGGTTACAAAGAAAAGGCCTTCAGTCAAGAAGTGTGACTGCTAGCCTGCTCATCATAAGCTATCAGTGCTTGAAGGAAGAAATTCAGTTTGTCGTTTTCCTGGCCCAGACAAGCAGACACATTGTTGAAGCCTGCGGGAGGAAATAGCGACGCATAAGTCCTTTGGAGAGAGACCATGTGTGGATGGGTGCAGTGAAAAAGGACATGTTGCTCATCTTGTACATCATTAGCATCCCACAAGTCACAAGTCGGGGAGGTGTTGCCACAAGTCAGGGAGGTATTGTGAGTCCAGGTCACAGTTTCAATTCGTAGGATGTGGGCACGGAGTCTGAAGCGAGCCACGCTGCGAATAATGTACTGGTGACAAGTAAGTAGCGTGCAAGGAAGTCCCTCGGGTGATTTGAATCCCATGCGCACTCCATAAATTCTTACGCTTCCACGTACTAAGTTAGTCACCCATCACCATTACATTACAGTAAGGGTGCTCTGACTGTTGTCAATAAGGATTTGTGGAGGAGACTCACAGCTCTTTGGGCCAATGTGTCTCTTTTTCCTTAATTGATTTAGGGAGCATCTTACTGCCTACGTAGCTTTCCTTTTCTAGTGGGGCCAATGTGTCTCCTTTCCCTTAATTGATGCAGGGAGCATCTTACTGCCTGCGTAGCTTTCCTTTTCTAGTCTCAGTCAAATGGGGTGACTGCCAGACTTGAAATCAATCCACACGTGACCGTGACAGGCAGAAATCATGAGTCTGGTGTCAGAAAGGATGGCTAAGACGAACTTGCACAAGCTCAGACAGATTATTGGAGACTGTATGCTAGCAGCTGCACCTGCCAAGCCAGGGCAGCTTAGGAAAGACAGCCAATTAGGCCAACAATCTGAGCCTAAGCCTGAACTACAGGAAGCGCACGTCCATTCAAGATGGATGATGCCTTAGGAACAAAGAGAGCTTTACCCCAGGTATTCAGAGCGTACTGCTTAACATAAGTAATGGTGTGTTGACTGGCTCCGGAGCCGCAACACACACTAAGTAGTCAACTTGAAGTTCACATGTTGGGGCCAACCGCCCAGCCCAGTTGTTAGGCTGATTGGTTTGTGGCTGGCACTGCCAGCCAAGAGGAAATCCGATTTCCTGGAGTCCATGATGTCTAAAATTTTTAAGACATTCAAAAGGTAACAGAAAAGAAAAGAAGATAGAACTACCACAGGCAAAACTACCTGTAAATCTACACAAGTAATAAAACTCCTTGCATAAATTAAGGAAAAAGAGACACATTGGCCTGAAGAGCCATGAGCCTCCTCCACCAGGGAAAAATAGGAAGAACTGATAGATATGGAGGGTTACAAGCAGCCCCCTGCTCCAGATTAAGAGATTGAGCGCAACTGTCTTTTTTACAAGAGTGTCTGGTTGTAGTAGGTTTGTGCGAATAATACAGAGTGAGCATGGAATTTTAAAGCAGTCTTTAAGGCTTTTTGTGTATCAAGGCTGAGCTCATTAAGATGCTGTCAAGAATTAGAGGTAGAAACGGAGCCTCCGACACCAACAAGGATGGTATGAAGGATGACTTTCTAGCCTCGGAGCGCTTGCAGCGAATCTCATGTTGTTTTCTAGAGGCCTCCAATTGGTGTCCAGGCCGTGTATCTTCACAGTATTTGACTTGTACGAGGTGTTCTTCCCTCTTGCTAAATTTGAGCTTGTGAGGTCTGCACACATCTCTATTAGGTTGTCTTGAGCGTGACATCTGGTGCAAATGGGGATCGTTAGGCAATTTGAGTGTAGTAGGTAAGGGAGTGATTAAATTGGCAATGGGGCGGCTAGAAGTTAGCCTATATCTGACAGACAATTCAGCATCAAAAAGCCGGCCGGAAAGTATCCTATTGCTAGCATGCTCAGGAATTTGAAGGTTTTGTTGGGCCAAACGGTCAGTGCTGCTGGCGTTCAAGTGGACCAAACAACCTGCCAGAGAGCCCTTGCTGTTTGCTTTCATGACTGTCTGCATGCAACATCATGGCGTTCAGTGATCATACCAGGTCCTTCCCGGGAATGATTGTATGTTGACATCTACAGATAATATGGAAATTTCAAGAGGTAAGGCGGCTATGCAGAAAAAGTCTGGCCAAAAAAGGAACGAACACAAACAGCAAAAACGCACACCAAGCAGACAACAGGTTGCTGTGATTTGCTAGTGAATCACCCCATGCGGATTCCTACCACCTAAACACCTAACTGACCACTTGAAGGCCAGAGCGCTGTTCAAGGACAAGTCTTGGTTGCTTGCGATGAGAACAAGGAGTTTGTGATGCTCTTACCCCTCCTGGTTCAGCCTGAAAACAAGGCTTGCTGGGGTAAGCATTACTGGGGTGTTCTCTTAACAGGACTTACACCAGACGGGATTGGATGGATGAACTGAAAACGCTGCCTTGCGTGTTCCCTCCTGAACAGTGAGTTTGCAATTCTAGGGGCAAACACCAGCCTGGATGTCAGGCTGGTTGTTTTGTGGCTAGTCACCACAAGGGCAAGTCTTGTCTTCACTTTATGAGATGCACTGTTACATACGGCTATTGCGCTACTTATGGTATAACAGTGAGTCATGGGATGTACTCTTAACACAGTTGCAGCTGTGTAATGCTGTTCAAGCTCAGTACTCGGCCAACCGGCTAAACTTCCTGGTCCCAACGCAGCACAAATCTGACACTGCACAAACATGGTGTGAGTGAAGATGACAAGGTGTGAGTGAAGATAAGTTTAACATAGTAACACCTGCCAAACAAGGGTAGCTCAGCTGAAGCCTGTTTTCGGCCTGCAACCTGAAAGATATCAACACACATCCTGACGTATTATAAGGTAGTGCCCGAGTTATAAGAATGATGCACCAAAAAATAGGCCCCAAAAGCATACGTGGCTTTGATGAATGACTTCGTTCTGAAGAGTCATAAATGCAGGTACAAGGCTGAAACAAAAAAGTAAAGGTCACGCCGGACCCTCACTGATGTATCTCTGCTTGTTTTGATGGTGGGTTTTGCTTGCCTGGGTGCTTGCACCAGCTCAGCAGTGCAAGCTCTTAACCTCCTAAATGCACCTGCAGTTACATGATGATAAAAAGAGGTCATCTACTTCCTAAATCTAGGTTGCGACATGTGAATTGAAAACATCAAATAGACTTATGGAGAGCATGGCTGGCTGCCTGTGTTTAGCCACAGCAACCTCCTTGCTCCACAATTTGAAGTTCCTTAGCTCATGTCTGGCCTATCAGAGGCTGAGAGGCAATGGTGGGTGGTCCTAAACCGCGGTGGTGGGCGTCCCGCAGCTCTTCTACATCCTCAGTCCCTGCACCAAGACCATGATCAAGGAGAAGGATGCGACACAGCACAGAAGCAACGATCAGAAGCCCCCTCAGCACCTGCCAATAATGTGCTAGCAGCACTTGTCCATGATCATGACTATCAGCTGAGTTGATCCTCCGCCAATTTCAAAGTGAGATGCTGAGAAGCAGCCTAGGGCAGCAAGAGCGACATTGCACAGGCATTGTGACATGCAAAACAAGCAAATTGTGTGCCGGAAACTGTCCATGTACTCCCTGGATTACTGGGCTGCCAGCAGGCCTGCATAGCTGTAATAGTATACCGGATGCTTGTGCGACTGGTACCAGTGAACGAGCATGCTATGAATGCCCATATGTAATTCCTCGTACCTCCTGCTCCTCCAACCTTGGTCAGTGTGCGACGTACGTTCCTGGCCCATCGTTTGAACAGCCCTTTTGGCTTTTGGACTTTGCCCCCTTCGGCTGCAGAGCACGTAAGAAGATCATCTGCCAGACTGAGCATGGTGGCAGGTTGCCCAAAAATAATAAATGTTTTGACTCTTAGGACTACCCTCAGGGAAGGGGTGAGAGGTGTGTTACGTAAGAGCCATTAGGCAGCAGAGGCACATTTCCACAGGTCCAGCATCTCAATCACTTACTTGCAGCAGCAGGGTGGGCGGCTTGGCCACGTGACGCGCTGCCGTGCTCCTCCACAAAATGAGAGCTGAACTCAGGTGATCCAGGCCCCGAATGCCCTCGCCATGCATCCAGCTGCTCTTTTGTTGCCTGAGATACCGCCTCTGTGTGCAGGATCAGGGTGTCAACTCCTTGGTAGACTGGCTTATGTACTTCCTGGTCACGGAAACCCTAGTGGCTTCCGGGCAGTACATATACTGTGGCAGCTGAAGTGGCATTCCATTTACTACAACCTAGCCGGTCGGCGGTGACTAGGCAGTGCTTTCAGGCAGCGATTTCATGCTAGAACTTATGTAGCTCAAAAGTGTTAATGTGAAAAACTGTTAAAGTGAAACCAAACGAGCCGGAGGTACAAGAGCCTCCAGGAGATCACACTCTTGCAGACAGCACAGGAGACATGCCCTTTAGCATGAAATACCGTGGCATGGAGCAGACTTCCTCCCCGACCTGGCTGATAAGGCTAATTAGCTTTATTATAGCGGTTTTAGGGCTCTCCTGCTCCTGGTCGACAAAAGTGGGGCAATCTGGACAAACCCTACAGCACATCCCAGTCACCAGTCACTGGTCACAGAGTCACCAGAGCGCTGCACCCTTTTCACCCTTTCTGGCAGACATGAAGTGCAAGCAATGTCTGGCATGCAGTGCTGTTGGGGCCCACACCAGGCTTACTTAATCTGCGCCTCACCTGAATCTGCATGCATCTTCTCAAGTGCGGAGTGTGCCCCAGCTGAAGCTGATCGCACAAGGGAGGGGCCCTCCTGAGCGGGCTGCTCTTGCTCTGGAGATGGGGGATTTGCAGCTGTGGGCAGAGCAATATTGGCCAAGAGCATTAAATCTATTTAGCACAGGCATTCAGAGCACCAGTCCCAGATCTCAGCCCCGAGTACTTCTTTAATGACGTCTCTTGATCGTACCTTGGAGGTGGCTTTCCTGCTGCCCACTAGTGCTAGTCATGGGTTGCTCAGGCTGGGCCGCGGCCGCCGGGATGCCCTGCGGCTTTTGCAACCACCGACGCCCCTTCCAAGTTGACTTGAGACGGTCCCAAAGGAGACCTGTGTTCCAAAACTGCATCTTATACTGTGCGCGACGTTTGTGTGCGCCAGAAATCGATTGATCGGCATAATGCATGCTCCTGACTCCCAGATCGTTCGACCAGTCTCGCCCTGGGCTTGCCTGCGGTGTTTCCAATCAACTCCAGCTTCTGTGCAATGTAGCCTTCATGGCGTGGGTATGGAGAGGCTTCGACAGGCTGTGAAGGTGTCATGCTAAAGGTCGACCAATCTAACCAACTTTGTCAAGTTTGTCGAGTTCGCCAGTCGTTTGTAAATAACGAAAAAGCAATTAATCTGTAAAATGCTGAATGGATATAACCGAGTTAAAGAGAATTTCTGAGAAAATACCACCTGAGAACATTTATGTGGGCCTGANAGGCTTCAGCTAAGCTGCCCTTGGTAAGCAGTACTCGGCTAAAAAATATCAGGATGGAGGACTAGTGCTATTCTGTACGAGGTCCCTTGGGGCTTGTTACGCTGTCCAAGGATTATCTTCCGGGGACTGGAATTTGCCACTGCTGTAGTCCTGGAAAGCCTGCATAATCTCTGCCTGCAAGAATTTGAGTCGTTTGTTTTTGTTACTAATTACCAATATTTGGCGTGCTCGGAGCTCCTGTTATGCACGTCCTCACCTTGGTGTTCATCACAAAAGGTCCATGCTGCACGATGGGCTCTCCGATTGGTTGGCCAGCAACCAGCAGGAACTTGAAGTAGCATCCTTTGTCAGCATAGGCCACAACGTGGTCACCCTGCCCCAAGACCATGTTCTGCGCTCGCACACAAAAAGGTGTGCACATTAACACTGACCAGGTTGTACAACTCATGATCTTGGAACAACAAAGCGAACATGCGCACGTACGCGCGCGCGTGCGCACACACACA
>SL_4KL_010_BRINEDRAFT_10001892_pt1 | contig 11697 bp, 7 predicted proteins | sample SodLak_010_BRINE_2_FD_10664 | JGI IMG/M metagenome (IMG submission 10664) | reverse complement strand
CCTCACCAGCCTCTACCTCTCCTAACAGGAGAGGAATACAGTCATGAACCTTGGGCACTACAAGGTTAGCCCGGCTGGTTTTTAAACCCTCAACTCCTCCACTGCAGTAGCCATAGGCCAGAATTATATAATCAAAATCCTCTCTCTCCTCCAGCTCGTCAATTTTATCCTGAATCCTATCTTTCATCTGACTGCTGTCAGGCTTATTATGCAGCCCCTGAGGCAAAAACTCAACAGTAATGTTTTGATAATCATGCTCTTCAACTATCTCCAAAATTTCCTGATAAAAAACTTTACAGGCCACAACAGCTTTTTTAATTTCCTTCATTATAATCCTCCTGAGTTTAATTAAATGAAGACCTATTATTTTATCTTCAAAAACTTTCAATTTACCTCTGAATTTGCCTCTGAATTTACCTCTGAATTTACCTCTGAATTTGCCTCTACTTAATTCGAGTCCTTTGGTCTGGTTTTATACCAGACACTTATTATTTTATTACATCAGGGAGACTAAAGCAATATATTTTTTTCTCCAGCCAGCTTTCTGATCCTGAATCTAAAACTTTTTGCAGGGGAAAAGGGTTTGATGGTTAAGTTTAATAACTGTGGATTCCATTCCTTCCCCTTTACCTTTCCCTGCTATTAGTTTCAATATTTAGAAAGAAGCTGAAGATAATGCAAACAACATAAGGACAAAAGATAATTCAAATATCATAAGGGCTGAGAAAAAACTTCATATGACTCAGTTTTTTGTAGATAAGGCGGCTATTATGATTTTCTGGGTTACTACTGGGAGTATAATTGAATATGCTAATGAGTTTGCCTGTTAGAAATTAAATTACAATCATCGAGAGATCAAGGGGTTAAATGTAAGGACAATTATTTCCAGGAATAAATTTAAAAACCGGGAAGAATTCTGGCAGAAGATCAAGGATCTGGGCTCAATTACCTTTGAAAGGGTCTTTATCGGCAAACCCGAAAATTCCCGTTCAGTATAATTATGGTTGATATAAATAGATTAAAAATAATAAATGATACCTGTGGTCATAAAAAAGTGATGAATTATTAATTAAGGTTGCTGATATTTTGCGGTCTTCTGTTCGGCATGAAGATATTACTAACCGCTGGGGCGGAGATGAATTTATTGTCCTGCTGACTCAAACAGATAAAAAAGCAGCCGGAAAAGTTATTCAGCGGATAAAGCAAAACTGTGCTGCAATCGGGGATGATGAAATACCAATTTCTCTGGGAATTGGTACAGCAGTTAAATACAGCCCGGAACAGGATATGGCTGAGATTTTAGATAAAGCTGATGATGTTATGACAAACACAAGATCTTATAATAAAAAAGTGAATAAAGATGAAGCTTTAAAGGAACTAAAAAGATGTGCCGGCAGCCAGTTTGACCCCGAGCTGGTGGAGATTTTTCAAGAGATGATGAATGAGTGAGAAAGTCAGTATAATATTAGTATTTTTTGAGTGTTTGAGATAAATGTAGAAAAGTGACTGAAAAATTTGCGGGGAATTCTCTCAGGCAATCCAGAATTTATTTCGCAGGGGTCTGGAAACAGAAGTTTGAGGAGAAATTGATGCTATGGAAAATGACCATAAAGTTATTAGAGAAAAAAAGAATAAAAAAAACAAAAAAGAAAAAATTAATATACTGCTCGCCAACAGCAAAAATAAGGAGCTGCTGGAAGATCTGCTAGATAAAGATTTTGAAATTATTTCGAAACAGGAAACTGATTTTAACAATTACGACTTGATAATAATGGATGTAGAGCATATTGAAAAATATAGATTTCAGATAAATAGATTCAAACAAAATAAAAATTCCTTTACACCTATAATTTGTTTAAGAGATGAAAGCAAAAACACTTTACAAAATTTATTTAAACTAGCTGAAGATGTGGTTGACCTTCCTATTTCTAAAATTTTGTTATTGACCAGAATTGAAAACCTGGTCAGCAACAAAAGATTGATAGAGAAATGCAAAGTTTTAGAAGAGAAATACAAAAATATATTTGATAACATCAATGACATGGTTTTCCTGATGGATACATTTAAAGAAAAAGGGCAAATGAATTTTCTGCTTAAAGTTAGTGAAACGAACCAGAAATTGCGGGAAAAACTTAATTATACAGATGAAATTTTAAAGAACTCTTCTCCGGTAAAATTCATGTCGGATAAGGATATTAGAGGACTATATAAAAATTTAACATCCCGGGAGGAAGTTCTATTTACTACTGAGTTTTTCAGCAGCCAGGGAGAAGCAGTGCCTGTGGAAATAAATGCCCGGATGGTTCAAATTGAGGGAAAAAAGCAGATGCTTTGTGCTGCCAGAGATATAACAGAGAAAAAGGAGAAAGAGAAAGAAGTTAATTATCTTTTGTTTCATGATGTTCTCACCGGTTTATATAACAGGAGGTTTTTTGAGGAAGAGATGAAGCGTCTGGACACTGCAAGGCAGTTACCCCTCTGTATATTTATCATTGATGTAAATGGAATGAAACTTATTAACGATAGCTTTGGTCACAAAGCCGGTGATGAGCTGCTGATTAAAACAGTTAATTTACTGGAAGAAATATTTCGGAAAGAAGACATTCTGGCCCGCTGGGGTGGCGATGAATTCAGTGTTCTTCTACCTCAAACTAAGGGAACAGAAGCAGAGAAAATTCTTGCAAGAATGAAAGCAAAATGTGAAGAAACAGAAACTGGAAATATACCAATATCTTTGGGGATAGGTTATGCTGTCAAGGAGGATGAAGAACAGGATATATTTGATATATTGCATAAAGCTGATGCTGCCATGTATAAGGACAAGTTGTTTGCCCAAACAAGTGCCAGCAATAAAATAATCAAAAATTTACTATCAACACTGGAGGCTAAAAGCCCTGAGACTGAAGCTCATACCAAGCGTCTGACAAATCTGGCCCTGAAGCTGGGCAAAAAAATAGGGCTTTCTGCCAATCAATTGAATAATCTTTCTCTGCTGGCTACCCTGCATGATATTGGCAAAGTTAATATCTCCGAGGAAATCCTCAGAAAACCTGGAGATTTAACCAATGATGAGTGGGAGCAAATTAGAGAACATCCCCGGATTGGTTATAAAATTGCCTCATCCTGTGAAGATTTTTCTGCTGTTGCTGCTGAAATTCTGGCACATCATGAACACTGGAACGGGGAAGGTTATCCCAAGGGGTTAAAGGAGGATCAGATTCCTCTTTTGTCGAGAATAATAAGCATTGTTGATGCCTATGATGTCATGATTAATGGGAGACCTTATCAAGATGCTGTTTCTAAAAAAGAAGCATTGATTGAGCTGAATAGATGTGGGGGCAGTCAATTTGATCCTCAGCTGGTCAGGGAATTTATTGAATTAATGAGTTAAGAACAAAGATAAAGGCACACAAAAATAACATGTTGTTCAGGCAGCTGCAGGTTTCTAAACTGTTGTCATTACCTGCATTTTAGCGTTTTTAACATTTCTTCCCGCTCAATCAATAAAAAACAAACCAGGGCAAATAATTATCCAGATACTTGGTTGCAACATTTTAAATCTTCTCAACCACTCTTTAATTCGACTACTTAATTTGAAACTACTGTATTCAACGTTGAACTCGATAATAACTCCATACAAGTTCATTTTTCCTCATATATAAAAGCTGGCTGCAGAAAGCCTTACTTTCGTGTTTTAAATTCCTGGACTTACACTTCCCCCCTATATTATACCAGCAATCCTGGTGAGGGCAGCTTGACAGCTTATTTTTATAAGCATCTTTGATTCTTTTTATCACTTTTTCAACATCTTCCTCTTTTATATCATGCAGTAAAATTGTATACTTCTTCTCACTCCAGCGGCAGATCACATCTCCCTGTCTAATTCCCCTGGTTAATATCTCTTCCAGCCAGTTAGTAAAATTATCTGGAACTTCCTGGCTTTGCTGGTAACTTTGCTCCGCTTCAGCTAAACTGTTAGCGCCATCTTTTCCAGTTGTTCCAATTGTTTCTTCTTTTTTGGGTGAAATTTTAAACAACACCAGAAAAGAACTATGCCACTCCCGGTCAGACCTCCTTTTTTCAATCTCATAAAGGTTAAGAAATTTTTCCCGATCACAGAAATAGGGCCCATTATTATAACTATTAACCTTTTTGCGCTCTCCAAAATTTTTGCTGTTTTTATCTGTTTGCGACACTGGCAAACCCCTTTTTGTTATTATTATTAAGATGTCACGCTGTAATTTATCTGTCACCTTAATTATTTTTTATCATATTCACAAATTTCTCCACCAACTCGGGATCAAACTGGCTTCCTGCACATTTTTTCAGTTCATTTAACGCTTCAGCTTGAGATAAAGCTTCTTGGTAGGGCCTTCCATTAACCATAACATCATAGGCATCCACTATACTTATTATTCTTGATAATAGCGGAATCTCATCCTTTTCTAAACCATTGGGATAGCCTTCTCCATCCCAGCGCTCATGATGAGCTAAGATTTCATCTGCAACCGAAGAGAAGTCCACAGAAGAAAGGGCTATTTTATAACCAATACGGGGATGTTCTTCAACTATTTCCCATTCATTATCAGTTAAATCCCCAGGTTTATTAAGAATATCTTCTGAAACATTTACTTTGCCTATATCATGCAGGGTAGCAAGCAGGGAAAGATTGTTCAATTGATTGTTGGAAAGTCCAATTTTCTTTCCCAGTTTAATGGCCAATGCTTCCAGACGCTTGGTATGAGACTTAGTTTCAGTACTCTTTGCCTCAAGTGAGGATAACAAACTTTTAACTATTTTATTGGTGGCACTTTTTTGAGCAATTAATTTATCTTTATACATTTCCCTATCAGCTTTATTCAAAACATCAGATATATCCTGTTCCTTATTTTCTTTTACAGCATATCCCACTCCCAGCGAAACTGGCAATTTATACTCCTCTGTTTTTTCACATTTATCCTTTATTCTTTCCAGTATTTTTTCTGCTTCTGTTTCAGCAGTTTGCGGCAGAAAAACGCTGAATTCATCACCGCCCCAGCGCGCCAGAATATCTTCTTCCCGAAATATATTTTTCAAAAGATCCGCAGTCTTAACGAGCAGCTCATCTCCGGTTTTGTGACCATAACTGTCATTTACAAGCTTCATCCCATTTATATCAATTATAAAAATACAGATAGGCAGCTGTCTTTCAGTATCCAGCCGTTTTATTTCTTCTTCCAAAAATCTTCTGTTGTATAAACCGGTAAGCTCATCATGAAAAAGGAGATAATTGATTTTTTCTTCTTTCTTTTTTTGTTCCGTTATATCCCTGCCAGCACAGAGGATCTGATCTTTTTTATAAATTTGAACTCTTCGGGCATTAATTTCTACAGGAAATACTGTTCCTTTGCTGGTATGAAACTCAGTGGCAAAAATAGCTTCCCCATCATTCTTAATAATTTCAACTAACTCCTTAATATCCTCTTCAGGCATGAATTTTTCGGGAGATAAACCTTTTATAACTCCCTGCTGATAATTCAGTTTTTCCCTTAACTTCTCATTTGCCTCCCTAATTTTAAACTGAAAGTTTTCTTCCCCTAAATCATCAATCAAAAATACCATATCATTAATATAATTGAATATGCTTTCGTATCTGTCTTTTAAAACCTTGTTTTTTTTCCATAATTTTTTGCTGTGAATTAAGTTATTTACTCTTGCCAGCAATAAATTTTTTGAAACCGGCAGATCAATGACATCTTCAACCAGCTCAAATAAATTTTGTGTTGTATTTCTTCCTTCGCCCTGCAGACATATAACAGGCGTGAAAGAAAATTCATCATTTTTCAGCTCTTTTACTTTCTTCTTATTAGCTTCGTAATACTTTGCATCCATTATTATTAAGTGGTATCTATCAAAATCTTCTGTTTTCGAAATAATTTCATACTCATTAATCAGCAAATCTTTCAGCAATTTTCTATTCCGCTGATTGGAAATCAATAGATTTATAGTTGCATTTTTATTCTCTTTATAAATAGCTCTTTTACCTATTTTCATAATTAAACATTCCTAATATGAAGTATTTTTATTTGTCTGCTTACCCGAGGTGAATTCTGGATTTCCGGTCAGAATTCCGCTCAAGTTTTCCAGAGGTTCTCCTACTTCCAGCCCGTATTTTGTTATCTTAAACTCTCTCAATTTAGTTTCAAAACCGCTCAGCCTCTTCTTCAGCACTCCAATCGCTTTCTGCATGCCTCCCCTCAATTCTAAATAGCGGAGTATAATTAAATTATCAGCTAAATAGCTGATTTGATCATCGGTCACTTGAAAATCCCCTGTAATATTTGCTATTTCATTGGTCATAAGAATAGTGACATTGTTATTAAATAAAAACCTCCGCAGGGAATCCAGGGCTTTTACCAGATCATTTTTGCTCCAGTTTTCATCTGCAAAAGAAGAGTTAAAAGCTGTAATGCTGTCAAGCATCAGCAGCTTTGTGTCATGTCTTTCCACTTCCTCTTTAATCTGATGAATAAAAATATCAGGGCTTATTTCATGTCGATTGACTGAAAATAGTTCCAGATTATTATTGTTAATCATTTCTTTTATGGGTATGTTGATTGCCTTGGATCTCTGCTTTAAAACTTCTTTGCTTTCTTCCAGCAGATATATTACAGATCTTTCCCCCCGACCTGCCGCTTCTTTCATAAATGTCAGACCCAGAGAAGTTTTACCTGAACCTGTGGGACCGGTAATAATAGTATTAGTTCCCCTTTCAATGCCTCCGTGGAGAAGTTTATCAATCTCAGGAATACCTGAAGAAATTGCTTCATTTTCTGTTTCTTGTTCTATTTCTTCTTTCTTTGATAGTGAAAAATCTGGGGTTAAGATAGGATATACCTTCATGCCTTCTTCATCCAGAGTATAGGTATGCTTCCCTTTTTTAAAGCCAGAACCCCTTATTTTGGAAATAGAAATTTTCCTCTCTGTGCCCTGGGGCTGTAAATTAATTATGCCATCACTGATAAACTGCAGATCATCATCAGGACGACTGCCAACTTCCGATACAAGCATGGGAGTTGTTTCTATATCAGACATTAACTTGATAAGAGACTGAACATTTTTGCGGAACCTATAATCATCTGAGGACAGAAAGCGCAGCTGTGTCAGCCCATCAATGAATATCTTCTCTGGCTTCATCTCTTTGATCCTGTTGGTTATTGCATTTAACAAGGGCCCCTGCTCAACTTCCGAAGAAGGAAAAACATTGTAATCTTTTTCCTCTATAAACTGACTGGAAGGGCTCAGATCTAAAAATTCAACTTTGTTCTGGACTGGAAAATTCCTTCTTTCACCATTTCTAATTATTTTATCCCGGGGCTCCGATAAAGATATGAATAATCCGGATTTATCATTTCCCTCACCGGCACATAAAAAATGCAGCCCCAGTGTTGTTTTCCCGCTGCCTGCTTCTCCTCTAATTAAATAAGAATCACCAGAGATCAAACCTCCATGCAAAATCTTATCCAAACCAGATATTCCTGTCTTTACTCTTTTTACCTCAGCCATTTTTATCGCCTCCAAAAGCTATATTAATAAAATGCTGTCAATAGCAGCAGTATTATTCAACTGCAGCTATCTTAAAAACATGTTAATTATTATTTAATAAAAGCTAAAATAATTTAAAAACTCCGTAAGTCAAATAAATAGAGACCCTCATCATCTTAAACTCTCTGCTGCTAAAAAGGAGCGCTTCCAGCCTTGGATATATAAAATACCCGGCCTAATTCCGGGATTTTTCCTGCATCATTTCCACAAAAGTTCTGGCTGCTTCAGGATCAAACTGGCTGCCGGCACATCTCTCAATTTCCTCAAGAGCTTTTTCCCGGGAAATTGCCTTCTTATATGGACGTTCGCTGGTCATTACATCATAGGCATCAACTATGGCTATGATCCTTGAGAGATAGGGGATTTCTTCTCCAGCCAATCCCTCAGGGTAACCGGTCCCATCCCACCACTCATGATGAGCTTTAATCTCCGCAGCAATTCCAGCAAACTCTTCAGTAGCTGCTGCAATTTCAGCTCCCTTGATAGTGTGTTTTTCCATGATCACCCATTCTTCCGGGGAAAGATCGCCCGGCTTTTTCAAAATTTCTTCAGGAATAAAGGTTTTTCCGATATCGTGAAGAGAGGCCAGCAGGGAAAGGTTATTTAAGTCCTTATTATTAAGTCCCAGCCTTTTGCCCAGCTCGTTGGCCAGGTCTGCCATTCTAAAAGCATGCTCTTCAGTATCATGGCTTTTGGTGCCCAGCACTCTTAAAAGATTCCTGATAATCCTGTTTTCACTGCTTTCCTTATCCAGCAGCTTGTTCTGTTTCATATTCTTTTCAGCCTGACTGATGACCTTATTTATATCCTGATTAATATCTTCTTTAACAGCCATCCCGACTCCCAGCGAGATAGGGATCTCCTGGTCATTGGTCAGCTGGCACTGTTTTTTTATCCGATCTATAACAATTTGCCCGTCTCCGGCATCGGTTTGGGGCAGCAGCAGAATGAACTCATCCCCGCCCCAGCGGGCCAGAATATCTTCTTTTCTTACTACCTCCTGTAGTATTTCTGCTGCTTTCTTAATTGCATTATCGCCCCGGTCCCGGCCGAAGCCGGCATTGATAATTTCCAGTCCGTTAATATCAGCCACAATGATGGTAAGAGGCAGCTGTCTTCTGGTATCAAGCCTCTTAAGCTCCAGTTCAAAAAAAGATCTGTTGTAGAATCCGGTCAGACTGTCATGATAACTTAAATATCTGATCCTTTCCTGACGTTCCTTCCGTTCAGTGATATTTTCATGAGCGATGACCACGCCCCGGCGGCCCTCCTTTTCAGAACCGGCAAGGGGCGTCACCCTGCCAACGAACCAGCGCTTTTCTTCGGGAGAATGACAGGGATATTCCAGCTCAAAAAAATCTTTCTTTCCAGAAATAACATCCCGGATACCCCGGGCAAATTCCAGAGCAGTTTCTCTCTCCTCATCCAGAGATTTTTGGCATACCTCAAGATAATTTGTACCCGGAGTAACCCTCTCTATTTCCGCTTCATTTTCCTGAGCAAAATCCAGCCAGGATTGATTGACATCTTTAATATTGCCCTCAGAATCCAGGACGCAGATATTGGTACTCAAAGAGTTTAAAATGCTGGCAAGTTTAAGATTATCAGCCTTCCTTGCCTTCTCAATCTCCTTTTTCTCAATTACAATGGCAAGCTCATTGGCCACCGTATCCAGCAGATTTTTTTCTTCAGGAAGAAATAGGCTTGGAGCTGAAGCTGATATATTTTCCCGTTCAGCATCGCCGAAGTAGAAGGCAGTTATCTGGCCCTCAATCTTGTCATTAACCTTAATTGGGCAGGAGATCAGGTTTTGAGTCTCTGTAAAATTATCCTCACAGAATACTTCGTCCTGATAAATTATGCGAACTTCTGTTCTATCAGGTTTCCTAAAATACCCGGGCAGAAGTCTGATTATCCGGTTGAATATTTCGGGCAGGGTTAGCTTGTTATCCGCCAGGTATTTTGCTATGGTATGCAGGCAGTCAAGTTCTTTAACTCTTTCCTGAAGCTTAAAGTGAATTTCTTTAGATTCGGTAATATCTATAAAGGTACCAACCACCCTGACAACTTTACCGGAGCTGTCAGTTATCGGCATACCGACAGTTCTAACCCACATCTTCTGACCTCTGGCACTGATAAAGCGTACCTCCAGATCATAAGATTCACCCTCTTCCACCGCCCGGCGGAAAGAAGTTGCTATCTGCTCGCGGTAGGGTTCGGGATAAAGCTCTAGACTTTTTTCCATGTGACCTGCTTTTAAAAAATTAGATAGAAAATTAGAATCATCGGGAACAGGAAAGCCGTGCAGCCTGAAGAGCTCATCGGTCCAGTAGAATCTGTCTTCAGCTACAATGTATTCCCAGCCTCCAGTACCAGCCAGACTCTCGCTCTGCTCCAGCAGGCGTTTGCTTCTTTTAAGCTCTTTCTCCTGTTTTTCTTTGTCTCTGATAAGTCTCTTGATCCGGTTCTGCTGTTCTATCAGCTTAAGATCGGCTTCTACCAGGACTTTAAACTGTTGGAGAAGTTCTTTTTCCTCTGCGGTAAATTTTCTGGCCTCCCGGCCCAGCACACAGATAGTTCCAAAAGTTTCCCCGTCGGGCCAGATAAGCGGCAGTCCAAGATAGGAGATAAGCCCCATCTCAATATCAGGGTTATCTGGCTGCCATTCTTCCTCCTCCAGGGCGTTGACAATCTCCAGCTCACCTTCCTGTGATATTGTTTTCTCACAGTAAAGACCGGCAACCTTCTTCCGCTCTCCCTCTGCGTAGGGGTTGTCCGGATTGCTGCTGGCCTTAAATACCTCGATATAGGGGCGGTCCAGCCGCATAATTAGAGCTGCCGGCAGCTCATATATCAAGGCAGTTAGGTTAAGGATTTTCTGCCAGCCTGCAGCAACATCTGCTGGAACTTCATGAGTTTTGGATGAAAATTCATCCATTTTTTTTCCTCCAAAAAACAGATTACAAAACAAAAACTACCATAGCTTAGGTTTATCTTTTTCTGGATAAAGACCTCTTATCTTTCCTTAAAATTGAGCTATTTTAGCTGATATTCAAATCTCTCCTTAATTCTTTAAATTTTTCTGTGCTCTCGATTATATCCTCAATTGTCACATTTTCAAGCTCGGTCAGCATATCCTCAAAGGCCTCATCTAGCTTTTCCAAAATCAAACATCTCGGCCACAGCGAACAGTTTCTATCTTCATAAAAACAGTCCATAACCATTTCTTTTCGTTCAAATATTCTAACAATTTCTCCCAGGGTAATTTCTTCTGCTGTACGGGCAAGCATATAACCTCCATTAGGACCTTTATAAGATTTTGCCAGGCCTTCTCTGGTAAGCTGCTGCATAACTTTTGCTAGATAGCTTGCTGGAACCTCTAACTTATCTGCAATCTCCTCCACAAGGGTAACTTTCCTTACCAATGCCAGAAACAACAGGCTGTGGATGGCATATTCTGTTTTCTGTGAATACTTCATGATTGTATTGTTGCCTCCTGGTCCTTGTCATGTAAAATATCTCCAATTAACTTAACTTCATCCCCCCTTGATTTGGGGTATTCCTTGTCATGACAGGGATTGCGGTAATTTTATATCATGAACTGTAGTCTATTGATTAATTTTAATAAACCTTGATTATAACCTTTACATGAGCGCTTAGATGTGATATAATTATTTTATAGTAGTCTATTACATAACCTAAACGTGGAGCTGATCTATTATGTTTGTAAAAAAATCCTGGGACACTACTGCTAAAAACCCCAAAATCAGTCACAGCATTGTTAAATCCTATCGGGACCCCGAAACCAATACCCCCAGACATCGCACCATCTTAAATATTAGCTGTCTGCCTCAGGAAACCATCGAAGCAATTGATCTATCCCTAAAAGATGATAAGAGGCTTGTTGACAGCGAGGACATAAGTTTCTCTACCGGTGATGCTCTTAGAGGTGCTGGCTCTCTGGCTATATACCGCCTGTGGCAAAAAGAAAATATGGAAAAAGTCCTAAAGGGCCTAACGCCGGCTCAAAGAGAATCCGTTATGGTTATGGTAATGCAGAGAATCCTTAAACCTGGCAGCAAAAATGCCATCAAAGAGGACTTTGCTGATTCT
>SL_4KL_010_BRINEDRAFT_10001889_pt1 | contig 11709 bp, 9 predicted proteins | sample SodLak_010_BRINE_2_FD_10664 | JGI IMG/M metagenome (IMG submission 10664) | reverse complement strand
GCTCGGTCGACCTCGTCGACGATGGCCCCGAACCCGCCGCGATGATCGAGGGGACAGCCGACGAGGCCGAACAGTGGTGGGACGCCGACCGCGCTCGCGAGTTGGTCCAGACAGCCCGACGCGACCAGACGGCAAGCGACAGCACGCCGCTTTCGACTGCCGGTGCGAGTGCCCCTTACGGCCGATCCCAGCCGGCAGCCCCCGAATCGTTCACCGAGAGTGACGCAACACCGCTGTACTGTCCGTTCGAGGCCGACTGGTACGCCCGCGATACGGGCTCGCCGGTCGGCTTCGAGCAGGGGACTGACCACGTGCTCTCGACTGACGAGTTCCTGCCGGCGTCGGTCGAAGCCGGCACCTGTCCGCACCGTGTGATGAGTGTGCTCCTAGAGAACGCCGAGGTCGTCGTCGGCAACTACAACCATCTCTTCGACAGCAAGACCCGGCATCTCACCGCACCGATTCTCGACAAGCGCACGCTGGTGATTATCGACGAAGCTCACCGCCTCGAAGAGCGCGTCCGGGATCTGCTGAGCGATTCGGTCGGCCGCAGCACGCTCACCCAGGCCAGACAGGACCTCAACACGCTCATCGAACGCGCCCGCGCTCATCCCGACAACAGAGAACTGGTCGAATCAAAGCTGGCCGACCACGACGTGCCGTTCGAGGCGGTCGAAGCTGCCCACCAGTTCTACGGCGAGGCAGTCGAGTGGCTCGATGACTACGTCGAGGGTGAACTCGCCGACCGATTCGAGCGATACCCCAGCGGCTTTTTGAACGACGCGTTGCCCGACGACACCGTCGAACTCGAACTCCACGAACCCAGATCCAACGACCGGGATGCGTTTACCGAGTGGGCCGAATCGGTCGACTACACCGGCGGATTCTTCCGAACGCTCGGCACCGTCGGCAGCGCGGTCGAGGATACGCTCTCGCAGCTCGGCGTCGATCGGGAGTGCGTCTGTACGGCCACGGGCGTCCGGTTCGGTCAGTGGTGGCAGCGCGATCACACCGAGTTCTTCCGCGAGATCACCCTTGAGCCGACCGACACCGAACGTCGAAACCCCGAGTATCCCTGGTACAACGCGTACAACGCCTCGTTGGTGATGTACAACTGCATTCCCTCCGAACAGCTCAGCGAGACGCTTGATGCGTTCGGTGGCGGGATTCTGATGAGTGCGACACTCGAACCGATCGATGTCTTCGAGGCCGTCAGCGGCCTCCAGTCGCTGTCGACCGACACAGACGAAACTGCTAGCCGGCACGTCGAACGCCGGAGCTACGAGTTGGCGTTTCCCGAGTCGAACCGCGAAAGCTGGCTGGTGGACGTGATGGCGTTCACCGCCCGCAACAGGGGCGAACCCACGGCCGACAACCACAACGAGACCAGAGAACGNTANGCNTANGTCGCCCGAGAAATCGCCCGCAGCCACGGCAACATCCTGCTTTCGTACCCCAACTACGCCGAGGCCGAATGGGCAGCCGAACGACTGGCCGACTCCGTCGAGAAACCGGTCGTCCTGGACCAATCCTCAAGCTACGAACAGACCCAGCGTCTCAAAGAGCGGTTTTTCGGCGGCGAACACAGCGTCCTAGTGACAAGCACGCGGGGCACCCTCACCGAAGGCGTCGACTACGATGGCGANAANCTCCATACGGCGGCTGTTTTCGGCGTGCCGTTGGTCAACATCGGCTCGCCACGCGTCCAGGCAGTACGCTACGCCTACGGTGACCGCTTCGGTGAGGAACACGAGTTTACATACGCGCTAACGGTGCCGGCCGTCCGGCAGGTCAGACAGGCGATTGGGCGCGTGCTGCGGGGTCCCGACGAGTGTGGCGTCCGCATTCTGGTCGGCGACCGGTACATCCCCGGCCGGCCGCGGTCGGTCTCGCCGTTTTTGTCGGTCCAGGAGCGCGCGGAGTTCCGGCGACTCACTCCGGAGTTTTTGGGCAGCCAGCTCGCCGCATTTTGGGACGGTCGATGAGTCGAAACCGACCCAGAAGGCAACCCCTACGGGGTGTTTGGCGGTGAGTAACTATATTGGTCGTCGCTGACAGCAGCTGTAATGGCAGTCACCGCAGCATACCATCTCGTCTGTCGAGACTGTGACCACGAACAGCTTATCGAGTCAGCTAACACCGCTCGCCAGCAGGCGACCGACCACGAAGCGATCACTGGCCATCGGGTCGCGTTCAAACAGGTTGTCTGAGACCGGCTTCACTGTCGGAAAAATTCGAAACTGACTGCCGACTCAGCCGCTGATCTCGTCGAGACCCTTCAGCAGATCGTCTTTGTCCTGGACGCCGATCACGCGGTCGACCGACTCACCGTTGTGGTAGAACTCGAGCGTTGGAACGCTGCGAATCCCTTTCGAGCTGGCGAACGCCTGAAGCTCGTCGATATCGACTTTGAGAACCGCGGCATCGGTTTCAGCCGCAATCTCCTCGACCGTTGGTTCAAGCATCTTGCAGGGACCACACCAGTCAGCGTAGTAGTCGACTAACACCGGCGTGTTCGATTCGATGAGTTCCTGGAAGTGGCTCTCGTCTTCGACGTGAATCGGCTCGGAGGCAGTTGTGGCACTCATACATGTAGCTACAGGCTCAAGTGGTATAACAGTTGCAGGGATGTGTCGCCGAATCAACTGCCCTAATAAAATATAGTTGACAGAACGCCGCAAAGACGTCAAACAGCTAAAATTATTCTTGTTAGGCGTCGCCTAACTAACAGAATACTGTAACACGACTCCATCATCGAACCGTTCGACCGCATCCAGCGAGAACTGTGGGAACTCTTCGACGAATCCCTCGCCGTCGGCAAGTGTGGGTGCCTCGCGGCCGCCAATCACTAGTGAGCCAACAAACACCGACAGTTCGTCGACGATACCGGCCTCGAACGCCGAGTAAATAATCTCGCCGCCGCCTTCGATCAACAGCGAGTCGAGTCCCTCCGCTTCGAGTTTGCTGACCGCCTCACCGAGATCAACGCGGCTCTCGCCGGCAACCACTACTGTCGCGTCTGCCTCTCGGAGGGCGTGTCGCTGTTCCTCGGGTGCCGCCTCAGAAACGATCACGTAGGTCGCTGCCGCGTCGTCACAGATGCGCCCGTCGGGTGGCGTCCGGCCCTGGGAGTCGACCACGACGCGGGCGGGACTGGCTAGTCGGCCCGCCTCACGTCGCTCCTTGCGGCCCTCGGGGTCATCCAGGACGAGGTGTGGGTCGTCAGCCAACACGGTGCCGATGCCGACCAGGATACCGTCGACCTCAGTTCGGATCCGGTCGACGCGGGCGAAGTCGTCGTCGCCGCTGATTTTGAGTTGTTCACGCCGCCGCGTCGAGAGCTTGCCGTCGACGCTCATCGCGGCGTTGACAACGATCTGCATGCCTGCATATTCGTGGGCGGTCGTATCGGGGTTTCGGTCCAGGTCGCTACTCCACTGTTCGACTGGTTGGCTATGATTTGTTATGCGGAATAGGCCAACTGATAAGTGGCCGGTTAGCGAACCCGACTGTATGAATCCACGCATACTCATGCTTGGCTGGGGGTTTCCACCGAACGTTACCGGCGGACTCGACACCTGGGTCGGCGAAGTGTTCGAGGCCTTCAAGGACCGCGACGACGCCGAGTTGGAGCTGTTGTTGCCCGGCGAGTACGCACCTGAGGACCGCGAGGGCATCCACAGTGTCCCCACCGGCGAGGGCGACATCATCACCCGCGTTGGCCGTATGAGCGACACGTTCGTCGAACTTGCCGAAGACGTCGATATTGCCCACACTAACGACTGGTTCGGCTACGGCCCAGGCCTGCGAGCCAAACGCGAAACCGACGCCAAATGGGTCTCGGAGTTCCACTCGCTGTCGAGCGACCGAAACATCAACCCGCCCGAACGCGAGGTCGAAACCGAACGCCGAGTCGCCCAACAGTCGGACGGGCTGATCTGTGTTAGTGACCTCACCCGACAGGACGTCATTGAACTGTACGATGCCGACTCACACGTCGTCCACAACGGCTTTTCGTCGCTCGATACCACCGGCTTCGATGTAAAGGCCGAACTCGGCATCGAGGGGCCGATGCTGCTGTTCGTTGGTCGGCACACCGACCAGAAAGGTATTAGCCATCTGTTGTATGCGATGGACAAAGTCCAGAACACGGATGCCACGCTCGTCCTCGGTGGGTCGGGCCATCAGACCGAGCATCTCAAAATGTTCACCGAACTGCTCGGACTCTCGGACCGCATCAAATTCGCGGGCTACATTGCCGAAGAAAACCTCGGCGACTACTACGCCGCCGCCGATGTCTTTATCTCACCGTCACGGGCTGAACCGTTCGGCCTCACGATCACTGAGGCACTCGCCGCGGGCGCGCAGGTTGTCGCCACCCCCAGCGGTGTTCGTGAGACATTACCGGAGGGCTGTCTTGTCGAGGTGACGACCCATTCGGATTCGATTGCCCGCGGAATCGACGAGGCACTCGCCCGTGAGGGTCCACCGGAGTACGAGCCCCGAACATGGGACCAGGTCGCCGATGATCTCATTGCAGTGTACAACACCATGCTCGAATAAAACAGGCTGCTTGAACAACTGCTCCGCGTTTCCTTTTATATACTATTTATATACTGTTCATATCGGTACTCCGTTTGCTACCGGTTGCGTCTGGACCTCCCGTTAGGAAGTGGCCACCGATTCACGAAAGACGGTGATTTCGGCCGCTGGCTCTGGGTGGGTGATTCGGAACCCGCTGCGGGTTTCGGTGACGCCACGGGTGCTTACCTCAGGGTCGTCAGCTGGCTCGTAGGGGCTGTCGCCCTGGGCCGGCTGGTAGGGACTGTCCGCCTGATACGGGCTATCGTGACTCTGGTAGGGGCTGTCGCGGTCGTCTTCAGATTTTTCCGACATATCCTCTGGCGGGAAGTAGATGCGCTCACCGCTTTCAGATTGGATCACGAACGCCACATCGTGTTTGCCGGTGACCTCGATGGTCGTAGTTCCGCTTTCGATACGGGTCGTGTAGGCGAACTCGTTGTGGCCGGATGTACTCATACGGTGATGTGTGGCGTGGACCCACTTAGCAGTTGCCCGCCTGCGCAGATAGTTTATTAATGCCAGCCGCCGAACTGGTTGGTGATGGATGTAGACAGCACAGCCGAGGAGCTTGCCTCCGCTCTCGGTGTTGACAAACAGGAGGTCAAAGCGGATCTAGAAGCGTTGTTGGAGTTCGATGTCCCACTCGAGGAGGCCGCCCAGAGCGTCCGCCGCAAACACGGCGGCTCCTCGGGAGGCTCGACAACACCCGACACGCTGGAGATCGCGTCGATCACAACCGAACAGAGTTCTGTCAACGTCACCGTTCGCGTGCTCACTCAGGGCACCCGGACGATCCGATACCAGGGCGACGACCAGACGATCAGAGAAGGAAAGCTCGCCGACGAAAGCGGTACCATCTCCTATACGGCCTGGCAGGATTTCGGCTTCGAGGCCGGCGACTCGCTCGTCATCGGCAACGCCGGTGTTCGGGAGTGGGAAGGGAGCCCGGAGCTCAATCTGGGTCAATCGACCACCGTCTCGATGGCCGACGAAACGGTCGACGTCGACAACCCAGTCGGCGGCGACAGCGATCTCATCGATCTCGCACCCGGCGACCGCGGTCGAAACCTTGCGGTCACCGTCCAGGAGGTCGAATCTCGAACTATCGACGGCCGAGACGGCGAGACGACGATCCTTTCGGGCGTGCTCGCCGACGAAACCGCCCGGCTGCCGTTTACTGACTGGAACCCACACCCAGATATCGACGAGGGAGCCAGTGTTCGAATCGAGGACGTCTACGTCAGGGAGTTCCGAGGGTCGCCGTCGGTGAACCTCTCGGAGTTCTCAACTGTCAGCCCACTCTCCGAGTCGGTTGCAGTCGCCGACTCCGCCCCACAGCTCTCGATCCGCGAGGCGGTCGACAACGGTGGGCTGTTCGATGTCGAAATACTCGGCAACGTCCTGGAGGTCAGAGACGGCTCGGGGCTGATCGAACGCTGTCCGGAGTGTGGCCGCGTGCTCCAGAACGGTCAGTGTCGAACCCACGGCGATGTCGAGGGCGAAGACGACCTGCGGATCAAAGCTATCGTCGACGACGGCACCGCCAGCGTGACCGCAATCGTCGGCACCGATCTCACCAAAGAGATCTATGGCGACGACATCGCGGCCGCCAAGGAGGCCGCCCGCGAGGCGATGGACAAGGAGGTCGTCGCCGAAACGATCCGCGAGAAATTGGTAGGCGGTGCCTACCGGGTGCGTGGCTCGCTGTCCGTCGACGAATATGGGGCGAATCTGAACGTCCAGGAGTTCGAGGCCGCCGGTGACGATCCGGCCGAGCGTGCGACCGCCGTACTCGCGGAGGTGCGCCAATGAGCTCCAGTGGCGACTCCGGGCCGGGAACGCGCGAGGTGGCCTATCGACTGTTTGCGGCGGAGTTCGATGACTGCTCGCTGTCGTATGCCGAAAGCGACGACGAGCGCGCACCGAACTACGTGGTCACCCCTACCGGCCTGCGGGTCAACCGCCTGTTTGCGGTCGGCGTACTCACCGAAACTGAGGCAGTCAACGACGAGACGCTCCGAGGTCGGATCGTCGACCCCACTGGCGCGTTCGTCACCTACGCCGGCCAGTACCAGCCCGAGGCTCAGGCGTTTCTCGACCGCACGACCCCACCCGCGTTCGTGGCGATAACGGGCAAGGCACGAACGTTCGAACCCGAGGACTCGGATCGCGTTTTTACCTCGGTTCGTCCCGAGAGCCTGAGCGAGGTCGAGGCTTCGACCCGTGATCGGTGGGTGGTTTCGGCTGCCGAATCAACCCTGAGACGGATCGCGATCTGTGTGGCCGCACTCGAGTCGCCGCTCTCTGGTGAGGCCTTAGGGCGCGCGCTCGCCGACGCCGGCATCGACGACTCGCTGGCGGCAGGGATTCCGCGCGCAATCGAGCACTACGGTACGACAACGGCCTATCTGGACGCGCTTCGGCAGTTGGCAGTCGACGCCCTGGAAGTCGTCGCCGACGAACGCGAGGAGGTTCGGTCGTTCGATGTGGCTCCGGACGTGGATGGCGAGGCCTCCGTTGGACCGCTGCCGCCGGTCGACGTTGATCTGAGTCCGTTGGCGACCGACCCCCAGCCGACCGATTCGGAGCCGACAGCCGACGCGACGACTCAGACAGAAGAGCCAACCGACACGGCGTCGGACGACGCTGAGCCGGCTGACAGTTCGGAGCCAGCTACCTCAGTATCGACCGACAGCATGAAAACGGCCGACACAGCCGACACTGAACCGTCCGCTGAGGCGGTTGACGAATCGACACCAGGCGGCGAGACGGACACTGTAGCCGAAGACACCGGCACAGCAGCCGAGGAGACCGCTGCCGTAGCCGGAGACGTTGATACTGCATCTGAAGACGCTGAGACAGCACCCGAAAACGCTGCTAGTGCAGCCGAGTCGCCGACAGAGGCCAGAGTAAGCACTTCTGAATCGACTACAGAGCCGGAGTCGGAACCACCAGCCGACGAGCCAGCCGAGGACGGGATGTACCAACTCGACGACGACGAGCGCGCCGAACTCGAATCGGAGTACGACACCGGCTTTTCAAGCGGCAACGATGTCGATCCTGCGGGTGAGGCTGGCATCGATGTACCGGACGTCGACGAACTCGCAGCGCAGGCCGAGCAGGCTGAGGAGACTGTTTCCGCCTCGACCGCCGAGGCCAACGACTCGCTTGGTTCGTTTGAAGACGAGGTAGCCGAATCTACAGCTGAGACGTCGCCGCCCGAAGAGCCGACTGAAACGCCTGACTCAGCCGATGAAGCCTCCGTCGACTCCACCGAGTCGGCCGAACCGGACACTGCGGCCGAGGAGTCGACTGAGACGGACCCCGACGAATCTGTGGACGCAGCCGTAGATATCGACCTCGAAGAGACAGTCATCGAAGTGATGGCTGAGTTGGACGACGGCAACGGTGTCGATCGTGCTGGGCTCGTCGCCGAGGTCATCGATCGGCACGGCGTTGGTGAGGACGAGATCCAGGAGGCCATTGCTGACGCGCTGATGGGTGGCCGGTGTTACGAGCCAGGCGACGATACGCTCAAAGCGATCTGATGGCTCGCGGCGCGCGTGTCGAACCAGTTGCTGACGCGCCGGCCGCAGTAGCCGACTACGGCAGCGGGCGGGCAGTAGTAGTCGGCGACTATCATGCCGGCATTGAGGCTGGCCTCCGGTATGAACGCGGTGTCGAGCTGCCGAGCAACGCCGCCGACCGTCGCCAGCGACTACTCGACCTCGTCGAGCGAACCGGCGTCGACCGACTCGTCGTGCTCGGCGATCTGAGCCACCGGATCGGCAGCGTCGAGGGCTCCGAACGAGAAGAACTCGACGCGCTGTATTCGGCCCTCATAGAAGAGCGGGACGTGCCAATTACGGTCGCGCCGGGCAACCATGACAGTGGCCTCTCGGAGCTGTGGGACCAACGCGCGGGCGTCGATATTCTGCCGCCATCGGGTGGACTACTCGGAGACGATCAACAGGGGGCGATTGGAATTTTTCACGGTCATACGTGGCCCGACCCGTCGTTGCTGTCGGCCGAGGTGGTTTGTATGGCTCACGAGCATCCGACGGTAAAACTCACCGACAGCGTTGGGGGGTATCGCACTGAAAAGGCCTGGCTCCGTGGTCGGCTTGACCGCGCGGTGATGGCTGAGGGTGGTGGCTATGATCCTGCCAAACTGTCGTGGGCCGATCCGCAGCTCGTCGTCCTACCGGCGTTCAACAGGCGGTCGGGCGGCACCTGGATCAACGTCGAGGGCGAAGGGTTTCTGGCCCCGTTTTTACCCGACGGGCTCAGAGACGGAGAGCTGTATCTGCTCGACGGGACGCGACTGGGGAGCTATCAATCCGTATGAGAGACGCTGCGAAAACGCTCGCAGAGAGATTCTTCAACCACAAGTATTCTTACCGAGAGCTACGTTTTGGTTCAGTTCTCAGACCAGCTGGAACTCTCTGATAATCACAGCGAGTGCAAACAGTAGAAAAGACGACCCAATTATGAATTCAAATATTGCAGGAGTTCGTAACTCTTTGATTTCGTTTTCCGCATTTCTACTCGAAATATAGATTTTTTCATCAGGGTTTATTTCACACGTTTCACTATTCTCACCATCATCAGTTTTGTCAAACTCTCCGATGATGAATATCCGATCGTATGACTTGATCGTCCCCTCTTTGAACCGTAACCTGTCTTCAAAATTGTAATTTTTTGGATTAAAGAACGCGTTGTCTTGTGGGACTGTTGTTGGGACAGCAGATGAATCAGCTATTGTGTGTCTCGTATCGTGTGTGAGTGAAATTTCGGCACTGTCTGTCTCTATACGAGCCGTTCCTGAATGATCCGCAAGAACAAAGTCGACGACTTGTGTTTCTTCCTCTAACGTTTTCCATCTGTAATCATGTTCCGGGTCTGCAGTACTTTTCCTACTTTTTGAAACATCGTACTCGTATGCAAAGCATTCGTCATCTCCCAACGGTGAATTGAGTATCTCCCTGTATTTTTGCGGTGTTCCGCTTATTTGAACCATCCCACTTTTGTCCACCGCTTCAGCTATAGATATCTCATCCGTGTTTTTGATCAGCCGTATTTTGTAATATTTAAAAACAGAATCACCGAGTAGTATAATCCCAATTACAATAAATGCAATAAGTAATAGTATTTCGTCTATATTCATATATACTGGTAGCTGCCTACTAATATATAATTCTCAGCCAACATACACGCACAGAACCGCGGCACAGCGGTAGCTCAACGAGGCTTCGTTCCGAAAAAACGAGCAGGAAGTAGTGTCTCCACACAACCCCCGTCGACATATTATAAACGTCTGAGGCGGTGTGCTTAATCGCCTCGCGGCCCGTGTTCCGACAATGAGTTCGGTCGACGTAGAGTCGGGTGCGGACGCCTTTACACATCTCGGCGAGACGGTGCGGGCCGCGCTCTCCAAGCGCGGATTTTCGACGCCGACCGATCCCCAGCGGCGAGCGATCCCGATCCTCGCGTCGGGCCGCAACACGCTCATCGTCGCGCCCACCGGAACCGGCAAAACCGAAACCGCGATGCTACCGGTGTTCGACGCCATTGTCCAGGACCGCGACCAGGAGGGTCCCACTGATGGCTTTTGTGCCCTCTATATCACCCCACTACGCGCGCTGAACCGTGATATGCGCGAGCGACTCGACTGGTGGGGCGAGCAACTCGAGATCACTATTGACGTGCGACACGGCGATACCACCCAGTACCAGCGGGGAAAGCAGGCCGACAATCCGCCAGACGTCCTCGTGACCACCCCCGAAACCTTGCAGGCGATGCTGACCGGCTCGAAACTCCGTGAGGGGCTGGCGGATGTGCGGCATGTCATCGTCGATGAGGTCCACGAACTCGCCGCCTCGAAACGCGGCGCGCAACTAACGGTTGGCCTCGAACGCCTCCGGCTGCTTTCGGGGTCGTTTCAGCGAATCGGGCTGTCGGCGACCGTTGGCGACCCTCAGGCAGTTGGTGCGTTTCTAACTGGCTCGCGGGCTGTCGGCGGCCATCCTGAAGACAACCACGATACCGACCTCGACCGCGATTTTTCGGTCGTCGAAGTCGATGCCGGTAGCCGAATCGACCTGACCGTCAGCCGCCCTGAAATTACTGCAGAAGACGAACTGCTCGCGGGCAAGCTAGCGACGACCGACGAAATCGCCAGCCACGTCCGGGTGATTCGGGACATCGTCGCCGAAAACGACTCGACGCTGATCTTTGTCAACACCCGTCAAACAGCCGAAGCCCTCGGCTCACGATTTAAAACGCTCAATGAGCCTATCGAGGTTCACCACGGCTCGCTCTCGCGCGACGTGCGCGTTGATGTCGAAGACCGATTTAAAACGGGCGAGATCGACGCACTGGTCTGTACCTCCTCGATGGAACTCGGCATCGACGTGGGTCGGGTCGACCACGTCGTCCAGTACGGTAGCCCACGCGAAGTTGCCCGCCTGCTGCAGCGTGTCGGCCGCGCGGGCCACCGCCACGATCAGGTCTCCCGCGGGACGGTCATCACTAGTCATCCCGACGACACCCTCGAAGCGATGGCGATCGCCAGGCGAGCACGCGAGGGGCTGGTCGAGACTGCTGGCATTCATCACGGCAGTTTGGACGTGCTCGCCAACCAGCTCGTCGGCCTGGTGATGGACGCCGGCGAGATAAGTGGGCGACGGGCCTACGAGACGGTTCGGCGGGCCAGGCCGTTCCACGAACTCACTGAGGACGCATTTCGCGCCGTCGTTCGGGAACTCGACAGCAACCGCCTGGTGTGGCTTGACGAGGAGGCCGACCAGCTCGAAACCACCGGCGGCACCTGGCAGTACTACTACGCCAACCTCTCGATGATCCCCGACGAGGAGAGCTACGAGGTCCAGGACATCTCCTCGCGGACCCAAGTCGGCACGCTCGACGAACGGTTCGTCGTCAACTTCGCCGCCCCAGGCGAGGTGTTCATCCAGCGCGGCGAGATGTGGCGGATCAACGATATCGACGACGAGGAAAGCCGGGTGAACGTCGCACCAATCGAGGACCTCGCCGGCGAGGTGCCCTCCTGGATCGGCCAGGAGATCCCGGTCCCCCAGGCGGTCGCCGGTGAGGTCGGCGAACTTC
>SL_4KL_010_BRINEDRAFT_10001888_pt1 | contig 11712 bp, 9 predicted proteins | sample SodLak_010_BRINE_2_FD_10664 | JGI IMG/M metagenome (IMG submission 10664) | reverse complement strand
ATACCTCTCATGCTGAGCAGGCTGACCGCGTAGCCCGTGGAAACTACAATCTGCAGCAGACGCGGCTGGCGCGTGCCCTGTGCCTGGCTGCAAACATCCCCAAAGCAAGCAAAGATTCCTTCTGTACTTCTTGCATGAGTGCCTCTTGCATCTGTATATTGCCTCAACATGCAGAATGTGTCAAGGGCCCACCGAGGCCTTCGTGGCAAGAATCTGCAGCGCCTAAAGCAGCAGGCCTGTCATCTCTGTGCTCAGCAGCGCACCCAGCCCTAAATCATATCCAACAAATCCTTGCAGATCCTTCAAGAGTTGCCTGAGAAGCATGTATGCCTGAGAAGCATGTATGCTTGTTTGTATGTGCTTTCGAAAACAAGCAAAAGCCAGCCTGACATAATGCACCGTCCCATTCATGTGGCTGGAGCCTTTGATGGAGCCCATCAGCACAAGACATGGTTTCATGCTGCTACGGCCATGTTGGCGCAGGGCTCAGAGCAAGAGAGCAATGTCATCAATTGGAGGACTCGAGGGTCGGCCAACTCAGTTGGCGACTTCCCTGAAGCATGCTTTAGAGTGCGTGGACTGGCTGCTAGTCCCCAGGGGTCCGTGAACTAGACACTGCACCGTGTTTGGTGTTGGGGCATGGCCAGGGCCGTTGACCAAACTACAGACTGCACTGAAGCTTAGATAAGCCCTCCTTTACCCAAAGGTTACAAATCAGGCACAGGCAAAGCTGTTTGTACATGAGTGCAAGGGGCAGCAGGGCGCGTGAGGCACAAGGGGAGCCGCAAAAGACGCATGCAGAGCATGTGAAACCCTAAGACGATACTACCCTAGGGAGTATCCTGTGTTGCTTTGGTACATGCGTGCTCTGGGGCACAGTTCTACACCTTATTCCGTACATGCTGCATTGTGGGCATGCATGCGTCACCCGGCGGCCCAAAATCTGATGCGCTCCGCTCATGTGCGCCATACTCTGAGCATGCTCAGGGTTATGTGTGCACCCAGCCATTCGTGGCCGCATCATGAGTCACTTGCGAGTTGTGTGGGTGCTTGCATGCAGCATGCGGCTGTCTTGTGTGCCACCCACACCTGATCTTGCCTGTTTGGTGCACGCTTGTATGCCACACACACACATGCTTTTGCATGTTTGGTGCACGCTTGTGTGCCACACACACCTGCCTTTACTTGTTTGGTACATACTTGTGTGCAGTACGTGCTGAACATGTGCCGCATACCGGAGACTGCCACTGAGCGCAAGCTTGTGCTGAAAGTAGGCCAGGTAAGAACTTCTGAGACTGCCATGACAAGATGGTAGGGTCTACTGGCAGCCAGATCTTAAAGCTGGCAGGTCTGCAGCTGATCTCGGCGTATGAGGCGCAGGGCTGATCACTGCAAGCAAAGATTGCTGCCTTTTGGGTCTGTCATAATGACAGCGCCTGCACACAACATGGCTCGCCAAGTTTCCGCACCATTCTCCGTGCCCCTTGCCCCTTCTTTCCCAAAATACGCATGTTTGTGGGCTGCTCGCTTCTATAAGGGCTAGGTTCCCTCAGCCTGCTCTGTGCTAAAATTGTTTTTGCTTGCCTGCACAGGTCAATGAGAAGCTGGATGAGCTGGCGTCACGCGAGCGCAACGCCCTTGAGCAGAAAGCAGAGACGCTCAAGTGAGTGCGTCAGTGCTTGACCAAATAAAAGGGTGTTCTGAATGCCATGCCTCCTTTCTGTTGGGTAAGATAACATAGGTGAGGTGAAGTGAGTGTATCGGCTCTTGTTGGCATGTGTGGGTGCTTTTAAGCCATATGGCACCAAAACAAAAGTGATTGCTTCAGTTGTTGATGGCAAGGTCCACGTGCGTTGATAGGGTGAAAAAGTTGGGGTGCCTGCCTGTCTTAGGTGTACGATGGCGAGTTCCAATGCCAGCTGCTGCATTCTTGAGACTTGCTACGATCACGTGCTTGCTTGTAGTGATGCTTGCTTGAAGTGAATATCCAGGTATATAGATTGCATGTGCTTCGCTCACAATAAACTCTGTGCATCTGCTTGCCCATATTACATGAATGCTTTTACCTTTTGATTGCTCATGAAGCAGCTTTGAGCTGCTACACACCAAGACACTAGCAGTGAGCGTGTGTGAGGGGAAGTGCGCATTGCTATTTGCTTTACAGGTGGTTCATGCAGCGCACCACAAGTATGCAGATGAAATGGATTGTGTGCATCATCTTGCAAAACCTGAAGATTGGGACGAGTGAAGAGACAGTGATCAAGGTGAAGTTTTGTTGCTCGTCTGTGTGTCAGCCTCACTGCAGGAGCATGCTACAACTTTAAACCCTACCTTGATTTAAATGCCTGCATATGGCAACTTCATAGCAGATCTCACACATCCCAAGAGTAGCATAAGTACCAATACTTCTTTTATTTGACAAGTCCTTGGCAGGAATACCACAGGAATGCCTTCCAACCAGACTATACATGCCTGTCACTCAAACTGTACATGCTCACAACTCTTAGTTCCATAAACTGTCGAGCGCAATGATGCTGCGCGGCAAAAAACTTGACTTTGAGATAGACACCGCCAAACTGAGCTTGCTTGTTTAAGTCTTGTCTTGCTGTTGGCTGCATACATTGTGCAGCACTACCACCCAGATGCTTTTGAGTCCTGGGGCCTGTGCCAGAACTTGAAGACCGTGTGTGAGGAATTGCAGGATCCTGACTACCACCCCCCCCGCAAGGTAGAACCCAACTGGTTTCAGAGTTTAGGTAGAGCCGACCATGGATGAAACTTGGATTAAGTTGGAAGTGGCTTGTGGTGACACAGCCCAGGACCTAGCATCTGGCAAAACAAAATTAAGTAAGCTCAGATTCTTGGTTTAGTTTATCTTTAGATAAATTGTCCTGCCTTTACTAAGCATGTATTTAGTGGAACTTTTGATGAGCAACTTCCATTCTAGTTTTAAGCGCTGCAAAGGGGCCAGAAATGGAGCTTGCATGGTATATTCCAAGACCTGCCTTGGACAGGCATTTGGAGCATTACAAGCGTGTTCCATTCCTCAGACCAATTTTTGTGAACAGAATCTAAGCTTGACTTGCTTACTAAACATGCAATAGTATTGCATGTTTGCATTATACAGGATATTGTTCCTGGCTTAGCAATTCAGCCAATGCTGGCGCGTGTCGCCTTTAGTACTCAGGTAATCGCCCATTGCTTCTCATCTTGGCCAAGGCTTTTCTTATTTGTTTGGCGCATGGATGAATACACAAATGATTAATTTTGCATTTTGCTCTGGTCTCCCTGCATTACATAGTCAACACAAGCAAGTTTTCACTTCACAAAATGCACAGTGGTATGTGCACATGCACATAAGGGTGTGCATGCCATGTTCAGTTTCAAGAAGTCAACATTTATAGGAGGTTAACGTGCGATTCAAGACTTATCCAACCATAGTTTATCCACTTCAATTCCACGCTAAGCAAGCCAAGAATTCTGTCCAAGTTCTTATTGACTTGCAATCATCCAGCCTACTGCTTGAAGCTCAGTAGCCCCTGCAAAGACTCACTTCCTTGCAACAAATACGTATATATTGCTTATTTTATCAGTCTATGCCTTATCGTCTTGAATTAAATGTCTGCAGTGTACCTGTGGGTCTAAGTTATCTGGAGTTGCTATAGGAATTGCAAAACCTTTTTTTGCATTGTTCTCTTGACCCCTTGACTTCTTATGCTTGCAGGCAAATCCATTTGCACGTGTACATTATTTGTCTATGTGCTTAATTCTGAGTAATCTCCTGTCCTGCTAGAGATTTGTTCTCATGTCACTCACATCCTGCATATGCCCGGAACAGGACGTCTACAACAAGATGCAGGGTGGTATTAATGCTGGATCCTCAGCAATGCCCTTTCTGATCGAAACTAAATTTGATGGAGACCGCTACCTGGTGTGTGCATATGTGTGAATGTGTGTGTGCATGTGTCAGAATGCTATGAAAGGTAATGCAGATTTTGAAGAGCGCATATGTCTGCTCCCACCCAAAGCATTGACTAACTCACGATAACGGATAGCAATTGCTGTGCCCTAACAATGGTGAAAATTATTTCACAAATAGGGCAATCTGCTTGACTGCCATACATATCTACTTTTAAAACATGTCCAATTATATTCAAATTTATGTAATATGCACTTGAAAGATTTTTTTTCATGCCTTCCTAGGCAGATAGGTGTAACGGCCGCCTCTTGAAGCGTGCCTTAACCCTACAAGGACATTTCACGCACATTTTGGCCCAATAAAAGCATCATGACCCCAAACCATGGATCCAAGTATCCTATTACAGGATACAAGGGGGATGTCCATCTATCATTGGGCTGCTGAATGCAGCTGCACCGCAAAATTGACCCAAAAACTGGAGAGGAGGTCTTCAAGTACACCAGCAGACAGTGAGTGCTGCACCACAATGGCAAATGCATGATCATGTTCTCTCTATGGCGTCTGGAGCTTTCACCCCCAGGAAGCTAGCACAGAATAAATGGTTGCCTGGAAATGGTGGTGCTGCTGGACCTTGAGAAAGCTTGGTAATGAGCAACCTCTGCTTGCGACCCACCTTTGTGCTCTGTGCAAGCCTGAGATTACTGCTAAGGCTGCTTTTCAGCATGTCTGAGTGATGCACGTAGCACAGACTGAAAATGTGGGGCATGCGTCTGCGTGAACACAGCAGTTGAGCTTTACTTTTTGGTCTGATGCGACTCAAGTGCGTCAAGCAGGCAGCTTATTGCACTCATCTTCTTGTTGCCTACGTTGGCTGCGCACAGAGGTCATGAGCATGGCATAAAGAGCCAGTTCCATGTGTTCGACAACGTGGTGAAGGCGCAGCTGGAGTCTGAGGATCTTATCCTGGATGGAGAGATGCTTGTGTGGAACAAAACCAGGTGTACACGTATTGTATTGTCAAGCTTGCTTAGAGTCGCTCACGTATGGCAGGACCAGGTGCACTGACTTGAATGGCTTGCTTAGAGTCGCTCATGTGTGGCAGGGCCAGGTGCACTGACTTGAATGGCTTGCTTAGTGTCGCTCATGTATGGCAGGAGTTGGTGCACTGACTTGAATGGCTTACTTAGAGTCGCTCATGTATGGCAGGACAAGGTTTACTGACTTGAACGGCTTGCTTGCAACACGCTGCTTCAAAACACTTGCTGAAGTAAATATGATATTGCATGTGCTGTTGTGTGTTGATGTGTGCTGTACGTGCTTTGCATGAAAATTTTGCACAGGCCCTTAGTATGCAATACATGTATATGTGCTGCATGAGCTATTGAGGCTGGCTCAAGCCTTAAGGAGGAAGCTCAAGGCAGACTGCTCATCATTTGTCAAACTTGCATAGCCAGGACTTACTCTTTAAATGTGGAGTATATCTGAGGCCTTTCCCTCGCTTGCATATGCTCCTAATCAGCTCATTCCGCCGTCTTTTTCATAGTAATTACTGCCCTGGAAATCCCCCTTGTTTCAACTCTCCCCAATGCCCTGCTCAGCCTTTGTGTGCGACATTGGCGCATGTTGCCTGCAGGCGCCTGTTTGAGGCATTTGGCACGCTGAGGAGTGCCATCATGGCTGCATACCTTGCGGAGCCTGCACACGTGAAGCTGAATGATAAGCGCCTGATGCGGGAGGGCTTCCCTGACCAGGTGCATGCAACAATCGGCAGCTGAGCACCTAAAGCAACAGGATCATGCCAGTGATTGTGTTGGAAAGGGAGCACTTGTCGTGATTATTGTGTCGGAGTGCGTATTTTCCCTGACCAGGTGCGTTCTACAACCAATAGGTGAGCACCTTGAGATAATGCAGGCTACTGGATAGGGTGGGTGCATTCGGCATGGCCAAGGTGTCAGAGTGAGCACACAGTGCAGGGAGGCTTACAAGATAGAGCGCATAGACGGGCACTGTGTCTTGAGAGATCCCTTGCTTCTTTGTGCTTCTAAAATTTTCTCTGTGGCTCGAAGGCCATCCTCGCCACAGCTTTGACATACTCATACTGTTTTCTAGCACGGGCATCAATTTTGGCCAGGCCGTCATTGTTCATATGCCCATATTATGGGACTCTGTTGATGGCACGACCTCAGCTCACTGTTATGCTTGTCAAAATTGCAACTAAGAAATTGGAGCATCATCTTACACAACAGCTAAAAGATCGCTCACATGCACAATTGTCATGGATAGGCATATTTCACAGAGATGCTCCAGCATACATGTGTTGCTGGGCACTGTGGGTTGTGTCATGCCTGGCTTAAGTAAAGACTGCTGTCTTGCTGTTGTATTCAAGTTACAACCTCTTTAATTGCTGTCCATGCCTCGAGAATGGTTTGCTTGTATACTTTGTGAGCTTACTCTTAGTTGTTTAGTTGCTGATGATTTGTCGCAAGTTCATGGATCGGGTCATGAGCTCTAACTTGGCATTCCTTGGTAACTTCACTCTCAACAGCTGTGATGGGCTTTAGTGGACACAGGCAATCCATGTGCCAAAACTGATCCGAGACCATGCTTTATTGTCTGTCACAGGAGGTTGGATTGCTGCTTAGGTATTCTGACAAACGTGGCAACGTAGTGGCACCGTGCCTGGACGAGATAGAGATTGTGTATGTTGCTTTTGACATCCTGTACAAGGGCTCTCTCCACTCAATTGTTGGCTTGCCTCTTGAGGTAGTATTGCCCAGAATAAAATGTAGGCTACGTTACCCTGTTAGCAGCTTCAAAAGGTGCCGATCCATCCAAACAACATCCTGCGTCACTTGCATGATGTATCAGATAAAGCAGTAGCTGGATTTCTGTGGGTATGCAGCTTAGCCTTCTTGTGTCTGTGACTCAGGGCTCTGTTTACAGGAAGACGGATCAGAAATTTTAGGCTGAAAGGATTGAGAAGTTGGCGAGCATGATACTGAAGAATCTCATCATGCACGCCCTGTTGATGTCACGGCTTGGGCACAAGTCCGCTGCTTTTTAGGCATGTCTGCGCATGCTTCTTTTGCCTTCCAGCTAGACTTTCTTTTCTTCCCTCCTTTCAGGATCGCTCCAAGACCCTGAGGTCAGCCATCAAAGAAGCCCCGCTTGAGGGAATCATCTGTGGTCCACCCAACAGCTCGGTATGCTCCTTTAATGAAAAAAGATAGAACTCCTGCTGAGGCCCCAGTCTTTTGAGCAGGCTGTGATTTGCTGACAGGCTGGATGACAGAAATTAAGTTGCAACTTTGATACCAGCTGAGATTCCTGGACACCTTCTAGGTAGGAAGAGCAGCTTTGCTCTACAAGAGGAAAGCCCATGTAATGCCCCCTGATTCAATAAGAATCAGATGAATGCCAGAGTGTTGCTCCCTACTCTTCAAAGTACTTTGGCACTACTGCAAGGCAGGGGTACGTCCTTGATGTCAGGGCAAGAACAGGGTTGTTTGGTGTGCAGGCAGCCTCTGTCATCCAGGCTGGCTCGTGCATTGGCATGCAACACAGGTGCGAGGGCGCATCATATCCCTGGTACCAGGGTGTAAGTGGGGCGGCCGCTTACTGAGCCAAATGGGCCACACCAAGGAAGACATCCAGGATGCCTTTGATCGAATCACCAAGGTCGACGAGGTGCGCCATCGCCATGAAATCAATAAGGGAAGGCATTCATGATTTGCACCACCAGTTCGTGAGTTTGTTCTTGAATCTGTGAGCATTTGCGAGTCAGGATGCATGCGCGCACCAACAAAGAATTTCCCATCATGGTATCAACTAGCCTTTACAGGGAATGTGCATGCGTTGGAAATAGACATGAGCTATTGAGCACACCCATTGTGTGCTCTCTGATAAACTTCTTGAGCCGTTGGTGTACACAACTTTTGGTGATCATGCACAACTACCCCCCTGCTTTTATAGCATACTTGCGGGCATGATTGTGTATTACAACGTGCTGATGTCTTGCCCTGATATCCTCAATGCCGAAGCTTCGTCTTCTGCAGGGTGATCAACCCAGTGACCTCCTGTTCACACTTGTCAATTCACCAAGCCTTCATTTGTTTGGTGATAACGACAATTTGTTCCACTGCGTGTGTCAATATCAATCTCCTTGCGCAGGAGGAGGGCATAGTTGTGAAGCGGCTGAACAGCGCTTGGAGCTACATGCGCCGCACAAGTGACTGGGTCAAGCTAAAGCCCGACTACATCAAGATGCAGGTACGCGCAACACCAGGTTGATGCATGCAGGTAGCTCTTTGCATGCAGGGGTACTTGCAACATGACTAATGGAAAGATGCTGCCTTGAACCTACTGTCCAGATTGGCAAGCCCTTATGCTTTTGTTTGGTGAGCATTAAGCTTCTTTTAATCACAGGTATAAGGCTTCTTACAATCACATGTCCTAGTCTTTAACTTGAAGTATTGCTCTCTTTATGATTTGTTCAACTGTTCCCAATTATGTTTGTGGTCTATCAAAATTATTGTGCCCTGCATCAAGGACAAGTGCACAGTACTAGGCTGCAGGTCAGCATGTGGTTTGCTGTTATTCAGATCATTGCACTGGGTATGGTTGATGACCAGGCAAGCATTTCATCAGAGCAATAGCTTCCTTGCACCCCCAATAGCTTGTGTCATGTGTGAATGTATGTGTGTGCGCACCAGACCTGCCAACCAGATGTTCTCATGTAGAACAACTGTCGACTTTAGCATGCTGTGCAATTGCTGGAGGCTGCCCATAATGCAGCAAATAATGACACATTGTCTACGCATTTGCAGGAAATTGATGCACTCATCATTGGTGCAAGCTACGGCACTGGAGAGCTCCGAGGAGGCAAGGTAAGTGATGCATCTTAGAAGGCGAGAGGCAGATGGTCTTGACACATGCTGCTTGAAGTAAATCAATAAAATCATGTNGACGAATGATGTCATTTTTTATTTTTTTGCACTTGCATGGTACTGCCGGGATGGCAAGCCCTACACGTAACACAAATGTCATTCCACACTACTTATCAATATGAGGCTATGCTCGTCTTTGCATGTACACATTTATCATTGCCACATTATTTGCAACTTTGAGCAAATTGTTTTGCCAAGGCACTAAAATGCAGCTGCACACTCGTGCTGTGCCAATGCTTATATAGTGCTAGATTTTCCAGTAGCCCAATTGAACGATTGCGATTTGATAAGGTAGCCATACGATTTATGGTGAAAAACCTCGGAGTCTGTGCGTGCAGATGTCATCTTGGTCCTCCTTTGACTGGAGCTTTCAAACAAACTTACTCGTTCATGATATGTCTGCCCTTCACAACATTGTGGCTGCACATGTTCAACGTGCAGCTCTCTGAATTTGTAGTTGCACTGCGCGTGGACGGCTCTGAAGATATGAATGGGGTCCCCATGTTTGCAAGCTTCTGCCGGTGGGTAGCACACCTTGCCAATGATGCAATAATGGTGAGACCATAAGCTATCACACAAATCAATCAATGAGACATGCGTCTGAGCTCCTGATTTGACCAAAGTTGTCATCTGTTACTTTATTTTTGGTGTAACAAGCACGCTTGAAAGTTCATGCTCTGTGAGAGCTGGCATCTTACTTATGCCAGAATTTAATGATCTCGGCTTGCAGTGTTGGTACGGGCTTGGAAGATGCGGAGAGAGATGTCATCAGGGACAAACTGGATGCTGCAGGCCTGAGGCAAGCTTTTGACCCCCAGAGTGGAAGGGTGAGGTCCAAGCCTTGAATCCTGAATTATTATGCACAGTTGCACATGGTTAAATGAAGCGTTTTTAATAGGAATTCGCTGGAGCCTGTGCAATGTACATCTGCTTCCTTGGATTGCGTTACTTTTGTGACATGCAAATAGTTTGCTTAGATTGGTGTGCATGGTATGAATGTGTGTCTTCATGTACACAGGATCTGAGAAATGCTCCAGCATGCTACCGCGTGACTGGGTTAGAAGGCGTGGATGTATGGATTGAAGACCCTATGAAGAGTGCAGTTGTTGAGGTCGGTGAATTGCTCTGGTACATGACACCTGTATGCATCTTAGCACCCTCTTGCAAATCACTTTGCAGTGAAATACAGTGCCCTCTTGCAGTGCATCCTGAATTACAGAGACCTGTCTGTACCAAGGTGCCCCATGTCACATGGGCCATGTGCAGTGAGCTTACTGCCTGCTACGTGCAGCTCCTGAGCTCCCATCCACGTACACTATTAAGCTGAAGCATCAGAATAACAAATTGCATGTAGGTGCATGGGGATGTGCGGCCCATTCTGTCCAGGAACTTCTCCACTGAGTTCAGCCTCCGCTTCCCTCGGATCACCCGTTACCGAGATGACAAGGGACCCTTGCAGGTGCGATGGTGTGCAAGGATGCTGAGCTGTGTGTGCCACAATGTAGCATGAAGAGGCAAATGAGTTGCTCTAGATTGTGGAGCAACACTGTGTGCGCTTTCCTTGGTCATGCAAGCAACACATCATAATGAGGCACACAGTTTTGCAAATTGGCCTCGAACTAGATACAGATGGCTGATGACAGGCTTTTTTCTGTATATGTTGTTCAATGCCTGAAGCTTGATCAACTCTCCTTATGCCAACTGCGAATATATGTCAGATTTTCCTGATATGCAGAGCCAGTCCATCAGTGAATTCAAACAATTGTACGAAGATCGGAAGAGAGACGAAAGAGAAAGGGCCGGTAGGTGATTCTTTCTTTGTAGAAGAGATATTAAGACAGAGGCATGTGTGACATGATCTTTGTCTAAGTAACGAGCTGATGAAATAATTTATAATCGAGGACAAGGTTTGCCAGCAAAAATGCTGCAGTAGTTGTTAACTAAATGTTGTGTACATAAGTATCTTGGACATGGATTCAAGAGGCCAATTTGATCTTTGATTAAAAAGATAGCCTTCTCTTAACTTGGGATTCTTTGAGGCGGGGCGCTTCACTGGTTGCTTTTATCTTCAGCTTTTAATGTAGATCTTTAATATCCAGAGTTTTGCAAATGCGGCGTCAATCAGAAATGGCACCGTAAATTACGGTGCGTTGTTGACGTTGACGTCATATTACCGTCAATTACAGTGAAATTCATACTGACGGCGGGAAATCGTAAGTAATGGTGCTGCGTCAGGAACTCCGTGGCTCAGAGGCCAGTGAGCTCAAGCTCAAGAAGCGCGCTCATCGCCCGTACTCCTCGCAAACAAAATTTTAAAGCAACATGCCCTCCGACAATCAAGCTAAGAGGGTCGTGTGGACCTGGGTCATCGAGCTTGGCCTGGCCTGGCCATGGCCAGCTGCTGCAAGCATCACCTCCCACAGGCCTGGTAGTGGGTGAGCAGAGGAGGAGGGGTGACAGGAAGGTCAAGAGCAGCCGGGGAAAGGCAGAGTTTGAGAGGAAGGAGACGCAGCAGGATGGCAAGACAACTGTGGAGTACAGCTGCGTATGCCTGCACTGCCAGAGGACGCTCATGAGTGATCACTGGGCTGAACGCAACGCGGCTCAAGAACCACCTGCTCAATCCTGGCACCTGCAAGTTCCTGTACAACCCCTCTGCACAACAGGTGGCAAAGCAGGTGCCTGAGTTGATCATGATGACAGCGCCAGGAGTTTGCAGCATGCATGATTGGCCAGTCCATGGAGACGTCTGTCGACAGTCCAGCTGGATTGCAGCATCCAGATGCTGCAGAGCCAGTTGCAGAGGGGGTTGCAGCAGTGCACATAGATATGGAGCAGATGCAAGTG
>SL_4KL_010_BRINEDRAFT_10001886_pt1 | contig 11719 bp, 10 predicted proteins | sample SodLak_010_BRINE_2_FD_10664 | JGI IMG/M metagenome (IMG submission 10664) | reverse complement strand
GATTCTCGTGAGTATAATTTCCAAGGCTTGGAAGAGCCTTCTGTCATAGATACTTCTGCTAAAGGAGGAGTCCAACATTTGGATGTCTATATGCCTTATGAGCTTAATTTGAGGTGGTCGGAATGAAAGGCCAGTTTATGATTATCTCTGCGGTTGTAGTAGGATTAACTATGATTACTGTGGGTGCTGTTATTTCTGAGGTTCAAGATAGGCAATTTGAGCCTGAAGATACTTCTTATGATATACAGTATCTTGAAGATGAAGCAGAAAGATTAACTAGTGGGGGAGATCCTTCAGAGATTGAAAGACATAACTTTAGGAGGCTGGTTGAGAAGACAGACTATAATACTGAAGTAAATTATGATTTCGATGAGGATTGTTTTGATACTGTTCTAGAATCTTCTGATGAAAGATTTGAATTGTGTTTAGGTTAAAAATTATGGTTGTTATATGTTAGAATTTTGATATGAATTCTATTTCATCTTCTTCTAGTTCCAGCTGTTCCTTTAGATCAGGGTTATGTTCTATCAGGTCTGAATAGAATGGTAGGTCTGTTTTCACATCTTTCTTCGATAGCCTTAGTTTTCGCCCTATTTTAGTTGTTATTGTATCCATTTTTTGTCTTGAGGCTCTAGAGGACCCCATTTTCTTTATTTTGGAGGGATATTGGTATTTTGTCCATCCTTTGTATTTTTCTTCTTTGCTTAATGCTACTCCAACTGTTGAGAATTCGTATATGTATTTCATTAGGCTCCAAGCCATTCGTTTTCTTATTCTGCCGTTAAACAAGTCAGCTTTGGATATCCATTGATATGCTTCAGCGTTATCTCTGGGTTTTTTGTATTCTCTAGGTATATTTTCTCTGACCCACTGCATGAAAGTTTCTGCGTCTTCTTCTAAATTATTTGAAGCTTGCCGGGCATTTTCAGCATCTGTTGTTTTAAATATTATTTTAAGCGCATCAAATATTTCTTGACGTGAGTCTCTCTGTGAAATCTCCTGGACATGCCTTTTTTCGAGCTTATCTCGACCCAAAGCAGCTTGCTCTAAGTCATTGATTGCCGAACGCATCTGGCCTCCAGCCCTGCGGGCAATCATTTTAACAGCACGGTCATCATAATCGATACCTTCTTGGTCCAATACCTGCTTCAAGTGAGCATTTATTGAATTGGTATGTACTGAATCCAATTTTATTTCCTTAGAAATATTACGTAGAGGCCTTATCTTTTGGTCATAAGCATCGTTAGCAGTCAGTATAACGGGGAAACGGCTTTCAGTTACTATAGTTTTGAGCTCGCCTACACCACCTCTATCGCCGCCACCCATTCCATCAACTTCATCTATTAAGATTAATTTATTTTTCCCGAAAAATGAGGCTTGACGTGTGGCCTCTTTCAGTTCTTCTTTCAACTGTTTTTTAGTTCTAACGTCTGAGGCATTAGTCTCTACAAGCTCTAGGTCAAAATCATTTGCTAGGGCTTCAGCTATAGATGTTTTTCCGGTTCCTGCCTGGCCATGAAGGAGTATGGGTTTATCGCCTACTTCCCAGTTATCTAACCATTTTTTGAGCTCCTTTTTTTGGTTAGATGCTCCTCTATAGTCTTCTAATGATTCTGGTCTATATTTTTGTACCCACATAAAAATTTTTCTATCCAGTTATTTTGGTTATATTCTATTGGTTTTTTATTCCTTCTAAAGAGGCCATTTGAGCTAGAAGCGCCTCAATCTGTACATCAGCACTTGCTCCTTCAGTTATACGGAACTCAAATTCTCCTAAGGCTTCAGCCATTTCAAGTTTCTGGCTATCAGGGATTTCTAAATTGTAAAGTTCCCTGTGGATTGAGCTTACTATGTCTTGGCCGTCTAAACCTCTTTCTATCATTAGGTCAGACAACTGGTCTCTGGCTTCAAGGAAATTCCCGGAAAGAGTTTGATTCAGTATTTCAGTTATCTCTTCTGGTTTCAGACTTGCTGCCACACTATATACGTCTTCTTGCTCTATTTCGTCTGTTGATATTGCTGCTGTTTGTAGTACATTAGTTACTCTCCTCAGGTCGCCATTTGATACTCGCATGACTGCCTTTACAGCATCTTCTGAAATTGTAAAGTTTTCGCTCTTACCTAGCCTTTGAATATATTGTTTTACATCATCTTCCTCTAAGTTGTTAAACCTGAATACAGCACAACGGCTTTGTATAGGGTCAATGATTTTGCTTGAATAGTTACAAGACATGATAAATCTACAGTTGTCTGAGAACTGCTCCATAGTCCTTCTAAGAGCTTGTTGTGCGTCTGAAGTAAGAGAATCAGCTTCATCTAAGAATATGATTTTATAATCTGCGTTAATTGGCTTTGTTCTAGCAAAGTTTTTGATCTTGTCTCTAACAACGTTAATTCCTCTTTCATCACTCGCGTTTGTTTCCATAAAGTTTTGCTTCCACTCATCACCGTACAGGTCTTTAGCCAATGATACTGCACAAGTGGTTTTACCCGTACCGGGAGGCCCTGCAAATAACATATGCGGAATAGATTCCTCTTTTACAAATGCCTCCAATCTTTCAACTATGGCATCTTGACCCACAACTTCGCCTAACGTATCAGGCCTATGCTTCTCAGTCCAAACATCAATCATGAAAACTTGTTTGTTTGGGCATTCTTTTATTCCTTTCAAAAAAGTAGTTTTATTTTTATGAGAATAGGATTAACTGGATCGCCTGGAACTGGAAAATCAACAATATCAGAAAAACTCGATAGAGAAATAATCAATATCAAAGAATTTGCAAAACAAAATGATTTTGGACGGGAAAAAGATTTGTATGAAGTTGATGTGGAGGCTGTAAACACGCAGCTGCCTGAGGATTGTTGGGTTGAAGGCCATTTAGCTCACAAGCTTGATTTGGACTACTGTATTGTTCTTAGGACCAAGCCAGATATTTTAGAAGAAAGGTTGAATCAAAGAGGTTACAGTGAGCAAAAGGTTCAAGAAAATGTTGAGGCAGAAGCGATGGATTTAATACTATCTGAAGCGGTACAGAAAGATTTTCCTGTCTATGAAATAGACACCACTGATAAAGAAGTTGAACAAACTGTTTCAGAGATAAAAAAAGCAATTAATAATCAAAAAGAAAAAGTTGGGGTAGTTGACTGGAAGAGTTTTCTCTAAATATTATCTTTTATCCAGTTCTTTAACTCGCTCTTGCTCGTTGCTCCAGACCTTCGAGCTACTTCATCTCCGCCTTTCATGATAAGGAGTGTGGGTAGTGCTCTGACACCCATTTTTCCTCCTAGCTGTTGGTGTTCTTCCATATCTACTTTACCAAAGTTTGCTTCTTCTATTTCTTCGCTTACTTCTTCATAGATTGGAGCTAGTTTTTTACATGGTCCACACCATTCCGCCCAGAAATCGATAATCCAGGTTTCATCAGATTTTGTTATTTCATCAAGTTTTTCGGAATCTAGTTCTTCTGGCATTATTGTTCACCTTCCATAAATACTGTTCTAATAGGGTAAGGGATATCAATTCCTTCATTGTCGTAGAACTCTTTGACTTTCTGTGTTACCTCAGAGGATGCGCTTACTAAAGAAGCCTTTGAAGGATTACACCACCCCCTAAGTTTAATGTCTACGGATGAATCATTCAGCTCTGAAACAAGTACTTGTGGAGCAGGATCTTCTGATATGGTTTCTGACTCTTCTAATGCTTTTTTAGCTTGTTCCTTAGCTTTCTCAATATCCTCATCGTATCCAATACCTACAATTACTTCTAATCTCCGCTCATCATAAGCAGTGTTGTTGATAACTGTTTCATTGTAGAGTTTGGAGTTAGGTACGATCACTTTCCGGCCATCGTATGTCTTGACGTCTGTTGCTCTAATCCTAATATCCTTGACTGTTCCTTCTTCTCCTTGAGTTTTTATTTGGTCTCCGATCTTGAAGGGCTTGTTTAATAGGATCATTATCCCTGAGAAGAAGTTAGCGATCATGTCTTTCAATGCAAATGAGATTCCCAAACCTATGAGGCCTAATGCGGTTCCTAGCCTTGATACTGGCAGTCCAAAGACTCCTAGTACTGCTATCAGTGTTATAGGATATATGATGTATGATGTTATCTTCTTGGCTGTCACTGCAGCATGTTTATCGCCATCACGTTTTTCTACGGCTCTGTCTACCATTTTGTTTGATATTTTGTCTAGGCTATAGCCTATTAGTATAAGTATTGCTGCCGCTATTATGGTTCCTGTTGTGATTTGAATGCCTATTGTGGGAATTATGCCGTTTAAGTTTTCCAGAGGAATAAAGAATCCACCTATCAACTAATCAAGGTATAATCATTATTAAAGATTCGAAGAGACAGTTAATCGATATGTACAGCAGATTCAATGCATTGCCAAACTATGATTTAGAAGAAATTAAAGGCTCTACTGTTGCTGTGGTAGGTTTGGGGGCTACTGGCTCTGTTATAGCAGAAAATCTTGCTCGTCATGGAATAAAGTTAGTTTTAATTGATAGAGACTATCTAGAGATGAATGATTTGTACTCGTCAAATCTTTACGATAAAGAGCAGTGTGAAAAGGCGTTACCTAAAGCGAAGGCTGCTGAGTCAAAGTTATCTTCTATTACTAAGGTTGAAGCGCATGTAACTGACTTAGCGGAAGATAATAAACAAATTCTCGATTCCGATTTGATTATGGATGGTACAGATAATATAGAGACACGTTATTTAATCGGAGAATACTCCAAAGATAATTGTGTTCCTTGGATATATACTTCGGCTTTAGGAGAGAGAGGATTCTCGATGTTTATAGAAGAAAAATGTTTTAAATGCCTTTTTGATAGAATAAGGCCTAAAGATTCTTGTGAATCCAATGGGATAATGAGAGAAATATCTTCAATCGCTGGGTCCAAATCCTCTCTAAAAGCTGTGAAATATCTTTCAGGAGTTGAAGTCAAGGAAAAATTGGAGATAATTCCTGAAATGGATGCATATGATGTTGGTGAATGTACTTGTGAAGGTCTTGAACTAAAAACTTCTCAGGTATGTGGTGAAAACAAATTCCAGGTTCATGGTAATAGAAAACCTAGTAGCTTTAGTGGGGAAGAAATCGTTTCTAATGAATATTTGAGAAGAATTAGAATTGAGGGTTCGCAAGTTACTATATTTAATTCTGGGAGAGCCATAATAGAAGCAGAATCTTTAGAAAGGGCTGAGGAGTTATACGAAAAAAGTTCAGATATCTGAATCAGTGTGATTCTAACTTTGATTAGATACCTTTAAATCCAGAATAGACAATAGGTATAATGTTATTTGCCTATGTCAGATGATTGGAAAGATTCAGTTATTGAAGAAGGTATTGATACTGGAATCGACGAATTAGTCGCTTATCTCGATAAAAATGGTAAGTCTTCTGTGAGAGAAATAAAAACCGAATTAAATGAGGATGAAGACAAAATTCGGGGATGGGCCGATGCTTTAGCAGATGAAGGCGTTGTAAATAAACACCATACTCTAACTTCAGGGCTGGTACTTGAATTTGATCCTGAAGATATCCATGAATTCAAAGAGAAAAAGGAAGAAATAAAAGAAGACTTAGACAAACAATCTAATAGTGTGAATTCCGATAAAGAAATAGATGGAGTTGAGCCTGCCGTACAAGTTACATTAACTTTCACGGCTATGGCTATGTTAATGTTTCTAAATCCTTCAGATATAAGCACATATATTTATTTAGCAGGAATCCCGATTCTTTTTGGTTATACCGTTGTTATATCTGAATACGGGTTTAATAAAGCCTCTCTAGCCTCAGGTATAGGGATTGCTTTCGCCCCTATGAGCATGTTCATGTCTGCAATGGCAATAGGTATTTTCTCACTAAACGTGCTAATCTCTCTTTTCGCTTCAGGCTCAAGCTTTAAGGACCATTATTCAGCTACAGCAGTCCCTCTACTAGCACTAGGATTAATTGTCGGAGGAGCGACCGCTGCTTTCGCAACAGTTGACAGTTCATTCGAAACACAACTTGAGCAGAAGACTATTGACATAGGAGTTGACAAAACTGTTGCAATGATGGAAGTAACAGGAATGAATCAAGAATCAAATGGAGAGGCAATAGAAGATGCCACAAAGTCAAATATTCAAGTTACAGAAGCCTATGTCCTAGACTCCTATACAGAGAATACAGATGAACCTAACTTGGAAGCTCTTAGAACTTCATTCGAAAACGCAACTCAAGAAGTCCCTCAACAGGTGGCGGAACAATCAGAATCACAAAATGATGCTAATGGAGTCGCACAGAGAACAGAACAAATGATAGAAAACATGATATCAGATAGAATGCCTTTGGCCGCATTTTTACTTGCGGTAGCAATACTCTATGGTCTACAGCCAATAGTAGGGGCTTTCACGGCAATAGCAGCTAGTATTTTTGTTCTAGTAGGCCAGTATGGTGAACTGTTATAAGATTGAGAAACAACTTCATCCTCTATGAAAATAGATTTTGTTGAGGGCCAGGGCAATGAAAAACTGCCCGAAGATTTTCAGCCTTACGTCAAAGAATGGTTCAGTGACCAATTCTCTGACCTTAGTCCTCCTCAAAAGTATTCTTTTGAATTAATACATCAAAACCAAAACTCTCTGATATCTGCTCCAACAGGGTCTGGTAAAACTCTCTCAGCATTCTTGTCGACTCTGAATGAGCTTTATAGAAAAGGTGAAGAAGGAGAATTAGAAGATGAGATTTATGTTGTATATGTNTCTCCGCTTAAAGCTCTAAATAATGACATTAAGAAAAACTTGGAAAAACCATTAAATGGTATTAAACAAAAAGCTGGGGAAATGGGTTTTGATGTTCCTGAGGTTAGAAGTGCTGTACGTACTGGGGATACTACTGATGCTGAGAAGGCTGAAATGAGGAAAAATCCTCCTCATATAATGATTACTACTCCTGAATCTCTAGGTATTTTATTAAGTTCTCCAAAGTTCCGTGAAAATCTTAGAAGCGTAGAATATATGATCATTGATGAAATACACAGCTTGTCTGAGAATAAAAGAGGAGTACATCTATCTCTATCGATGGAGCGTTTGGAAGAGCTTTCAAATAAACAGTTAACTAGGATAGGTTTATCTGCAACTCAAGCACCAATCAAGGAAATAGCTTCATATCTTGTAGGCTTTGATGCCGAAGAAGAGACATGGGAGCAAGAGACAGAGTATGAGACTGTTAAAATGTCAGAAGAAGTAGAAAGCAATCAGTATTCTAGTAGAGGATGTACTATTGTTGATGTTGCTGCTTCAAAAGAGATAGATATTGAAACAATTTCTCCAGTAAGAGATCTAATTTACACGCCGGGAGGAGAGGTTCATGACGCCATGTATGATAGAATACACAACTTGATACAAGATCATGAGTCTACAATTATCTTCACTAATACTAGGAGTGCTACAGAACGTGTAGTCAATAATCTAAATAACCGATTTGAAGGAGAGTATGAGGATGATATAGGAGCCCATCACTCATCAATGAGCAGAGATGTCAGACTTGATGTTGAGGAAAAACTCAAGAAGGGAGAACTAAGAGTAGGTGTAACATCTACTTCTCTTGAGTTAGGGGTAGACATAGGCGCGGTAGATTTGGTAATACAGTTAGGATCTCCAAAGGGTGTAGCCAGAGGAATACAAAGGATTGGCCGATCAGGCCATAAAATTGGGAAAAAAGCAAAGGGAAAAATGTTAGTCAGCGACCGTGATGAGGCAATGGAATGCTCGGTTCTAACTAAATGTGCTAAAGAAGATAAACTCGATCGTATTCAAATACCTGAGAACTGTTTAGATGTATTAGCACAGCAAATGGTGGGTATGGCCTGTGATCATCGCTGGAGCATAGAACATGCGTTTAATGTAATAAGAAAGAGTCACTGCTACAATAATTTAACTAGGGAGGACTATAGGTCTGTTTTGAAGTACTTGTCAGGAGAATACGAACTTGAGGATCAAAATGTATACAGGAAAATATGGGTAGATCATGAGAAAGAAATTTTCGGAAGATCAGGAAAAATGACCAGAGTTATTTACATGACAAATATAGGTACAATACCTGATGAAACAGGATACGACGTAGTAACAAGAGGAAATAAAAATTACATAGGAAGCTTAGATGAAGAATTCCTTGATAGACTGACTAAAGGCGATATTTTCACACTGGGAGGATCAACCTATAAATTCAGCTATGCAAAAGGGATGAAAGTATACGTAGATCCGAAGCCAAATGCCTCTCCAACAGTTCCATCATGGTATAGCGAAAGACTGCCACTAAGCTATGATTTAGGAGTTCGAATCGGGAAGTTCCGTGAAAAAATAGGAGAGCAATTAGAAATGAATGCTTCAGATGATGAAATTCTACAATGGATAATGCACAACTATTACTTAGATGAATATACTGCTGAAGCGGTTTTTAATTACATTAATGAACAGTACAACTATTTGGGGGAAGTATCAACCGATCAAAATATCACAGTAGAAAAATATATAGATGAAGAGAACCGTCAGAATCTGATATTTCATACTATTTATGGGCGTAGAGTTCACGATGCTATCTCAAGAATATTAGCTCATATACTGAACAAGAAATTTGGATCAAATATTGGGATGATAATAGATGATAATGGATTTATCTTATTGACTCCTAGAAGGCCTGTAGATGTTGAAGAACTGTTAACTGAATTAGCTAACTGTGACCCCGAAGAAGAGCTTCGGGAAGCTGTAGGAAAAACAGAGCTAATGAAGAGGAGATTTCGTCACGTAGCTGGAAGAAGTTTAATGATACTAAGAAATTATGGAGGTAATTCTAAGACTGTAGGACAGCAACAAATGAAAGGGCACTTCCTTATTGCTGCTATCCGTAATAAATACGATGAAAGTTTTCCAATGGTCCGGGAAACTTATAGAGAGATAATGGAGGATGCAATGGATTTAAAACATGCTGAAGAAGTGATTAATGGGCTTGATAACGGTGAAATAAGTTTCAATGTGGTTGAGTCAGATGTGCCATCGCCTTTCAGCCATAACCTTTTATTACAGGGCAGCACAGATGTTATGAAGATGGAAGATAAGAAAGAGCGTCTACAAAAACTCCATGAACAAGTGATGGATAGAATCCAATAAAGATAAATTCAAGGCTGTAAAATATTAGATTTGTAACTAATGGAGATTTACTCATTTTTATCACAGTACTTCCTGACACCTCTAGGCTTGACAGGATTAACAGCTTTAGCTGTAATTCTGTACCTGTATTTAACTAAACCTCAGCCTGAGAAGAAAGTCTTGCCATCAATGAAATTCTTCGAAGAAGAAATTGAAAAGACTAGGCTGGAAAAGGCATTCTCAACACTTAAGTCGAATATTATCTTGATAATTAATATTTTCATGGTTATTATCTTATCCTTAGCTTTGGCTGGGTTATACGTACAGTCTCATGGCTCTGAGCAAACGGTGATAGTCTATGATAATTCAGTTTCAATGTATGAAGAGCATGATGAAGCAGTTTCAATGATACTAAGCGAGGCTTCATCAGATAGCACGTTAATTATTGCGGGTGAAACAGTTGAGGTATTTGAAGATTTGAACCGTCAAGAAGCTGCAGATCTAGTTGATGATAGACCGCCTAAATATCATCGACCAAATATGGATAACATAGCCCAGTATGTAGACGGATATGATGGGAGCATCTTACTACTTTCAAACATTGGGGATAGTGAGTTGAAGGATGAGTTCGCTAGATTGAACTCAGAAAGAGATCTGAATCAGATTGACTATAGTACAGAGAATCGTTGGGGTATAGTAGGTATTAGTGATGAAAGTGTAGAGGTAAGAAACTATGAGGATGAAATAGTACATACTAGATTATCAGTGAACTCTGAATCAAGAGAAATAACCTTAGAACCCCAGGAAACTAAGAATGTAGAGGTTGAGCTTGAAGAAGGACGTAATATAGTTGAACTTCCTATGGATGGCTTTTCTCCAGATAATACGGCTTATGTATATAAACCAGATAACCAAAAAATAGGAGTAGAATATATAGGCCCTGAAAATAACTATGTTAGAAAGGCAATAGATTCTATAGAAACTGCTGAAAATACAGAAGCTGATAGCGATATAATAATTCTGAATGAAGAAAATTCAGAAATTTATGGTTCTGAAAGATCGAAAATTCTTATGCAAGGAAGCAGTGAACATTGGGCTTCTGAATCATTAGAACAAGAAGTCGAATTNAAGCCTCCATATAGTTTAAGCTTTGAATCAGNGGTTTACTCTGTTAATAGTTCTGATTCTCAATTTTCATCTCCAGAAAATGCTTTGTTCAAAAATGGTTCAAAAATCTTCTATAACGTTGAAGATTCTAAAATAAATCAAGAATTCACTTATCCTGTGCTCTGGAAGGATATGATAGAAGCATTAGAAACCCCGAAGAATTTCGACAACTCAAACAAGGAAGTTAGACTATCCGAATATAATCAGACAGGTTTTTATGAACAGAAGGCAATCAACTATCTAGACTCCGACCCTGAATTGGAGTTCAATGAATTGTCTGGAGGGGTTGAAAGCTCATCTATGGTTCCTATGAGCCAATCTTCTCTCTTAGCACTGATTTTAATTATTCTACTTGGTTCAGAGACACTGATTATGTTGAATAGAGGTGTATATGAATGATAGGGTTTCATAATCCTGAAATTTTCATATTATTTATAGTAATAGCTGGTTTATCGTTTAAATTAAGATCTATTAAAGGTATTAGGAAGAAAGTAGGGGGTCTAAATATTATTATAGCAGCGCTGTTAGTCTTAGCTGCCTCAGGGCCTTATATGGTTACAGAACAGCAGTCCGATCCCGATCCAGAATTAAAGGTCATAGAAGATGTATCAGAGTCCTCTAAACTGATAGAAGATATAGAAATTGAAGATGAAAATGCTGAAATTTCAAAAAGACAAGTGAACTCTGATAGAGAAAATTTCAGCTCTCAAGTCAAAGCAGTTACTGATCCTGGTGAAACAATAGTTTTTGTATCAGATCTTAATNCNGATATAGATGGTCTTCCAGAGTATTTTGAAGCAAATAATATTTCATCTAATCTTCTAACTCCTGANATTGAGGAAGAACACTCTGTGAAAATAAACGGGCCTTCAAATACTGTGATTGGGGCTGAAAACAGTTTTGAGGCNGATNTGTCNTCTACAACTGGTTCTACTCAAATAGATGTGGGGANAGATAANCANACAATTTATACGGGAGAACCGCCTCACGACTTTGAGCTCACTTTTGAAGAACAAGGTGATAAGGAAATATGGGCTAGAACTCATGATGACGATATTTACTCAGATAATAATGAATATTTCAAGACAGTTAGTGTTCAAGAAAAACCCTCGGTAGCTTCAATAACAGATAAGGAAAATAATAACTTAGAGAGCCAATTAGAGGAATTCTATGATGTTCAAAAGTTCGAAGAACTTCCCTCTAATCTAGATAACTTTGAAACTGTTTTAATGAAACAGTCAGCTTTTGATCCAGAATTAGAAGACTATCTAATAGAAGGTGGAGGTCTTGTCTATACTGGCCAAGAATATGAATCAGATTATTTACCGGTTGAATCTTCTGAAAGAACTGGTGAGACTGATGCTCCGGCAGTAATTTTGACAATTGATATATCTGTAGGTACTGAAGATTCAGGAG
>SL_4KL_010_BRINEDRAFT_10001885_pt1:0-10000 | contig 11721 bp, 15 predicted proteins | sample SodLak_010_BRINE_2_FD_10664 | JGI IMG/M metagenome (IMG submission 10664) | reverse complement strand
CCCCGAACCAAACATCTTGCAAAAGCTGCAGAACTTGAGCCCATTGATTTGAGTCATTTGGTTAAAGACGTCAGAGAGGCACTTGGAGCTTTGGGCACCATTTGCAGGCGGTAACCCCAGAAAGTGCAGCAGCAAACGCTTAACCTAAGATCAGTGGTGTGCTCTTCCTCTAGACAGGGCTTGGGCTGCACATTCTCCCTACATACATACCTCCCAAAAAAGAAAAGAAAACACCTGAGAAAACACCCACAAGGGATACCCCTGATATTCCCAAAATACATGTTCCTTGACCTTTCTAGAGATGTTGTCCGTTGTCGGGCTTGTTTCAGACTTGTGTGTATGCGAAATAATTACATATACACCCTCCGCTTTGAGACAGCAACTTTTAATTCCAGTTCTTCCCCTGACTGAAACTTATGTGAGGCTGATGATACAAGTGTTTACGAGAAAAAGCCTTCAGTCAAGAAGTGCGACTGCTAGCCTGAGCTCATAAAAAATCAATGAGTGCATGAAGGAAGTAATAAAAGCTTATTGCTATTCTGGCTCAGAAAAGCAGACATATAGTGGAAACCTATGGGGATGACAGAGATGCAAAAGTCCTGCAGAGAGGGACCATGTGTGGATGGATGCAGTGAAAAAGGATATACTGCTCATCTTATACGACATTAGCGATGCACAAGTCACAAGTAGGGGGGGTACTGTGAGTCCAGGTCAATGTTTCAACTGAAATTGCAACTCGCGAGTTAAGATCGTTGGGTGTAGGCACTAAGTCTGAAGCTCGCCACACTGCAGATAACGTGATGTAATTAACATCCTGAACATGTATCTGGGTTTGATGTATGGCGTACGAGTGACCAGGGCCCTCCAAGAAAGAGTCTTTTTAGGGAGGACGCACCATTGATGATAAATGGAGTGCTTGCTGTTGCGTTCTTGTGAATGCGTATCAGAGAAAGGTGCCCAATGATCCAAGTGTCCAGGCCTGAGGTCAACACTAAATGACCGAGATCAATGGGCCGGCCCGGACTCACACGTAACAATCATTGCCAACCTTACAACATGGTTAACCTACCTTATGTGAGACTGATGATACCAACCAAAATGAACAGCATGTCCTTTTCCTCTGCACATCCCCACTCGTGGTCTCTTTCTGCAGGAATCATGCTCAGTTGTTCCCGAAGACACTATTGCTTGATGTCTGCCTTTTCTTACCAGGGCAATACGGCAATACCAGGATAAGCAATCGGATTAATAGCTGGGAATCCGACCATAAAGCGAGTCGGATTACCTACTGGAAAACCGCCAGGAAATCGGGCGGCAAGGCTTTCAAATTGTAACGGTAAACGACTCTGCAGATCATTTTTGAAATTTAAGAATGAATTTGGGTCAGAAAACCGGGCAGAAAGGCCAGAAAGTGGCTTGGAAATGGGCAGGAGTGAACTGGTGTCTGGAAAGCCTGGAAATTGGACAAGAGAACCTGGTGGGCCAGCCAGCCAGAAAGTCCCAGTGATCAGCCAGAAACCCAGCCGGTAAGCTTCTGCGCAGAGTAATGCAGAAAGAGGGCCTGGCATTACTAGAACTCCTGGCGGGCCAGCCAGCCAGAATGTCCTAGTAATCCAAAAACCCAGCCGGTAAATGTGAGCGCAGAGTGATGCAGAAACTTTCTCTTGGAGAGGACCTGCCATTACTAGAAAGCCTGGCAGACCAGCTTGCCAGAAAGATGCAGCCTGAGGTGAGGAGATCTGAGATGTGTTGGCAATCAAAAACCTGAATCAGAATTTGATTATTAAGCTTGAAGTTGCATTAGTTGAACGTCATAGCTTGTCCTGCTATGGGTTTATAAGCTGTGGTGACGGCGACTTGGGTACTTAATATAATCTATGGACTGTGTGAAATGATTGTGGCATGCAAACTCTTTCTCTTCAAGTCAATTTAATCTGTTGGTTTTTAGCAGAACATGAGGGTATTGCCTGTTGAGAATTTGGTGCATTTGAGCCATTTCATGACCACCTATATTTCCGGAAAGGTGGCCGGAATTACCAGGGGTATTTTGCTCGCAAGTAGGGCATGGCTAAGATGTTTGCCAGCTTGCTGCTGTTTTATGACTAGATGCATTTCTGGTAAGGTGGCAGGCACTACCAGGCCTCCGTGATTACCAGGGCATTACTAATGAGTCACAAAAGAAGCCTAGGAAATCCGGCGTGTTCCATCAACTTATGGGTTTCATGAAAGGGGGCAGGCATTACCAGGCCATCACGATAACCAGGGCGTTACTAGTGATCTGTGTAGAAAGCCTGGACTTTCTGACATATTCCATCACTGGCTGGATTTTTAGAAAGAGGGGCAGGCATAACTAGGCCACCACGATTACTAGGGCATTTCTAGTGGTCCGGGAAATTTCGGGCTTAAAAGCCTGGGATAGCTCATTGTAAGGACCCTGACCCCCTACCTACGACAGGGCAAAGAGATGGACAATCCCATACAAAAATGGCTGCTTGCAGTATAAAAAATGTTGGGGGTCAGGATCACCACTCCTTCTTGGTGTATCATGCGAGAATGTGGTCTGGAGCCCTGAAATTCGATTAGTCTCGAGCAGCAAAGCGGTTTTACAACTCCTTGCAACAGCACCACAATGAAAATGATATTGCATGCCTACGTACGGCTCAGCTTGGGGGCTGCAGATTGTTGGTCCTCCCATATTCTTTCAGCAATGGAGGGCCTGGCACACTCCCACACTTTCAAACAAAACGTCCTGAACTGTGAACCCATTGAACTTTCGATTGTTGCGGACCTCAGAACCAGGCATCTGCTTTACTAGGAGCCTTTCTTCAGCGTACATCCGAGAGAGCGTGATAGTTAACGGTTGACTTACCGCCAGTGGTGCGCTCCACCTTCAAAAAGGGCCCTGGTTACGCATTCTCCTTACCCACTTCCCAGATACATGTTCCTTGACCTTCCTGTTATCATTTGCAGCGTTACCCGACTCATACTCCGTGTTCACATTCTTTGCTATGAGACAGCTACTTGGAATCACCACTTCGGATCACATGTCTTCCATAACGTGCGACCGTTGTGAGGCTTATGATTTTAGTCAGGATGAGCAACATGTTATCTTCCAGTGTGTTCCTCTCTCCGCAGAAAATTTGCTCTTCTATTCACTCAGACAGGATCTCATGTTGTGTCTGCTTTCTTAAACCAGAACAACAATAAACTTCCTTTCTTCCTGCATGAATTACATGCTTTTTACGAGCAGCCATTTTATCTGATGCAGACTTTGACACAGCTTTGCTTTTGTACAGCTATGTAACCCTTACATCACTGGGGTTGCAATCTCTGCCAGCTGTTTCTAATCGCTTAGAGGAAAGGAAGACTGTGCAATCCGGGATTGACCTGGTGGCATAAATTATGAAAGAGGCATTCATCCAATATTTCTATCGCATGCACCTGTGAGTGGAGGGAAACACGCATATGGAAAAAGCAGAAACTCAAAGAAAAGGGAGGCGTCCTCATGAGCAAGGCGCCGTCAGAGCAAGCATATGCCTAACTTCTTCTAGATAAGTATATGTTTCTGGTGCACAGGGTGGGATTGTGTACGCAACATGAGTGCCAAGCACACAGCCAAGTCGGTTGCTGACGAGAAAACAAGACACCTGCTTTACACATCAAGAGGACTCAGCTTGGAAGCATACAAGCCAGATGCCAAAGCAGCTCGCATTCGGAGTTTGAGGTAACCCAAGAGAACGAGCTCTCTTGATCTGCAAGACAGCCTGAGAGGCGGAGAGGTCCTGAGGCAGGCTTCCTGGCCCAGGCCCCAATTGATGCAACAATCAGCGCCTAGGTGCATGGAAGCACAGAGGAATGGCTGCACACAACCCCCACCATTCATTAATAGGGACTGACTGTTGAGCATAAGGGTGGGGCTATTGAGCACAAGGGTGGCAAGAAGGGGAGGCTCCTTCTATCAGGACACCTGCTTTTGTTCTGCCTTCAGCCTCCCCCCGCCAACTAGTCAGGGCGCTGCAAACACACAACGCCAACACTAAACCGCATTCCTGCATGCGGTGTCCGAATTACCTCTCCCCTTTGCCTGGGACTACGCATATGCAACAATTCATATTTTTCAAAGGTAGTGTAGCACGCAAGCATGTGCCATGGCACGCACATGCCATGCAATGAGCCCCCCACGCAATGAGCTCCTAAGCACCAGCTTGTAAGATCATTCCTGAGTGCCATGCAGCATGGCATGGGCAAACCTATCTGGTGCGCATCACGTGCGCGCTGAATGCTTGAGGACTGAACCATGCACCACCAGATGCAAACGAGCGTGCTTCTACTCGGGCGGAGGTGTTGCCCCATAGCTGCTGAGCTCCTTCACCAGCACAAGCAGTTGCTTGATGATCTGGGGCTTTGAGTGCTTGGCCATGAGCAAGCGAGCCTGAGGGCAGCAGAGGGTCAAGGAAGGTTGCACCCTCTGTGAGTGCCAATCACTCTGAGGGTAAAGGAAGTCCGTACTCTCTGAGAGTGCAAGTGCGCTGCACTGGCCGGCATAAGCCACTCACTAGATAAGCAGTACCAAGTCAATGCAGCAGTGCGTGGAGGTCCACGTGGGTGCATGCGTGGGACCGCTCCACAGCACACCGTGTTCAGTATCAGCTTGACACCCTGCAGCGTTGGCCGATCCCGGGCTCACCAGCCATGACAGATTTGCTATGCTGTGCCCAAAGCAAGGTCAACCAGACGCCCACGCTCAGCTTGCGCATGGCAGGCACGCGCACACACACGCACATGCACGCACGCATGCACGTACATGCGAAAAAACACATAAACATGCACACGTACACAGTCCTAGCTCCATTGCACAGCCCATGGGGGGTGCCGTGTAAGTGACACGGGCGCAAGCCTGAGATTTCCCTGGGACATCAAATGAGCGACACTCATGCGCCGCACACCAAAAGATAAGGAAAGTGGGAAGGGGGAATCGTGTGTGCCCCTGCTGTCCATGCAGCTCGCCAAAGTGACGAAGGGCTGGTGGCCACACATCGCCAGCAAAACAAGTGACACTGGATGCCACAGGAAAGGAGACGCTTCTTCCTTTGAGCCAGGCGGCGCAGCCAGTACGTAAGGAGAGTTCTGTCTGAACCATGTCTCAGGGCCACACACCTGCTCCCTGGTGTCGGCCGCTGTGCCGTCAACCAAGAACTCGAAGATGTAGTCATCCTCGTCTGAGGCCGACGCAAACTCATCTATCTTGACTGTTCCGGTCACCTGGAGGGCACCGCAGCGTGCAGCAGGCACTTCAGGGAGCACATATGAGAGGGGGGGCCCCTAGGTGTGTGCCAGGAAGCCACTCACTTGCACAGGCCCTAACCCCAATACGGAACTTGTACCCCAAGCCTTCTGGCACAAGGAATACTCATGTGCGAGGAGAAGTACAACCGTTAGAACAAGGAATTGGCAGTTTAGGAAGCACAATTGCGCTCTAACTGCAACATAGACATCCACTTGGGCACACTCAAGGACATTCATGGCCACATACCCTTGGCAAAACATAACCTGGCTCTTTGCTCTTTTCAGAGCACCCACACAAAACGTCGAGCCACAACAGGGCACAGGCATCTCGTGTACTTAAGCCAAATCACCCTGCAAAAAGACAACGTGGTGTGTTCTGAGCCCTACCCCTGCCCACTCTCACTGTGCCCCACCTTCGTAACCCTGTCTTACCCCCACCATCACTGCCTGCGAGCTGCCCTTGTCCACTCCCACCGCCTGTGCAGCCTCACCACCTCTTTCACCCCTCTCACCATCTCTTCGCTGCCTGCAAGCTGCCCTTCCCAAGCGAGCGTGAGCTTCAGGTCATAAATGGCGAGGAGCTTGTTCCCTTTTCTCACATTGAGCGAGGCCTGCACAATGACAGGGGCAGCAAGGATGACATCTGGACCTAGTAATGTCAGAAGCCTTTTCATTTGGATGCTTGGATTAACAAACACACTGATTTCTCAAAGCAGTCATGGCTATCTCACCGGCTGTCAAGCAGCGCCACGTGCATCCAGGGGCATGAAGCGCTCACGCACCCTTCCCAGCATGCAATGCATTCGCAGTGCACGGGTACACAATGCGCAAGTGATTTTGATTGCAGATAATCAACACTTTTCAGGCTGGATGTGCTCAAACAGCAAACTTACATCGCCCGAGGTTTCTTTCAGGGATGAGATCTTGAAGCTGCCTGGCTTGCCCCCAAGGTCCAGTGTCAAGTCGCTGAACAGCTCGCCGAGCCGCTCATGCACCTTATTCTTAATAGACCTCTCCTCCCAGTGCCATTGATTCACATTCCTGCCATCTGCCCTGTGGTGGAGGTGAGCAAGGAGGGGGGAAGGGCAGAGGATGCAAGTGAGTTCGTGCCGTACGACGAATGGCAGGCCAGGGTAAGGGTGGAGCCAGTAATATGATAACCTTCACAGCATCTTCCCTCAACAGCGTACGTGCACATGCATGCTGGACGGGCATGCTCGCCTGTCTCCTGCTGTTCTAATGGAGACTCATACCTTTGCTCCACCAACCACCGAGGATCCCGCTGATCCCATGTGGCCATTCTACACTTCTGGAAAAGGTGCTGCAGCAGGGAAGTCCTCCTCTGGCAACCTGTCTCCTAGCACAGCGAGCGCAAGTCGAGATAAACCTGCACCGCAAAAGCGCATGCATGATGCTGAGTTGGCAGGTATAGACGAACAAGGAAAAGTTAGGCCCTGTGGGACTTATTGGAATTCAGAGCTCAGGTTCCTACCTACCTCCTTGGCTGGACCTGTGCTCTAGGCTGCTCAAGAGCCTTCCAGAGCCCGCGTGACCTGCAAGACGTCACTCCCACCTCGCTTTTGTTCAAATTAGAATTTATTAACCGGCAAATTACACCACCTCTGCTCGCTGCCCAAGAAATAAAGCAAGAGATCAGAGATTCAGAGATTCAAAAATAAAGGACACAATGGATTTATTGGATCAGCATCTTCTGTGTATGTTGGCCAGTAATGTCGATATTGCGAGTCTGCTTAGATTGCGAGTCACCAGCAAGAGCCTTTCCTCCACACTCTCACAAAACCCGCACCTGTGGAGCAGAGCTGTACAGAATAGTGGAATGAAGCCCGAGGCCTTGCTCGAGTTCCTATGTGGAGGCAGCTGCAGAACCCTCGTGCTGGCGCGGTGCGAGCATGCTGATATTACCCACTGCCAAGTAGACATTAGGGAGGGCCAAATTATAGGATGATCTAATACTTTACAGGCCGAGGATGTGCTAGCCTGCAGCGCTGACGGCCTTTGAGGTTGAGATCTTCAGATCATCAATCACATCAAAACGTAGCCATTGGCGACCAGCTGCTTATTACATGATCGTGCACTGCTGACAGAACAATTAACAATCCCAAGCTTGTGAGTACTAGACGTGCTCCAAATGTGCCAATCTGCCAAGCAGGCAGCCAGCTGGCTGTAGTATTGTCGCAGCACATGGGCAGCTGGCTATGGATACGGCTTGGCACTATAGCCGCAACAGACGGGCGCACTGTTTGCTGCAGGCCTTTAAAATTTGGCGTTGCAATCCTACGCAGGAGCGACAAACACATCGTGGAAGACATGCATGGAGAGGAGCAGGCAGACATGCGACAAGAGGAGCAGCGGTCACGGTTTGAGCGTGGCCTCAGGTGAGGGTTTTGAAATTGTATGGCTGTGAAAGTCGTATAAAATGCATCATAGATTTGAATTCTAATATGCATGTCATATGGTACTTCTAGCTTAGAAGTTGACCTCAACCGCCAGCGCCGCGTACAAGTGCAATATATACTCAATCAGGAATACCATGGGACTTTGGATCCCACTCCTGAGTTTCAAATATTTGCACCTTAGAATTTGACAAGCCAAAAAAGCCCTTTTTTCTTTGGTAGCTATGGCAGAAAGTGTATGCAGTGTGCGCCATGATTGGTATGGATGTGTGAGTGACGTGCAAACGTGCCTGGCATGGCCAGGTATTGTGACCCGCACCCACAAACCCAAGGCAGCCGTGCCTTTCGCCTGGCCAGCATGTTACCTAGGCTCCAGGTGAGTGCCACACTGCATTGGCAGCCCTACACTGACAGTGGTCTTGGGATGCAGTTGGGTGGTCCTTTCCAGGTCCCAACTTGAATGTGTAAAAGCTTGAAGCCACTTACTCGACGAGTGTAAGGCACTGTGGAATGCATTTAAGCACATGCATTTTGAAGACAAACATAAGAGAGACTCTTTTTGAACACAAGAGCAATCACGCCACTGCCGCCTGGCAAGCCGGTGGTGCATCTGCATCAGTAGTGCTATTGCATGGATGCATATGGGATGGGTTTTGTCCTGGATCCGCCTGTAGTCCCTTAGGATGGAAGTATGTCCAGGTTCCAGGAAAAGTTGGTTGCAGGAAAATTTTGGGTTATGTGTTCTTTACCGTCATGCTTCACTTTAAGCAATTTCAAGAGGCAAAAATTGAATGACCATAGCTTCCAAGGAGCTGTAATTATGAGCCCCATCTCATGCCATACATTTGCACTTCGTATTTTGCATCATATTTTATTATTCATGTATTTGATCATTGCTCCTGTATTGCTTGAGGGCAGCTGCCGCCACCAATACCTTGAGGATGCATGTGCGGATGCATATGAGGAGGGTGCATGTGAGGATGCATGTGAGGATGCATATGTACGCTTGCGTGTGCCCTGCTCATACTGCACCAAGAATAAGGTGCGTCCAATGCAGCACAAGTGCAAATAATTGCGCTGATCCCAGGATCTGTCAGTTGATGAGGGCACCAGCTGCGTGGGTGGAATGACCGATGGGCTTGCAACTGCCATCGGCAAGTGCTGCCCAGACCTGCGCAAGCTGGAGGTGCGTGGTTCACAATGGTTGTGGGAATGTTTGTGATTGTGTGTCCATGTATGTTTGTGTGCATGGACCCACGCACATTCAAGGCAGCAGTTGTCACACCTTATACAGATCAAGGTGATATTTGGATGTATTTTTGAATGAGTGTGCACACTATGTGATGCGTCACGTGCCACATTCCACATTCCACATATCACATGCCATGTGTTACATGCCACATGCCACATGCCACATGCGTCACTCCGTGTTGGTCAGAACTCTGTGCTCTGGGCACAGTCCTGCTTGCACTGTGCTCCTGGACCGAATGCAGAGCAAGATGTGACCACAGGAGGTCTGTTGTGTAGGATGTCTTCCTTGGCAGGGGCCGCTGACGTAATCAGTTGTGCCCAAAGTGAAGGACACTTCCTCAGATCAAGGTTGCTTGCAATGGATGCTTTGCTTAGAATTGCCGGCCATGTTGACCTGCAACAATGCCATGCAGTAGGCACACAAAAGATGCAGCTTGTGCCGCATTTAGAGCACAGGGAGTGCAGGACACCCGTGCCACACACTAGATCATTTTTGATCCATGATCTGATAATTTGTGGGCCACATATTATTCCTGTCCTTGCAGAGGTCAGCCTGTGCAAGCCCAACTGGTTATAATACCTGCAGGCTGCCAGGCAGATTGCATGCTTGCGCGCGCACACACGCACACACGCGCACAGACACCTCAAGGAAGCACTTCGTGGCATAGCACGCAGGTGTCCTTTGCGAGGGGCCCGGTGCTGGGGCTGCCTGCGGAGCGCTTCACCGATGATGGCCTCATTACCCTTGCAAAGGGCTGCCCGCGCTTACAAGTGGGTCCTCATGCATGTCAAGGCTGTGCCAGCCATGATGGTGGGACCTGTGGCACTGCCCATGCCAGCAGCATTGGCAGTGCAGGGCAAACGGAGCCCCGTCTTGCCCGCAGGCGCGGCGTGCTTGCATCCGTGTGACTGCAGTGCCAACCCCCGCTGCACCACCCCCTCCCCCACCTTTTTATGGCCCCAATCCACGGCTTGTTTGCACCGCCAAGAACTCAGCAATGCCGCAAAAAGGGCACAAGCGCACCCTCTTTGTCCGCTGCGCCGGTCGG
>SL_4KL_010_BRINEDRAFT_10001884_pt1 | contig 11728 bp, 11 predicted proteins | sample SodLak_010_BRINE_2_FD_10664 | JGI IMG/M metagenome (IMG submission 10664) | reverse complement strand
AGTTTTTCGTAGGTGTGGCTGTAAGCCGGAAACCGACTTACAGGCGGGTGACGTTCGTCGCCCGCGGGCCCTTGGGGGACTGCTCAATGTCGAACTCGACGTCCTGGCCCTCTTCGAGGTCCGGGCCGCCAACGTCTTCCATGTGGAAGAAGACGTCGTCGTCAGCATCGTCAGTGTCAATAAATCCGTAGCCGCCAGTGTCGTTGAAGAAGTCAACCGATCCGTTTGCCATTGCCTTTGTGTACACCCCCGCCGCGGTGATAAGGGTTGTGCGAGTCGGGCTACCACGACCCGCGAAATCCACGATGCCGCCCAAACCGGCCAGTCAGCCCCGAATTACGCTGTTTCGAACGATTCGAGCAGCGGCGGAACGACCTGGCGCTTTCGCGAGAGCAGTCCCGACACAAAGCCGTCGTCGACCGAGAGGTCGGTCTCAAGCGCATCCTCGTAGGCGTCGACCTCGCCGGAGACGACGAGGACGTAGGTTCCCTTCTGTGGGATGTCGGTGACGAGCAGGACGACACCGTGGTAACCACCTTCGTTTTTGAGCGCTTCCATTGCCTCAACGTACGCCTCGCGATCCGCAAGAATCGCCTCGCCGTCGGCGACTTCCATCTGGCCGATGGCGACCTCGCCTTTACCCGAATCGTACACTTTGAGATCGCCGCGAAGCGCCTCGTCGGCCGGCAGGTCGCCGACCGTGGATTTGGCCTTGAACTGTTTCCGGCCGAACTCGTCGATATCGACATCGACGACATCCGCGAGCGCGCGAGCAGCTTTCTCGTCGCGGTCGGTACAGGTCGGCGAGGCGAGCAACATCGTATCCGACAGAATTGCGCCGAGCATCAGTCCCTGCACGTCCGCTGGGAGGTCGATGTCGCGGTCGGCGGCGAGTTCGTGAATGAGCGTTGCCGTACAGCCGACGGTGTCGGCGAAGTAGAACGCGGGCCGCGAGCTTTCGATATCGCCGATTCGGTGGTGGTCGACGATGCCGCGAATCTGGTCGGGTGAGAGATCATTTGGCGCCTGGTCGACCTCGCTGTGATCGACCAAAATCACGTTGCCCTCGGGAACTGATTGGCGTTCTTCGGGCAGTTCCACGTCGAAGTAATCGAGCAGAAACTCGGTTTCGGCGTTTGGCTGGCCCTGCACGAGTGGCGTTGCGTCGACGCCCTCCTCGCGTTTGAACGCCGCGAAGGCGATTGCCGAACAGATGCTATCGGAGTCGGGCCGCGTGTGGCCGACAACGTATGTATGATCGTCCATATCGGCGCAAAGACGCGCGTGATAAAAGGCTGTGTTGGATTACGCCCGGCGCGTAATGGTTGCCGGAATCGGCCCGCCGGGGCGGAGCGTTGGCGTCGCCCGCAGATCGTCAAGTGCGTGTTCGTCGACGACGACGTCAAACGAGCGAACAATGGCGGCCAGAACGAGGCGCGCACCCGTGACCGAAAACTGCCGGCCGATACAGGCGTGGGGGCCGCTACTGAACGGATAGTAGGCTGGAACCGACTGCGGTGTGCGGTCGATCCACCGGTCAGGATCGAACTGGGCTGGCGTCTCGAAGTATCGGTTGTCGCGATGAATCGACCACTGCGGCATCACCACGGCCGACCCCTTTGGCACGCGGTAGTTCCCGAGGCGAACATCGTCGTTTGCTTGGCGGAACACAGCCCACGCCGCCGGGTAGAGCCGGAGCGCTTCGGTAAAGACGCGACCCGTATAGTCGAGACCGTCGACGTGGTCGTACGTCGGCGTGTCGTCGCCGAGAACCGACTCGGCCTCCGCGCGAACCCGGTCGCGAACGTCGGGATGCCACGCGAGCAGACTCTGTGTGTAGGTCAACGAAAGGGCGGTGGTCTCGTGGCCCGCAATCAGGAACGTCGCCACCTCGTCGCGAATCTGGTTTTCGGGGTAGTCGACATCGGGGTCGTCCTCGGCGCGAATGAGCAACGAGAGCATGTCCTTCGGTGGTTCCGCATCATCACCAGTGCGGTCGCGTTCGACGAGGTCGGCCCGGCGGCGCTCGATCAGTTCCTCGGCAAGGCCGAGAATGCCGTCTGCGGCCTCGCGGAACGCGGGATCGGTTCTGGTCGGCACCCACTCGGGGCTCACGGCGTCGAGGCCGAACTCGAACTCGTCGCCGGCAACGGCCATCCACTCGTGGAACTGTTCGGCGCGCTCGCGACCGATATCTTCGCCGAGTAAGATTTCGGCGGCGACCCGGACGGTGAGCGCCGTCATCTCGCCGTGGAGATCGCGTTCGAGCGTTCCGTCGTCACTCGCGTCGAGCGCGGCGTTCCACTCGTCGACGAGCGTTTCGACGCGCTGGCCAACCGTGTTGGCGTAGGCGCGAACACGCGGACCCATGAACGCCGGCCCCATGATCGAACGCTGTTGTCGCCAGAGCTCGCCGTCGCTCTGGACGAGTCCGTTTTCCGAAATGAGTGCCGCCGGGCCGGTCGCGGGAACGCGACCGAACTCGGCAGGACGGCTCAGCGCGTCGTGAACCAGCTCCGGGTTGGTGACAATGACGAGCGGTGCGCGGCCGGGAATCGGCACGGCGACCGCGTCGTCAAACCGTGCCTGCATTGTCTCAATAAATCGGAAGGTGTCCTCGCCGAACCGGACGGCGTTGCGCAGCCCCGATTCGGGCGGATTCGGCAGGTCGTGTTGCATGAATTCGGTAGGAGACGCGTCGGCTTGTAGGTTGGGCTCGGCGGTTGCTTTTCGCCCCTGGCGACGACACGACTGCGAGCCCCGGTTTTTATGCGACCACCCGACCTGTATTCAGTTATGTACGACTCGATTTTGGTGCCGACCGACGGCAGCCAGACGATCGACGGCACGCTTTCGCACGCCATCCGGATGGCCGCAGACACTGGGGCGACGATTCAGGCGCTCTTCGTTATCGACACGCGCGTGATTCACGCCACCTCGGGTGAGTTACGCGAAGACCTTGCTGACGACCTAGCCGAACAGGGTGCGGCGGCCGTCGAACACGTTGCCGACAGGGCTGCCGAGGCGGAGTTGGACGTCGAAACCGCGGTGCGAAAGGGAACGCCCGACAAGGAAATCATCACCTATGCTAACAAGCACGATACGGATGTCATCGTGATTGGAACGCACGGCAAAACGCCACGCGAGAAACTGCAGTCGCTCGGCAGCGTCTCCGAACGTGTCGTCGACACCGCGGAGATGCCGGTGTTCGTCATCAAAAACGCGGCGACGGTCGCGTAGCGTACGGATGCACGGCGTCAGTCTCCTGTAGTGGTTTGCTGTCGGCCTCTACTGTTGTGTGGGGCAATTTATGTAGTGTCTGAACCACATTTTTCCCAGTATTCTATCAGGAAAAATGAAGCCGACCGACTCGCGGAAATCACGACAAACAGTTCGTCTTGGCGCTCTCGATTGTAGCCATCGCTGAGCCTCTCAGATAACCGAAAGACATAGATTTTTGTATACCGCTCTGTGAGGGCGACCAATGGGTGCCCGCCGGATCGTTTCGCTCGTATTTTTCTGGCAGCTTGCAGCAAGCGTGTGTTACTACACGATTTTCGCGGCGACACCGTTTTTTCGCGACGAGTTCGCGCTTTCGGGGGCACAAGTCGGGCTGGTCCTTACCGCACTTTCATTGGGCTATGCAACGTTTCTGTTGCCGCTGGGAGCGATGACCGACCGGTTTGGCGAACGAAAAATGCTCACGATCGGACTGATCGGCCTCTCGGTTGGCTCGGTGGTGGTCGCTGGCGCATGGTCGTACCCGAGCCTTCTCGTCGGCACCTTTCTGCTTGGATCGATGTACGGCACCGCAATGCCGGGGACGAACAAGGCGATTTTCGACAGCATCCCAGCCGGCCGGCAGAATATCGCAGTCGGGATTAAACAGGTCGGGGTGACTGCCGGAAGCGGTGTCAGCGCACTGCTCGTGACGGGTATCGCCGGCGTTCTCTACTGGCAGGCGGGGTTTTATGTGGCAGCCGGAGGCGGGATCGTTGTTGCGGCGCTGTTTTGGATTGTGTACCGTGATGCCGGCGGCACCGGCACCGCCGGGTATCCCGATTTTCGGGGGCTCGCTGGCAACAAACCATATCGGTCGCTAACGGTTGCGGGGGTGTTTCTTGGAGCGGGGCTGTTCACCACGACGGGATACACGATTATCTACATGAACGAGTCAGTAGGAGCAACCGTCGCCTTCGGTGGAGTCGTGTTGGCGGCAATCCAGGTTTCGGGAAGTGTTGGTCGCGTTGTCACCGGCTGGCTGAGTGATATCCTCCCAGGAGATCCACGCCAACGAATCGGGGCGATTCTGCTTATTCAGGCGGCTGCCAGCGTGATTCTGTTTGTTGCGGTTGCACTTGTCGAAACGACGTTCTTGGCAGCGGTGGTGTTCGTCGTGTTGGGGTTTTTTGCACTCGGCTTTACCGGAATCTACTACTCCTGTATGGCGACGCTCGTCTCTGTCGAGGAGATGGGGAGTGCGACTGGTGGCGGACAACTCGCCCTTGTCGCGGGCGCACTGGTTGCGCCACCGGCATTCGGCTATCTGGCAGATACGGTCGGTTACTGGGCGAGCTGGGGAATGCTCGCGACGCTGTCGCTATTGGCGACTGGGTTTATTCTGCGCGTTATTGTACTCGAGCCACCGGTCGGCACTGAGATGGCCGCCTCAACCGCGAGTACCGAAGACTAACTGTCCCGGGGTCGTTTCTCAACTAATGCCATATCTTGCGCTTGATACGACCTATACGCCAACCGCGAGCCACCAACAGGACTGCACAACCGCGCTGACCGATCTGTACACCGAGATCATGGAAACCGATTCGGACCACGTCGCCGTCGCCATCAGAGCGCATCCTGATGATGCGATGGGACTCGGCCGAGCGGTCACCGGCCCGATCGCCGTTCTTTCGGCGGATATCCGTCGCGGTCGACCGTTCGACCAACGACGGGCGTTCGGGCTTGCTGTCATCGACTGGCTGCACGCCGAGTGGGAGATTCCACGACCGAACCTCAAAATTGTCTTTACGGAACACGACGGCGACCAACTCATGGGAGCCACCCGAGTCGGCGGCGAGTGGTCACCTTAGTCAGCCACGAATCGACTTCCCACGAGCACGACGCCGAGGCCCGCACCGATCAACGAAAAACACGCCAGAACGACGAACATGACTGAGACGGATGCATAGGTAAGCACCGTGCCGGTGATCGCAGCCCCGAGCGCCCCAATGCCGAAAATAGCGAGATAGGTGTAGCCAAACGAAAGCCCCCGAGCCTCCGGAAGCGAGTATTTCGCCACCGTTGCCTGCGAGAGCGGCTGGATCGCGAACAGACAGAGCCCAAGCACGAAGCTCATGAACAACAATCCAACAAGTCCCGTTTGGGCGGCCGGAACGAACGCCAGCGCGATGACGGTGAGCACGCCAAGCATAATTGCAAGCCCGCGGTCAGGTTCGATCCGGTCTGTGAGTCGACCACCCAGATACTGACCGGCGATACCGACAGTCAGTAACCCGGCGTACAAATACTGCGAGAGGTCGAACTCGTCGGCAAACGGGCTCTCGGGGTCGATCAGGCCGAGGTCAACGGTGCCGACCGCAGCGGTCAGAAACCCACTGAGCAGTTCGGGGAGGAACGTCAGCACCCCCCGGTAGTAGAGGCCATTGAACGAGACGATGACGAACACCAACAAAAAGCCGACGGTGAACAATCGGCGTGTCTCGCCAGCGAACGCAGCAAGCGACGACGGTGTCGATCGTTGGCTCGCGTCGGCCTCCAAGTCGACCGCAGCTGTCGGATCGAAGGAGATCACCATCCCGACAACCGCAACGACGAGTGCAGGAACCGCGAGCACGACGGCCACGAACCGCCAGTCAAACGACAACAAGAGTAGCGCCGTGACCAACGGGCCGCCAGCGATGCCGGCGTTGCCGGCCATGCCGTGGTAGGCAAATGCTCGTCCACGCGCTTCGACACCGTTGCTGATGAGTGTCAGTCCTGCCGGATGGTAGACGCTGGCAGCGATTCCCCACATCGCCAAAGCAAGAGTGATGCCGACGACGCTGGGAGCCATACTCAGCACCAGAAAGGACAGGCCCATGCCTGCCAGACAGAGGGAAATGAGTCGGCGAGAGCCAAACCGGTCGACCAACAGTCCACCCGGAAGCGCCCCAACGCCGAACAACCCGTAGCCGACAGCCACAGCGCCACCCAATACCGCGGCAGTTGTCGAGAATTCGAGCAGCCAGACCGTCATCAGAATCGGAATTGACAACTCGTAGATGTGCACCATCGAATGGCTTGCCATCACGTATCCAACGATTGATCTGTCGTTTGACTCCACAGAAAAGCATCTCTGAACCGATCGGTTAATCATTACTATCCGACCCGAAGCCCGGCTGAGTACGAACCACCACTACCACCACCAACGACGGTAAGTCCAAAACACAATCATCCCGGTGGAGTTAATAAAAGGACAACTACAGAGGACGACGCATAAATATACAGACACTAATAGCGTGATTGCATAACACATATTATCTTTCGTGAGGGATCGAACGGTATGTATCACATCTTACTGCCGGTCGCCGAAAACGAAGCCCAACTCGACGCCCAACTCGACACACTAACAGCCCTTCCCGGACAGGGCGAACTGAGGGTGACTGTGCTACACGTTCACGAAGAAATCGATACCATGCCCGACGAAGCGGGCAAATCCGTCATCAACTCGATCAACGACGTAATCGATGAGCTACAGGGCGTTCCCGATACCGTCGAACGCGCCGCTAAAACGGTTGAATCGAACGGAATCCCCGTAGAGGTACTGACGAGACAAGGAAAACCAACAGACTGCATCATCGAGGTCGCCGACGAAACCGATTCCAATGCAATTCTCATCGCGGGCCGTACCCGAACACCGGTCGGCAAAGCAGTGTTCGGAAGCGTCACCCAAGGGGTAATTCTGCAAGGTGATCTTCCAGTTATTGTCGCCGGATAGGTTTCCTGAACTGGTTGTACTATACCACAAATTGCGGCACCAACAGTACCAAGCGTACACAAAAACTGCTGATTAACTATCACTAATGATATGCATATAGAACGCTAGATTTATATGTACAATCATGCAAAACCAGTTGTTCATGGCAGAACACAACGTAACACGTCGAAACATGCTCCAAGGGGCTGCAACACTTGGAGTCGTGACAGTCGCAGGCTGTACTGGTAACGGCGATGATAACGGCGAGAGTTATCAGATATCCATTGGTGGTACGTCGTCGGGGAGTGCGACACAACAGGCTGGCCAAGCGCTCGCTCGCGCAGCGAGCCAGCACAGCGACATTCTAGATGTGTCTGTCCAAACCACCGACGGGTGGACGGCAAACCTCTACGAGTTTGATGACGGCAACCTCTCCAGCATGGGTGTCGACAACAACTCGCTATCCAAAGCGATGAACAACGAGGATCCATTCGACGATGAGCCCGTCGACAGCCTGCCGATGCAGGGGTTCGTGTTCACGAATCTCGAAATGTACTGGGTCGCCATGGAAGACTCGGGTATCGAGTCAACCGCTGATCTTCAAGACGGTGGCTACACTATCTATCCGATCCAGCCCGGCTTCGGAACCCGGCTACTCACCGAAGAGATCATCCGCGAAGCCGGTCTCTGGGACATCAACGACATCAATAACTCGAATACGGACGACATTCCCGGCGCCGTCGAAGAAGGGCGAGTCGACGCCCTTTGTGTGTACGGCTCCAACGGCGCGGAACTCGCCAGCTGGTGTCAGGAGGTCGATGTGCGGAGTGGCGGCGAACTCAACATTATCGAGGTCGACCAGGAGTTCGAAGACGCAATCGACTCAGTCGAAGGCGCGATCAAAACCGATTTGGAACCTTACGGCTGGGAACAGGATGTGACGAGCATTACCGACTCGACCATCTCGTGGGTCTTGGCCGGCCAGTGGGCGTTCGGCCCCGATGTCCCTGCAGCCGCAACCGAAGAGGTCGCGCGTCTCTCGGCCGAACACGGTGACGCGATCCGAGAGGCCGATCCGACCGCACTCGACCACTCGGGATACGAATCAATGACCGAGGCAGTCCTTCCCGACCTGGATGTCCATCCCGGCGTCGCCGACTTCTTCGAGGCAAACGGTGTCTGGGACGACGACTGGCAGCGCGGCGAAGCAGACGAATAACACACGCCCACCAGCAGTTGCCAACAATATATACAACACCGGTGTATTTCAGCACATACTCATGACAAGATACAGCTATTGGTCGACCCGGCAGCGCGGTGGTAGAACAACACGGAAAGAACGCAGACGCCTATGACCGAGACATCGCAAGAATCGGCGTCGGAGCCAGACACAGCCATCGGCTTTGATACTGAACAGCCGGGCGATGCGGAGCTGTATTCGCTTCGAAACCTGCTAATCGCGCTCTCACTCCCGTTCTGGTTGTTCATCATCTGGTATGCGTGGGACCAGATGATGGCGCGCGCACTGTTCGGGGCAATCTTCCTTGGGGGGATTCTTCAACTGTTCATTCTCTCCGAACTCATGGACCTCGCCGGCGGCGGACGCGGGAACATTGTTGAAGATGTCAAGAAAGCATACGGCCCAGGAAACCGGGTTGATGCCGCGTTATTAACGTTTTCAGCAGTTAACGTGTTGGTAACTGTTTCGTACATTGCACTCAATTTCCAACAGCTCGCTGTCGACGGACTTGGTCGGGCGACAACTGGTCAGTACATAATGGCGGTTCTGTTCACGTTGGTCATTATCTACTTGACCTGGCGATCGTTCGGAATCACGTTCGTCGGCGTCGTCGTTCTCGGCATCCTGTACGGCCGGTACGGCGCGTTCGCACCTGGTGCGCTCTCACATGGTGGGCTCACATGGCAGCGGATTTTACGAATCCTCGTTATCAGTGTGCGCGGATTTTTCGGATTCCTTACTCAGCTTGTCGCCGCATGGATCGCCTTGTTCTTGCTGTACGCTGGCTTCCTCAAAGCCTACGGCGCGTTCGACTTAATCATGCGGCTTGCGTTCAGATCCGCCCGCTACATCGATTCGGGAATCGCCCAAACCGCCGTGTTGGCCAGTGCGGTTATTGGATCGGTCAATGGCAGCCAAACCGCCAATGCCGGCATGACTGGCTCGTTTACGATTCCACTGATGAAACGCAACGGAATGAAAAGCGAAACGGCTGGTGCCATCGAGGCTGTCGCCTCAACCTCGGGGCAGGTGTTGCCGCCGGTCATGGGTGCGGCAGCATTTATTATGGCCTCGCTGATCACCGGCGTCAGCTATGTTGATGTGATCGTCGCCGGCCTTGTTCCGGCGGGCATTCTCATCATCACAATCGCTATTGCGGTTCACTACGTTTCGGTGCCACAACTGGAAGTTGTCGACCCTGAACTCCTTATTCAGGATCCGATGCCACGCAGTGAGTTCCTGACCGAATGTATCAAGTACGGAATCCCACTGTTTGTCCTGATCTACATACTTGGCATTGCTCAGTTTACCGTGATGACTGCCGCGCTCTACACCGCTCTGACGATGATCGCGACGGGTGTTGGTGTCCCAATGTTGCAGTCGCTTGCCGGTGTCAGCGGCGAGACGCCGACCGAATCCGCCAAACGGAGTCTGTGGGAGACCGCTAACGGAATGCGTGAAGGAGTGATCGTTCTTGCGCCGGTGACGATTATTCTAGCAGCGATCAACGGCGTTGTCGACATTCTCACGGCGACCGGCGTGCCGACCGCGATCTCGTTGACGCTCATGGACCTCTCGGGTGGCGTTCTGATTATTGCCGCGATTCTCGCAATGATCATCTGTATCCTTCTGGGGCTTGGCATGCCGACGACTGCGTCCTACACCATCGTCGCGCTGCTTATTGCGCCGACGCTGATTAACCAGTTTTTCATCCCCGAGTTCGCGAGCCACTATTTCGTGTTCTACGCGGCGATTCTCGCTGGGCTAACGCCGCCGATTGCGACATGCGTCGCAGTCGCGTGTGGGATCTCCGGGGGAGACTTCTGGAAAAGCTGCCTGGAGGCAATCAAGATCTCCGCGCCGTTGTTCATTCTGCCGTTTGTGTTTATTTACCATCCCGAGATCGTCTCGGCCGAGTTCGATACGCTCACGCTGGTTTCGGGATCGTTGGCGCTGATCGGTTCTATCGCGATCATCCACGGCGTCAACTACCGCTTTGCGTTCAGACGGACGATCACACTCGGTGCGCGTGTGGCATTCTTCGTGCTCGGTATCGTGACAATGGTTCATCCATCGCGAACGGTTCAGCTGATCGCCTTGGCCGCCATTGCCGCAATGTACCTCACGCAGATCGTCATGGGGAAACCAACCCCGCTCGCAAATATCCTCAATCTCATCGGATCTGACCGGTCAACGCCAGCGGCAGACCCCGAGACGAAATAACACAGCGGGCGGAACTGTTTTTTCATCACCCAGCCGAGAGGAGCTATGCATATCGCAATCGTTCTGTACGATGGTGTCGACGAACTCGATGCCATCGGGCCGTTCGAAGTCTTCGAGAACGCCCGACAAGCCGGCGCTGAGCTCAAGACCACCCTTTGTTCGATCGAAGATGGTGACGAGATTACCGCAAGCCACGGGCTTGAGATGGGGGTAGACGCACGACTCGATGAGCTCGATATTGATCTCCTTGTGATTCCCGGTGGTGGCTGGAACGCTCGTGGTGAGACCGGTGCGTGGGCCGAAGCGGAACGCGGTGTGCTTCCGGCTGCAATCAACGAACTCCATGACAAAGGAATCACGCTGGCAGCGGTCTGCACTGGCGGAATGCTGGTTGCTCGGTCCGGTGTGACTGATGGCCGGCCGGCGACTACACACGCGGGCGCAAGGGAGGAGTTACAGCAATCAGGTGCAACACTCGTTGACGCGCGAGTCGTCGACGACGGTGACCTCATCACGGCGGGGGGTGTGACCGCTGGACTGGATATGGCGTTTCATCTCGTTAGCCGAGCGTTTGGCGACGAGATATCCATCACCGTCGCCAACGAAATGGAGTATGATCCGCGTGGGCCTATTTACCGTCACGACGAGCGACACGCTTAACCGCCAAACCGCGTGAACAAAGGATAATGAATCGGCTGCGACCGGAGGAATCACCATGAGTTCCGAGGTTGCCAGCGAACGCGAGCCCGATCCGTTCGAACAGGCCTGTGTTGCACTCGTCGACGGTATCATCGAGGGTGAGATCGACCGCGACGACCTCGAATCAGCCAAACTCAGCGTCTGCTCGGAGTTCTCCGCGCCGAAAGTTCCGAAAAACACCGAACTGCTCGAACACGCCCCGCCCGAACACCGCGAGACAGTCAAGGAGGTCGTCAAACGCAAACCGGTTCGAACCGCGTCCGGCGTCTCGCCAGTGGCGATTATGACCTCGCCGCACATGTGCCCACACGGCAAGTGTCTGTACTGTCCTGGCGGTCCCGCCAGCGAGTTTTCTTCATCCCAAAGTTACACCGGCCACGAGCCCGCCGCGGCCCGCGGCGTCCAGAACGACTACGACCCCTACGGCCAGGTCACCCTCCGGCTCCATCAACTGCGAACCATCGGTCACCCGGTCGACAAGGTCGAACTCATTCTGATGGGCGGGACGATGACCGCCCGGAGCCACGATTATCAGGAGTGGTTCGTCAAGCGCGCGCTCGAAGCGATGAACGATTACGACCTCGACAGCC
>SL_4KL_010_BRINEDRAFT_10001883_pt1 | contig 11729 bp, 23 predicted proteins | sample SodLak_010_BRINE_2_FD_10664 | JGI IMG/M metagenome (IMG submission 10664) | reverse complement strand
CACATGCACACTACCTGCGATCCATTCTACTCCTGCAGGAGTATGCATCCAGCTGTTAGCACTCAGAATCCAGAAGGAACTGAGCAGTGTGCCAAACGCTACCATGCCTGCAGAAAATAAATGCACGCCAGGAGGCACACGATCTCTACCGAACAGCAGAACGCCCAGAAATGCCGCTTCTAAAAAGAATGCTGTTATTACTTCATAGCTTAGAATAGGTCCCAGAAAGTTTGCGGTTGCATATGAAAAATTTGACCAATTTGTGCCAAACTGAAAACTCATTACGATACCCGACACGACTCCCATGCCGAACGCAATTGCGAAAATTTTGATCCAGAATTCTGAAAGTTTTGCCCAATCCGGTTCGCCTGTTTTCCAATGCAGAAACTCCAGAACAAAAATGTAGCTGGCTACACCGATTGAAAACACCGGAAACACCGCGTGAAAACTCACAACAAAAGCAAACTGTATTTGGGATAAGATAATAGGATCCATTGTAACCTCCTTGGCTGGTATTTATTTGAAAATGATTAACAGGATGATCAATCTATAATATAAATAGAGTTGGCAAGACACGTTCTAGACCTGGCACCTGGGAAAGACAGGGGCTGCTATCCTACTAGCATCGTTTAACATTAAGGAGAATGCAATGACTGGTTACACAATCGGTCGTGTCTTAATGGAAGCGGTGTCAATCAGTCCCAAAAGACCGAAAGATCCTGCTCTCCAGACATGGGCACGAGTAGAGTACAAATATGATCAGGCTTACGCACAACGCGAAGTCCAGTCAGGTAGATTGCCTCGAGTAGTCTAAAAACCAAAGCCCTTGTTCGCAGGGGCTTTTTTATCTTATTTCAACCCAGGAAAGTGAAGCAAACACATCCTTGTTTGCTGACACTGTAGCAGCAAGTAGAGTGAATGTTTGAGCAGTAGTTCCCATATCGTTTCTGCCTAACTGCTGAATCGTATTTTCGGGAAAAGAGAAAACAATCCCTTGATTGTTAGGAGAAACAAATCCTGTCTGAATGGCTTTGCCGTCAGTAAAAGCTGTTGCAGCATGATCATATTCCACAAAACTATTATCATCCACAGATTGCCAATCTGCTCCTGTAAGATCCACGTCTCGCATCACTCTATAAAACAATCCAGTATTGTCCAGCGTTGCTGTTTGAAACTCTATAGGAATAACCACACCATTTAATCTATCCGGCTTCAGTCGAATACTGAGCACAGGTCGAAACACGCTTGCTGTGCTTGTAGATACGCCTGCTAGCGGAGTTGTGATATTCTGCTCTCTTCCTAATGGCCCTACATCACCTTCTGAAGATACTGCAACTGAGCCTGTGAGTATTTGATGCGTGCCGGGTGTGCCTGCCACGTTCGTCAACTCAAATCTTACTGGCACAAAAGGTGTATTACTCCAGGGCACTTCGTTTATGTTGGCACTGTTAAACCTGTGTAGAGGATAGGCATTGTTGTCAAATATCACCTTGTATTCTACCACGCCTACACCATACCATTCATACTCCAGACTAAACATCTGTATTTTGTCTTCTTGAAAGGCTAACTGTGATGGTCCTGTTCCGTCAAAACGATCCACATTCCAGTCTGCTCTGGCTATGCGTTCTTCGATTATGCCGTTGGGAGTGTTTTTGCGTATTACTAGATAGTAATCGTCTACGCCTTTTTCAAAATATGTTCCATTAAATTCATCAAAAACGCCAAATCGTTTTCTCACACCTTCTTCAAACGGATTTAGCTTTACTGCAAATGTGACTTCATTTGATCTGCCAGGAATGTACTGTATCACATTTCTAGTCTGGCGTACGATCTCATCACCGGCTGTGTTGCCTACCTCGAGAAATACGCCGGCTGCAAACTTAGAGAAAGTTGAACTTGCAGTGCCTGTAACTGCCTCGTCCCAGATTTGCGGATCTTTGTTATATTGATAGGTGTTAAAAAATATTTGGCGAGATGTAGAAATCTTTCTGCGATTTTTAGAAGTGCGCTGAACACTAGGATCTTCTATGCGCAGAACGGGACGACCATAGGGATCGTATCCCATAGCATGAACTAGGTCGTTGGTATTAGGTTCGTGACTGTGAACATAGTTGGTGCTGTTGGGGTTTAGATTAGGCATTACTCAGTCCAGGGACGACCTGTAACAAGACCGCCTGTGTTTGGATTGTTAACTACTGCATTCGTATCATTATTCTCAGGCGCATACACTGTGGGCAACTGTGTAAGATCTAGATTGGCTCTGCGACCCGATGCTGTTCTATTAGTTGCTGCTAGTGCCAGCTTGGCTTCTTGGCGCTGACTTTTAAATTCTAGTGTGCTGATGCCGTTTGCTGCCATTATTCATATCCTCTTGGATCTTTCACTCTAATATCATCTACATGCTTAGGAGCATTAACACCGCCCCCGGCGTGTGTTGTTACAGAATCTACGCTGGCGACAATTTCGTTTGGTGTATTGTTATACCCGCTGGCTTCGTCTGCGTTTAAAAAATCTGCTATTTGACAAATGCGAGCTTGTTCAGAATCAGGTTCTGCAAATTCTGTTTCTCTGCTGTTTTTAGAGTCTAGACTGTCAATAATATCAAGAATTGCTCTTAGTGCATCTGTACCTTTCATACAGTATTTAGCAGAGAAATTCTCGCCAGCTCGGATGACGAACCTGAATATCCAGACGCTTTCTTTTAGTAGCTAAGTCCCAATAATCAGGCTGATATGGATCTTGTAGAGGTCTAGGCTCAGTGCTGTTGCCCTTAGCATTATTGCAAGGAGCACATGCTGTCACAATGTTTTCCCAGTTGGTCTTGCCTCCCCTTGATACCGGCAGCACATGATCAAGAGTAAGATTATCTCTACCGAACTGATTACCACAGTACTGACAGGTGTTTAGGTCTCTCAAAAACACGTTGTATTTTGAAAAACGAGGCTTGTTCTTTCGTTTCATCATCTGCTTGAGCATGATAACCGCAGGTACTCTGGTCTCCCAGCGCTCTGAACGCACAACCCAGTCATCGTACCATTCCAGCACAGTGACCTTGTCCAGCCATAGATAGGTTATTGCTTCTTTCCATTCAATAGCAGAAAGAGGCAGTAGGCTTACTGGTTGAGCATCCGAATTTAATAACAGTGTGTCCATGTTAAATCCATGCGTCAAATAACTGCTTGGCACTCAGTTCTAGGGCTGCTTGCCATTGCTTGTCTCCGTCAGTTTGAAATATTATATCATCATTAGGAGTTGCAATCAACCAGGAATTGCTGTTTCCGTACGATGACTCGGTTTCTAGTTCCTGCTCTAGTTGCCCCGGTGCCCAGGAAGCCACACCTGCAAACATCCGCCAGTAACAGGGCTGATCACCCTGTGCAATCTTGCCGAACATATTGTAGTCAGAAGTAATGCTGTAATCTGCTGACACTGACCCTGTGTTTGTGGAACACCATTCGTGGGTATGAAGCATGATAACATTGCTGGGAGTCACAGGCCCTCCTGCATATATCCTTTCATTTGGCCAGGGATATTTTATATTGTGCTCAGAACATAATTCTTGTACAGAAAGCCTAGAAGGAATATTGAGAGTAAGCCCAGTGGCACCAAACACATGAGAGTGTTCATATACATAAATCACTGTTTTATGGAACCAATCGCTGCGTGGTAGCCGAGGATGTGCAATTAGTATATTACCAGCTTGTGAAGGATTGATATTAGTAACTCCTATCTAATTTTTGTTTAATCCATAGGAATGCATTAATGGATTGAGCCTAGGTTCCACTACCATAGTCAGGAAGCGGACCGCCACACTTTGCACCTTTAATTCTTCTGCCATCTACTTTAACCCTTTTGGCACCTTTCTTTTTGGACAACGGGTATTTTTTATCGCCCTCTCTGGGTTTCCAGCCCTTGCATTTACAGTGTGCAATATCATAGGCAGAAAGTTCTTTATTGGGTTTTTTGCAATCCGACCTACTAGGCTTTTCTCTTTTTTCTGAAATAATTTCTTTAATGAGCATGTAATTATTCTCCTATCTGTATTTATCAGCTAGGCTTCCTGAGCTTGTGTTTTTTTCATCGTCCGCTAGTTTAAAAGTAAGAGCCTTTCTAGGCCCTTTTGTGGTGTTAATATCGATCTCTCCTGATTTTTCGTGAAATTCTATCTTGGTAATTTCTGCAGGCTGATTGTGAGGACCAACCAGAATCGTTTGGCCTACAGCAAGGTTGAGAGATAGTTCTCTGAGTTTCATTGCTTTGCTTCCTTTCAGGATGTTGTTGAATATTTATGTACCAAAAAAGTTGCATTTACTATACAGTTATGTATAATAACTCAGAGTACAGGAGAAAAACATGCCAAAACACACAGAATTTAGAATTTGGTTGCAGCGAATGTGGGCAGATCACAAGGCAGAAATGGAAAATTGGACAGGCAGCTCTGTGGAGTATCCCATGGAACAATATCTCCGTAAATACAAGTGGTGGCTGAGAACCATTTACAAAAAGGAGAAACTGGATGCTAGATCTATTGACAGAGACTACTAGTGTTGCTATACTTGTTAGTGCAGTGGTGTTCTACGTGCTAGGCAGATTTCAAGGTTTTAAAACTGGAGCAATTTTATCTGCTGAAATCACAGTAGACACNCTGNTACAGCAGGGTTACCTGCGTTATCGAATCACAGACGACGGCGAAAAACAAATCATCAAACTCAAGGAGTAGACATGTTAGACTGGAACCGAATGGCAGATTTTCACACTGAATTCTGGAATGATCCTGATCGGCAAGAGCATGACGTCAATACCTTCGACGGTGAATGGCAAATTTCAGACCATTCCCTTATCCCGCAGGTATTCCACAACTTTATTATGGAAAAGTTTCCCAAAAAGTCACGTCTCAAGGATGTTGCAATTGACGATGTAAACCGAGTGCTGAACGAAGCCTGGGAAGGACCCGGCAGCGTTGGCAAAGTTATAGCAGAGACTCACGCAATGCAGGCAGCACGGAGAGCCAACCAGTGAATCTTGAGGACATTGAGCCTGGCAAGAGCTATGCTTGCAGGTTTGAAGTGGCCTGCCTGCTGGATGCAACAGGAACACCCCTGGCAGACATGGTAGAGGGTGCAAGACCTGGTGTATACAAGGGCCTCGGCGTGATTGTGATGCGTGACTCTGAAAATCGACTGGTCCGAGTAAGAGACGTTGAACATGCTGACCACGAGTATGTTGTCAGTTGGGAAAACTGTTGGGACGTTGACGAGGTAGAATGGAGTGATGACTGAATCGCCTAATCCCAAAATAGTCGAAATGCTTACCAGGCTGGCTATTGAAAACCCTGGTACTCGAACCAGGTACAAGATGGCTGCGGGCATTGTGCATAAAAGGCATCTTATCAGCACGGGCGTAAATTCTTACAAAACTCATCCGCTGATGCAGAGCCCGGGTTATCACAGAGAGCAGATCTATATGCATGCAGAAGTAGATGCAATTCGAAATGCTCTTAGGCTGATCAACCAGGAGCAGTTGACCAAAAGCTCAATCTATATTGTAAGAGTGAAAAAAGCTGGGGTCAGCAATGGCTATCAGTATGGCCTTGCAAAACCCTGTAAGGGCTGTGCCAGAATGATTGCCAGCTTCGGCATTGAACGAGTATGGTGGAGTTTAGATTGTGAACCCATTTTACACGCAGCCTGACAAAAAATTTTAAATAAAACCAAAGGATCTCACAGATGTCAAACAAAGAACCACCTGTTTACACAGTAGACGAAGAAACCAAGCAGTATCTCATGGATGCTTTAAACTGGATATTGACCTTTGCTGACAGCCAAATCGATGACGATGCTGGGCTAAAGGTCCAAGCAGTGGCAGAAGAGCTTGCAATCAGATTCGATCTGCCTGTTCAAAAGATCGAGATTGTGCAGGATGAGGATGGCGATTGGAATGTAACAATTGATGGTGCAAGGGACGAGCTCGAAGAAAGAAAAAAACCTGTGCTCAGTGTAATAGACGGCGGAAAAGACGAAGACCATGAAGACTAAGCACACAGCACTCCTTAGTTTCAGTCTAATTACAGTGCCGCTCTATGCTTTTGTTTATATGGTTGTGACAGCATTTGGAGTCCTAGCTGGAATAGGGCATTTGACAGGCGTCGTATTCTGTGCAATAATGACTCCTGGCATTTATAAATTTTGTAAACGCGAAGCAGAACTTGTTCAAGGAGACAGTGATGCATAAGGAAAAAAACCTAAGTGAGAAAAGGTGGGAAATTTTGGTTTCTTCTATGACTGAAATTCCTGCAAATAGAAAGACTGCTACTCCAGAGAATTTGAGATGGTTTCTCAGAAGCGGTGCTGTGATGGTTAGAGATCGAGTTGAATGCTTAGATGCTGTTCATTTTGCCCAGCGAGCACTGGATGATCGCTAATGCAGGCTGTGTTGATGATCTATGTGTTACAATCCGGAGTTATTTTGACCACCTGGGTGTGTATGAATATTGTAGGAGTGATGGTCTAATGAGCATAGAGAAAATTGAACAGCTAGAGCAGGAACTGCTGGAAGAATTTGCCAAGCTGTGGCTGGATCTTGAGTCAGCAGAAAACAAGAATCACGTGTTGCTTGCAGAAATGGAAAGCGAAGATTTTGCCCAGCAGCGTAAAAAAATCCAACAACTGATTGACTCAGGTGAACTAGTGCTTCCAGGAGTCAACGATTAATCTGGGTTGTCAGAATTGAGCGTATTTACGACTACCGACAGAGCACGGCTAGAAATCTATCTCTACTGCAGGCAGGCAAAAAGTCTGCCTGTGCCTGATTCTGCACTACTAAATATAGAACATGTACTCCACTGCTATAGGCAGATAAACACAGAACTATGGAAAATCAAAGTAGGTAATTATGCAGACCACCATCGAACCCTTTCTGATTCTTGTTCTTCTACTTAGCGTCAAGCATTTTCTTGCAGACTTTCCCCTGCAAACCAAAAAAATGATTCAGGAAAAGGGCCAGTATCTTAAACCGGCAGGTGTTGTTCACAGCAGTATTCACGGAGCAGGCACAGCAATTGCGTTACTTGCGGCTAAAGTTGTACTTGTGCCAATCAGCTTGCCACTGGTTGTGTTTCTTGCTTTTCTGGATGCTGTGATACACTATCACATAGACTGGACAAAAAAACAGTTTACAGACAATCTAAACACTGATAATCCTGAATTCTGGTGGGCAATAGGATTTGATCAGCTGCTGCACTCAATCACCTACCTGGCAATTGTATGGCTGATTTTCATATAGAAGATCTGGTATATCGCCTTATTAGATATGCGAAAACAGTTGATACTCATAGATCGCTGCCCCTACGGACCTGTCAGTTCAAGCGTGTTGTAGGAGAATTAGAATTCGAACTGGTTGACCTAAGCATGAGCGAGGAAATCCACACTAACAAAAGAGACATTGCCCTGTATCTTGCTCACGTTGACATAGCTTCCGGCGGCTGGCATAAATCATGACCGACAAAACAGCACTTAAAATTGCTGTGTTCTGCAGGGTCGCACATGATGCACACTATCTTGACGATTTTCGATTGCGGATCTGTGATATTCACACACTGGCTGTTGGATATGCAAAATGGCATATCATTAGCGGCTGACTGATCTTATTTTTTTGGCTTTCCAGTATTATAAAGAACAGTGTCTGCTCGCTTCAAAATAAAAATCTTTCTATCATTGTCGTCTCTAACTTGTGAGACGTAGCCTGCTGATGTTGCGAAGCGTTTTACCATTCTGTCATACAGTCTAGCTCTGCCTGTTTCTTGTCCGAACTCTTCTTTGGCAGCAGTAAACATCATTATTCGGGGTTTGCGATCTTGAACAAACTCTGCTATGGCTTTTAATACCGTAGCGAAGATTTTTACTTCTTGACCCGCTTTGTCACCACGAGCGTCCATTCTGCCACCTACGCGAAATTCTATCTTCCAGTCTCCTTCGCGAATTTCCTTAAACTCTACGGTGAGTTGGTCGCCTTCGATAAAACCATCATAGCGAACCCAGCTCTCTTCGTCACGTTCCTTGTAAATTTCGCCTGGTCGGTCAAAAAGTTCTCTAATCTGCATCGGATCCGCTCTGTTTTACCAATTCCACATACTTTGGCCACAAGTTTTCCATTTTCTTGATATTTGCTTCTGCTGTGTCACGATGTGGTTCTGGCCATCTGCCTTTGATTACAGCATGAGCATATCTGTAAGCCGCCATCGGGCCTTGTGCAATAGCAGCTTCACCAGCTGGCCATCTGTTTTCGCCTTCCAGTTGTTTGATCACTTCGAGAGCATAGAAGTAAGCCCACTCAGGATCTTTCGCAATTGCGTCTTCACCGGCTGGGAACCTGCCTTTAATTACAGCACGAGCATACTCAAAAGCCCACCCAGGATGTCTCGCAATTGATTCTTCACCCTCTGGCCATCTGCCCTCAACCTTTTCTACAGCATATGTATATGCTTCCTCAGGTGTCATTAGGGATGGTTTTTCAGAAATTAATGCATTCATTTGTTCTTGGGCTAAGTCGGTAATAGAAAAATTACTTTCTGGCAAATAGCCACCACCTTTTATACCTTTAACAAAACCTTTTTGTAGCAAGTCAATAATATACGGATGGTATTTCTCACTGGGTTTTTCGTTAGCCCTGCCCTTCATTTCACCAAGATAACCATTTTTATCAAGTATGAATGTAAGGCGGGGGCGTTGTTTCCCTCCGGATACTTTTGTCCGGAAACTCAATATACGGTCACCTTCTTTGGGTGTTGCCGTATTACCGCAATGTCCCATTGCACTACCTTCTCTGCTACAATATGCTCTGTCTAATTTGACCCACGCATATTTGCCGTAATCAATGATAACTTGGTCGTCGGGTTCTGGCTCAATTTCTTCTGCTTGTTTTTGTTTCCACTCATCTTCCGCTCGTCCCAGACGCCTTAAAAGTTCGAATGGAGTAAGATTGGCTTCCCACTCTACTTCATTAACCTGTGGTGATTGCTCAAACATTGTAGACCAATGGGTTTCTAAATTTCGAATGCCGAGTCCGCCCGCAAAGTCACGCATAAGTATAAGCTCGTTGTTAAGATAAAAGTCAAAATCTTTTTTGGTTATTTTTTTGTAGAGATTTTCTAATTGAACAACATGTTGTTTAAGTTCTTCTTCGGATTGTGGTGCGTCTGGACCAGCATCTCTGCCAGATTGTACAAATTCCCATTTATTTCCCAGTTCTTGTATTTTTGCATCAATAACTTTACCGGTCTCTTTTATTCTCCACCATCGTAGCCACCAGATAATACGATCTGCTCTTTTAAGAAGAGCTTTTACTTCTTTTAGTTTTTCATTGGCTCTTTCTTGACTGATAATATCAGCATTAACCATGGTATCCACAATCTGCTTATATTGCTGCTTGTTCTCAAACAGGTGTGGCTTTATTATAAATTTGGAAAATTCACTAAATCTCATTGATTCTCTTCTCGTTTCACAAAGTTTACATACGCTTCCCAGTAGGGGCTTTGCTTGATATTTGCTTCTGCTTTTTCCCTGTGTGGTTCTGGGAATCTGCCTTTAATTACACCGAAGGCATAGGAGTAAGCATAATCAGCACCTTGTGCAATAGCAGCTTCACCTTCGGGAAACCTGCCACCAATCACTTCGCTAGCATACAAGTAAGCATAATCAGCGTTTTGGGTTATTGCTTCCCAGACTATTTTTTGTTTTTTCGAATCACCTTCTTGTCCTATTTCTACAAGTGTGTGGATATCCAAGAGTGCATTTTTCAGTACATAACGAAAATCACCTGGGCTTAATCTGTTGAGAGAATCACGTGATAAATCTTGAGGATTTTGTTTGGAATACAATGACAGCAGTTGAGAATCCAGTTCTGCTTCTTGATTACTATCCAGTTCGTTGCCAAATTCAATGTATTTGATTTTTTCCTGATACGAGAAATTGTCGTATGTTTCTGAACTTACTGGTTTGCCATATTTTTGATAATCAGCTTTTTCTTCTGCACTGGGTGGTTCGGGTTTGAACAGATTCTGTAGTTGTGACAATTTTGGCTGTTTTTGTGATATTTGCTGCCAGGTCATTTCCTGATCACCTGGATTGTCTGCAGGTGCAACCAGGTATCGGTTGTCCCGTGTGACATAGATTACCACTGCATGCCAGGGATTGTTTTTGGGCAGATCTTTGTCAAACACAAAATAAAACACAGGTTCACCACCACTGAACCGATATCTATTGTACAAATTTGCACCATCACTTCTGCTGATGCACCAGGTGTAGTCACTGCCATACTGAATGCATTTCGGTTTACTGTCGCCTTTGTATATTACAAGATTGTTTTTGTTGTAGATGTGACCCGGCATTGCTCCGTTAGTTTGTGCAGTTGTTTTTGATTTTTTCTTGCCACGCAGTGCTTGTCGTGCTTCTGCTGCATCTATCAGGTTTTCTGCATCTGCAAATGATAGTTGTGTGATGTCTCGTTTATCTTCAGGAAAGCTTTTGGCAAATCGATCCCACCTGTCCAGATAATAATCGATCTGTTGATCAGTGAGATTTTCATCTTCTTGCTGCCACCTGTCACGGGTTGCTTGCTTGACCCGGTCACTGATTTCGTTTATTATTTCTCTAAATCTCATGTTTTACCAATTTCACATACTTTGGCCACAAGTTTTCCATTTTCTTGATATTTGCTTCTGCTTCTGCTCTGTGTGGTTCTGGGAATCTGCCACCAATTACATTGCGAGCATACGAATAAGCATATTGAGCATCTTGTGCAATTACTTCTTCGCCGGCTGGCCATCTGTTTTCGCCTTCCAGTTTTTTGATCACATCACGAGCATACTCAAAAGCCCGCTCAGGATCTTTCGCAATTGATTCTTCGCCAGCTGGGAATCTGCCTTCAATTACACGGAGAGCATATCTGTAAGACAAATTTGAGCCTTGTGCAATAGCAGCTTCACCGGCTGGGAACCTGCCTTTGATCACANAGCTAGCATATGCGTAAGCCTGATCCGAGTCTTGTGCGAATACTCTTTCACCTTTGGGGAATCTGCCACCAATTACATGGTAAGCATACAAATAAGCATATTGAACATCTTGTGCAATTACTTCTTCGCCAGCTGGCCATCTGTTTTCGCCTTCCAGTTTTTTGATCACATCATGAGCATATTTGTAAGCCCACTCGGGATCTTGTGCAAGTACTTCTTCACCGGCTGGGAATCTGCCAGCGCGAACATCGCGAGCATATTCGTAAGCATAATCAGTGTTTTGGGTTATTACTTCCCAGACTATTTTCTGTTTTTTCAAATCACCTATCTGTCTTACTCCTTCAAGTCTGTGGATATTAATGTCTGCATTTTTCAGTACATAACGAAAATCACCAGTGCTCAATCTGTTGAGAGAATCACGTGATAAAAGCCGAGGATTCTGTTTGGAATACAATGACAGCAGTTGAGAATCCAGTTCTGCTTCTTGATTACTATCCAGTTCGTTGCCAAATTCAATGTATTTGATTTTTTCCTGATATGAGAAATTGTCGTATGTTTCTGAATTCACCTGTTTGCCATATTTTTGATATTCAGCTTTTTCTTCTGCACTGGGTGGTTCGGGTTTGAACAGCTTTTGAAGATCTGTTAATTTTGGCTGTTTTTGTGAAATTTCTTGCCAGGTCATTTCCTGATCACCTGGATTGTCTGCAGTTGCAACCAT
>SL_4KL_010_BRINEDRAFT_10001882_pt1 | contig 11729 bp, 12 predicted proteins | sample SodLak_010_BRINE_2_FD_10664 | JGI IMG/M metagenome (IMG submission 10664) | reverse complement strand
ACCTACAACCCGCCGACCGAGGCTGACGAAGTGATCGTCCAGGAGGCCGCCGATACGCTCTCCCGGGCCGAACGCCCGGCCATTCTCGCCGGTGGTGGCGTGATCAAAGGTGAAGCCTGCGACGAACTCCGGGCGTTTGCCCGCGAGTACGAGATTCCGGTCGTGACGACGATGCCCGGCACCGGTGCGTTCCCCGAAGACGAGGAGCTCTCGCTTGGGATCGCCGGCATGCACGGCACAGGCTACGGGAACCTGACGATCGCGAACACCGACGTGTTGCTCGGGATCGGTACTCGCTTCGACGACCGCCTGACCGGTGGCATCGACAGCTTCGCACCCGACGCGGATGTGATCCACGTCGATATCGATCCGGCGGAGATCTCGAAAAACGTCGAGGCCGACTACCCGCTCGTCGGCGATGCTGCAGTCGTCATCGAACAGCTCGACGAGGCACTGACCCAGGCACCACCAGCCGACGAGTGGCGCGAGCAGTGCCAGACCTGGAAGGCGGAGTATCCACTGGACTACGAGATGCCAGACGACGATCCACTGAAACCACAGTACGTCGTCGAGAAGTATGACGAAGTTACTGACGACGACTGTATCGTCGCGGCCGGCGTTGGCCAACACCAGATGTGGGCCTGGCAGTTCTGGACATGGAAAGAACCCCGGACGTGGGTCACCTCCCACGGACTCGGAACGATGGGGTATGCGGTGCCCGCAGCGATCGGCGCAAAGGTTGCTGCCCCCGATCAGGAGGTCGTCGCTTTCGACGGTGATGGTTCGTTCCTGATGACCGCACAAGAGCTCTCTGTTGCGGTCCGCGAACAGCTGAACATCACCATCGTGGTGTTGAACAACGAGGCTGTCGGGATGGTCCGACAGTGGCAGGACGGATTCTACGAGGGTCGCCGGATGGCCTCGGAGTACCCGTGGATCCCCGAGTTCGACAAGCTCGCCGAAGCCTTCGGCGCGCAGGGACTGCGACTCGAAGATCCCGACGACGTCGAGGAGACGATTCAGGAGGCACGCGAATATGAGGGACCCTCGGTCATCGACGCGATCATCGACCCAACTGAAAACGTCTACCCGATGGTTCCAAGCGGCGGCGACAACGCACGCTTTGCACTGAACGAGGAACATCTCGATCAACTATGACACAAGGAGAACTCCCCGGTCCAGGACCGGACGAACGGATGCTGCCGAAAGGCCGACGAAACGAACAGGGAATCCGGATCGATCCGGAGGCAGAGGCGGAGTATCTGCCAGAACGCGCAATGCTGTCGGCGCTTGTCAAACACGAGCCCGGCGTCCTCGCCGAAGTGTCGGGGCTGTTCAGCCGCCGGCAGTTCAACATCGAATCCCTGACCGTCGGCGCGACGATCGACGACGATCTCGCACGGATGACGATCGTCATCGAAGAGCCCCGTCCCGGGATCGATCAGGCGAAAAAGCAGCTCGAAAAGCTGATTCCCGTGATCTCGGTTCGCGAGCTGGAAGGCGACGCCGTCCAGCGCGAACTCGTCCTCGTGAAAGTCAACGGCCAGGAGCCCGACAAGGTCAACGCGATTACGGACATGTACAACGGACAGACGCTGGATGCTGGACCGCGGACGATCACCGTCCAGCTGACCGGCGACTCACAGACAATCGACGACGCCCTCGACGCCTACGAGCAGTTCGGTATCCGCGAAATCGCTCGCACGGGCTACTCCGCGCTCGCCCGCGGTGAGGCCCCGACGGCGCAGGTCGCAGAGCCGAATCAGGCACCAACAGAAGCCCAGGTTGCCACAGAGCAGCGGGCAGACGACTAAGATGACAGACGAATTCACAACGACAGTCTACTACGACGAAGACGCAGACGTATCGGCGATCGAATCGAAAACAGTCGCAGTGCTCGGCTACGGAAGCCAGGGCCACGCACACGCCCAGAACCTCGACGACAGCGGTGTCGACGTGGTTGTTGGGCTGCGCGAGGATTCCTCCTCGCGTGCAGAGGCCGAGGCCGACGGGCTGACGGTCGAAACGCCAGATGTCGCGGCCGCGCAGGCGGACACCGTCGTGATGCTCGTTCCCGACACCGTCCAGCCAGCAGTGTACGAGGCAATCAAACCCGAATTAGAGGCCGGCGACACCCTCCAGTTCGCACACGGTTTTAACATCCACTACGGTCAGATCGAGCCACCGGAGGATGTCGACGTGACGATGGTCGCGCCGAAATCGCCCGGCCACCTCGTCCGGCGAACGTACAAACGTGGCGAGGGCACCCCTGGACTGCTTGCCGTCTACCAGAACGCCTCCGGTGAGGCCCACGAGGAGGGACTCGCCTACGCACAGGCGATCGGCTGCACACGAGCAGGAGTCATCGAGACGAGCTTCCGTGAGGAGACCGAGACTGACCTGTTCGGCGAGCAGGCTGTCCTCTGTGGCGGTGTCACGGAGATGGTCAAAGCTGGCTTCGAGACGCTTGTTGATGCGGGCTACTCCCCCGAGATGGCCTACTTCGAGTGTCTCAACGAGCTCAAACTGATTGTCGACCTGATGTACGAAGGTGGCAACATGGGGATGTGGAACTCCGTCTCCGACACCGCCGAGTACGGCGGGCTGACCCGCGGTGAGGAGGTCATCGACCGCGAGGGGATGGACAAGATCTTAGAACAGGTCCAGAACGGCGAGTTCGCCAAGGAGTGGATCACCGAGAATCAGGCGAACCGCCCGGTGTACAAACAGACCCGCTACGCCGAGGAGAACCACCAGATCGAGGAGGTCGGCGAACGACTCCGCGAGCTGTTCGAGTGGGGTGAGCAGCAATGAAGATGGGCGAAATCGACCACACACACCCACACACCGGCGAACCCTTTGGCAAGGAGTACTACGCCGAAGCGGTCGCCGCCGACGGTGGCAAAGCCGGAGAGACGATGGCTGACGTAGACCACAAGCCCCCAACCGAGGGCACCAAACGTGCCTTCGAACGGGGCAGCGAAGGACGCGAGAAGACGGTATAACATGAGCAAGAACACACTGTACGACAAGGTATGGGAGAATCACAAGGTAACTGAGCTGCCGAACGGACAGGATCAGCTGTTCATCGGCCTGCATCTCATCCACGAGGTCACGAGCCCGCAGGCGTTCGCGATGCTTCGTGAGCGAGAGATTGACGTCGCCTTTCCCGAACGGAACTACGCGACGACTGATCACATCGCACCCACAGAGGCAGAAAAGCGCGAACGGCCGCTGACAGACGGCGAAGCAGAGGAGATGCTTTCTGCCCTCGAGCGAAACGTCTCCGAGAACGGGATCACATTCTTCGGCTTCGAGTCGGGCAAGCAAGGGATCACCCACGTAGTTGCTCCCGAACTGGGACTCTCCCAGCCGGGGATGACCGTCGCCTGTGGTGATTCACACACTGCGACCCACGGTGCCTTCGGCTCGATCGGTGTCGGTGTCGGCACCAGCCAGATCCGCGATATCCTCGCAACTGGCTGTATCGCTGCCGACAAGCAGAAAGTCCGCCGGATCAACGTCGAGGGCTCGCTGGGCGAGGGAGTGTATGCAAAAGATATCATCCTCAAAATCATCCAGGAGCTGGGCGTCGACGGCGGTGTGGGCCACGTCTACGAGTACGGCGGCCCAGCCATCAAGGAACTCGACATGGAAGGCCGGCTTGCGGTCTGTAACATGTCCATCGAAGGTGGCGCTCGTGCGGGTTACATCAACCCAGACGAGACCACCTATGACTACCTGCAGGGACGGGAGTACGTCCCCGAGGGCGAAGAGTTCGAACAGCTCAAAGAGTACTGGGAGTCGATCCGCTCCGAGGAAGACGCGGAGTACGACGATGTCGTGACCGTCAACGTCGACGATATCGATCCGCTGGTCACCTGGGGGATCAACCCCGGTCAGGTGATCGAACTCTCCGAGCCGATCCCAGCACCCGACGACTTCGAGAGCCGCACGGAACGAGAGGCCGCAGAGCAGGCGCTTGAGCACATGGATCTCGAACCCGGCGACTCGATGGTCGGCTACGACGTCGATGTTGCCTTCCTTGGCACCTGCACGAACGGCCGTGTCTCTGATTTCAAGGTCGCAGCGGAGATTCTGGAAGGCCACAAAGTCGCAGACGGCGTCCGCGCACTCGCAGTGCCTGGCTCGGAGACGGTCCGCCAGCGCTGTGAGGAGCTGGGCATCGATGAGACGTTCATCGAGGCTGGCTTCCAGTGGCGCCGCGCCGGCTGTTCGATGTGTCTCGCGATGAACGACGACTCGCTGGAGGGTGACGAGGTCTGTGCCTCCTCCTCCAACCGGAACTTCATCGGCCGCCAGGGCTCGAAAGAGGGACGCACTGTCCTGATGAGCCCGGCGATGGTCGCCGCCGCCGCAGTCGAAGGCGAGGTTACCGACGCACGGCACTTCTTCGACGACGAGACACCAACAGTTACTGCAAACGACGTCGAGGAGGTGGCAGACTAATGAGCGACGAAGAGCAACACATTACCGAAGTCGGTGGCACTGGCGTCCCGATCCCCGGAGACGACATCGACACCGACCAGATCCTCCCAGCGAGGTTTATGAAGGAGGTCACCTTCGACAACATGGCGGATTATCTGTTCTACGATGCCCGCCGTGGCGAAAACGACGAGTTCAACGACCACCCGCTCAATCGGTTCGAGGGAGCGAACATCGCGGTCGTCAACAAGAACTTCGGCTGTGGTTCCTCACGTGAACACGCCCCGCAAGCGATGATGCGCTGGGGCGTCGACGGCGTCGTCGGCGAATCCTTTGCAGAGATCTTCGCGGATAACTGCAAATCGCTCGGAATCCCCGCCATCACAGCCTCCTACGAGGAAGTCACCGATCTTCAGGAGTGGATCGAGGACAATCCAGATGGGGGAGTCGAGATCGACGTCGAAACAGAGACCGTCAGTTACGGCGATACCGTCATCGAGGGCGAGATCGACGACGCGATGAAAGAAGCGCTCATCGAAGGCATCTGGGACACCACGGCGCTGATGTACTCCAACCTCTCGAAGGTCGAAGCAACGGCAAGTGAGCTTCCGTACGTCAAATCCGACTGATCTGTCAGTTCTGTACGGGCAAACGCCGCCATGTTTCTATTGCTGGGCAGTAGGTGACCGGGAAGTATCTGCTCACTGAACGAGAGAAATTAAGCAGCAACCTATGGAATGCTGTCATCTCAGTTATATTCACAGCTGCTGTAGACTGTGTGGTGTTACCAGATGGCATCCGCACAAGACACAGTCACAAACGGCGTTGACGTTTCGGCACTGGAAGACGCGATCGAAGCGATCGACAACAATCCAGCAGCGGGAATGTTCACGTTCCAAGCAGCAACCGAATGGACAGAGTCGCTCAAATCGGTGACGACGATCAACGAGTTAGACCACGCCGGCGAGACAGTTTCGACAAGAGAGCTGACTGTCGAAAGCGACGAGCCCGAGCAGATACTCGGTGAGCGCACCGCACCCAACGCGGTCGAGTTGCTCCTGACAGCGCTTGGCTCTTGTCTCAGCGTCGGCTACGCGGCACACGCCGCGGCGATGGAGATCGAAATCGACAAACTCGACATCGAAATGCACGGTGATGTCGACCTCCGAGGCTTTCTCGGTATCTCGGAGGATGTCCGTCCCGGATACGACAGCGTTCACTGTACTGTCTCCATCGACGCAAACGCCTCCGAAGAGGAAATACAGATGCTGAGAGAGCAAGTCGAATCGACATCACCGCTGATGGACAACATCTCGAACACAGTCGAGCTTGAGACGGAACTGTCCGTCAGTGGAGCAGAGTAACCAACTTGGGTGAACCAAGTTGGAACAGCCAAGCTAGAACACAGCCAGACGGTCACGTGTTCTGACTTGTTTCCCCATTGGACAATAAAAACGGGCTACTACTCGTTTGGCGCAGGCACGACCGTCACTGGGATCGTGAACCGCCTCGGGGTCAAGCCCCGAGGCTTCCCGTGGATTAGTCGGACACGCCTCGGATACCATCGGGATGATGCCCTCTCGCGGTATCCGAGGCCACGGTCGGGGCGTCCACGGCCCCCGATGCCTGCCGTCGCACCTTCCGCACTTGGGGGAGGCTGTTGAGAGCAGGCACATTCCAGTCTTGATGCTTCTCGATACCTTTCACAGCGATGTTGACGCTCGCACTTCGGTCGGCGTGGTCTTGATGCTGGCACGACCGGCACTTGAACCGCTTTTTGTTGCGGTTCGCTCGCTCGGTGTGTCCACACATCCGACACTGCTGACTCGTGTATTCAGGGTCAATCCACCCTGTTGGCACGCCCTCAAAAGCGGCTTTGTACGACGTGTAGTATTGGAGCGCACGGAACGGCAGGTGGTGCAAGCGTCGGTTCATCCGAGTGCCGTAGTCGATACTGTCGCGCATCTCTTTGAGGTCTTCAAAGACGATGCACGGTTTCTCGAACTGGTGGCTCCACTCCACGATGTGACGGCTCACCTTGTGGAGTCGGTCACGGACGAACCGTTCTTCACGTCCTTCGAGCGTATCGTGCATACTCGGTTTCTCGGCGTTTTGCACCCGCTTTCGCATCGTGAAGTAGCGGTGACGCTCGAACTTGATTTCGGGAAAGTCAATGACCAGCGTATCCTCAACGCCTTCTGCTGACAGTGCCGACAGTGCCACGTTGTCTTCGTTCACGTCCACGCCAATAACTGTCCGAGAGTCCTGTTTCTCTCGGACGGTACGCTCGGTGTTCGTGACATTGACGTGCAACTCGGGTGTTCCGTCGTGGAACAGGGCTTCGGCTGTCCCGATGGACCACTCGTCACCAGCGAGTGCCGTCCGCAGAATGTCGAGATGGGTGTCATCGCCTTCCAGCACACCTTTGACGTGCTTGTACGGCTTGGCACTGATACGAAACTCGATAGTACCGTCGTCTCGAAGCGTGAGGTTGTAGCCTTCTTCGTAGTTGGCCCGAAGCGGATACGCGCCGTCTTTGGTGTGGCTCGGCAGGCCGAAGTCGTCGTACTCGTGGTAGTTTTCCATCGCGCCGAGTGCTTTCGCAACGACGCGCTGTGTGGTGTTTTTCACGAGGTCGGCGTCGTCGGCCACGCGGTCAGGTATTGCATCCCAGTCAACGCCCTGCTTGGCGAGACGGATAGTTTCGTTGTACGCCCACCGGGATTCGAGCGTGGCGTCTTCCAGCAGACTCTCGTTGTCACTCTGGATGTTGAGTTGGAAATCCAGCGTCTTCACGAGAGTCTGTACGTCAGTCATTCTTCGGTTGGGTTGACGTGACGGTAGTGGAGAATAAGTGTTCGCAGTACGCTGTCGAAGCTCGTGTGGTCTTCTTCCTCCTTGAGTTCGTCAAGGTCGTTGTACACAGTGTCGGATACCTTGAGTTGTTTCGTCACATCCACTGTTTGCACCCCCACGGTTAAAAGTATACTAGTAGCAGTCTGTGAGTAATTTCATAGAATACTTTTGATTGGTGTGCGTTTTGACAGTATGGGTGAAAAACGGTCAAACCACACGGTATACAACGTTAACTACCACTTCGTGTGGTGTCCGAAGTCAAGCAAAGCGAAGCTTTGCGTACCTCGCGGGATCTCCGATCCCGCTCAGTATCGACACCCGATACTGGGTGTGATAGAAGACTCACTAGAATCGAGTTTTCGAGAGGTGTGCGACGACTACAACTACGAGATTCTGTCGTTGCACATCTCACCCGACCACGTACACCTGTTTCTGTCGGCACATCCCAAATACGCCCCGAGCGAGATTGTACGGACGGTCAAGAGCATTACAGCACGAGAGATGTGGCAACAGCACGAGCCTCTGTTACAGGAATACCTGTGGGGCGGTGGGTTCTGGGAGGAATAGTACTACGTCGGGACGGCTGGTGACGTTTCGACCGATACGATTGAACAGTACATCGAGCGAACGGAACACGTTTAACCTAGCTTACGGCCTTCACCCTCGGGGTCAAGCCCCGAGGCACTCGGCCTTTCCCGCCTGTAGACTGGTTTGTCAGTTGCTCGGTCTTCCGTCCGACGATTGCTGCCTCAAGCTTTCCCACATCGCTTTGCCCGACGAGCAGCAGGTCGGCATCGATCTCGGCGGCGTACTCAAGTAAACTGTCGACAACATTTCCCCGGCGGATATCCGCAGTGAGATCGCCCGTGTCAGACGCATTCGTGATATCTTCGATGAGCCGTTCTTTCGCCTGATTCAGTTCGTCGACTTCACCGACGCCGAAGCTCATTGGATTCATGTCCACGTCGACAACGGTGAGCACGTGCAGTGTTGCGCCGACAGCCTGTGCCAGTTCGACGGCATGTTCGATCGCTCGCTGTGCTGATTCGCTCCCGTCGGTCCCGACAAGCAGTGTCTCGTACATACAGAAAACCGCGCCGCGACGTGTTTTGGTATTTTGGTTACCGCAATCTTCTCGTGGTATCCAGCTACACCGGTGTCGGCCGTGACACTGCAGAAATATACGCCGTCAGATCGGTCGTCGACAGCATTCCGATCACGTGATCGTCGCCGTCGACGACCGGCAGGTGGTGAATCCCGCGAGTGATCATCTGATCTGCCGCCTGCTGGATCCGATCCTGTGCAGTTACGGTGACAACATCGGTCGTCATATACTCACTGACTGGGGTGTTGTCCTTTGGTTCCTGTCCCGCAACCATCTCGACAAAATCCGTACTCGTCAGAATGCCTGCTAGCTTCCCGACTCCATCCACGACAACGACGGAGCCAATCTCGTTCTCTCTGAGGCGTTTTGCCGCGTCGGCGACGCTCGTGTCAGCTGTGACTGTCACGACGTCCGGCGACATCAATCGCCCTACGAATATGTCGTCCATAAACGTTCATGACCGTCTGGGACCTAAGTAATACCGGTGTCGGTTCAGTTTGCCACTGTTGATGACACAGGTTTAGTTCCCACGTGAGAAATTATTCTGAGATCGGGTCCAGCCAGTATCGAATTCTCTTTGTGTCTGCCGACTTACCCAACAGTATGACCCACGAGATTGCGGTAATTCCCGGTGACGGGATCGGACAGGAAGTGACGCCCGCTGCCGTGGACGTACTCGAAGCGCTGGATATCGACTTCGATTGCGTCTACGGCGAGGCTGGTGACAAGACGAAAGCAGAAACAGGAGAAGCGTTGCCCGAGGCCACGGCCGAAATTGCCGCTGACGCTGACGCGACACTGTTCGGTGCGGCTGGCGAGACGGCAGCTGATGTCATTCTCCCGCTGCGGTCGATCGTTGGCTCCTTTGCGAACGTCCGGCCGGCCCGATCCTACCCGGGACTCGACGCGATCCAGCCCGACACCGATCTGGTCTTTATCCGTGAGAACACCGAGGGCGTGTACGCGGGGATCGAAGACGAGATCACCGAGGGCGTCCGGACGCTTACTCGCGTCGTCACCGAGGACGCCTGCGAGCAGATCGCCGAGTACGGCTTTCGGTACGCAAAACGCAACAACTACGACGACGTGACGATCGCACACAAGGCAAACGTGATGCGCGAGACGGACGGACTCTTTGTCGAGGTTGCCGAACGCGTCGCCGAAGATCGCGGGGCGTCATACGACACCGCGCTGATGGACGCGCTCGCGATGCATCTCGTGATGCATCCGGAGGAGTACGGCGTCGTCATCTGTCCGAACCTCGCTGGCGATATGCTCTCGGATCTGGCTGCAGGGCTTGTCGGCGGCCTCGGACTGCTTCCCTCCGCGAACATCGGCGATGAGAACGCACTGTTCGAGCCAGTCCACGGCTCTGCACCGGATATCGCCGGCGAGGGCGTTGCCAACCCGTCGGCGATGATCCTCTCGGCGGCGATGATGCTCGATCATCTGGAGTTCGCTGATGAGGCAGCACAGGTTCGCGAAGCTGTCGAAGGTGTCCTCGCAGACGGCCCACGCACACCGGATCTGGGTGGCGATGCGTCGACGACAGAGATGACCGACGCGATCATCGACCGGCTCTAGTCTGGGCGAACCAGCTCGTCACCGTTGGCCGCCAGCAGATCACGGTCGATCGCAAGATCGATCACCGCTTTGCACTCTGCTTCCGAGAGGTCGTATGCGCTCGTCGCGACGGTGACGATCTCTTCTTGTTCGACTGGGAAATCACGGTTCTGAAGCAGCCGCATCACCTTGTTGTACTCCAGTGCGGAGACTTCAGCCTGTGGCTCGCTGCTCGTTGCAGTTTCGTCTGCTGTCTGTTCTGGTTCGTCTGCCTTTTCGGTTGCCGACGGTGGCGTGTCGTCCGAGGCTGCGTCGGTCGAGTCACTAAAACTGATCTCCTCCCCTCCTACCGTGTCGTTCTCGGATTCGGCGTTGCTACCAGTTAGAGTATCGTCTTCCTCCGTTTCGTCTGCTGTCTGTTCGTCGTCGACACCGGTGGTATCGAACTCCTCGGGAATCTCCGGCTCCATCTCCGCGGTGATGTCCTCGTCGTCGTTTGTCGATCCCTGATCGAACGCGAAGCCACCCTCATCTTCGACTGCTTCAGACTCGCTGTCGTCTGCCAGCAGTTCGTCGTCTTCGGTGTCGTCTTCCTGTCCAGTTTCGTCCTCTTCCTGTCCGGTTTCCGCTGCCTGTTCCCCACCTGCTGCGTGCTGTTCAGTGTCCGCCGTTTCGCCACTCTCGTCCGTTTTTTCCGCTGACTCTTCCACGGAGCCAGACTGGTCGTCGGTTGGTTCGTCGGTTGGCTGGTCATCTGACGCGTCGGTTGGCTGGTCGTCTGGCTCGTCGGTTGGCTGGTCGGTAGCTATGTCGTTGGCCGCCTGCTCGTCGGCAGTGTCCGCAGCCGACTGCGCTGGATCAGTTGTATCGCCGCCGAATTCGCCGTCAGCTTCAGTGTCATCCACTGGGAGTGGATCACTGTCTGCAGACTCGTCAGGCTCCTCATCGGGAATGTCATCAGCATCGTCCAACTGTGCAGAGAGATCAGCGGCCGCCTCCTCGCTCAGTGCTTCACCGATATCGAGCTTCCCCGTGACGATCTCGTCAGCCTGAAGAATACTCGGATCGATCCCACCGGTGTCGTCGATCTCATCCGCTTCGATCGATACTGTCTCGTCGACGCTTTCTTCCGGATCAAGTATCGGGTTGTCGTCGCCATCTTCGTCGTCAAAGCCCACTTCCTCGTCGTCAAAGTTCCCCTCATCGTCGTCAAAGTCTCCCTCATCGTCGTCGAAGCCTCCAGCTTCAGCATTCTCGTCGTCGAAGCTGTCCTCTTCGTCGCCACCGAGGATTTCCGCTGCTTCGGGCGGAGAATCGTCACCCTCACCAAGCGCTATCGGTTCGACATCGTCGCTGTCGTCGGAGTCGTCGACGCTACTCGCTGCGGACTCCTCCTCGAACAGATCAGCTGTCTCCGGATCGTCAACTGCATCGGTGTCGTCTGCGGACGATCCCGCTGACAGCTCGGAGTTACTGTCGTCAGCGTCGATATCAGCCGAAAGCGACTCGTCTGGTTCGTCGTCGGTTGTCTCCTCGGCAGTTGTCTCGGTAGAAGCAGTTGCCGGAGCACTGTCGTCGTCTTTCGCTTCGAGTGTGTCGGCACCAGCAGCCAGTAGCACTTTGTCGAGTTTCTGCTGGCAGGTCAGACAGAGTGTTACAGCCGTCTCCCCATCCGCGACGGCGTAGGTTTCGAGCGGCCGATCCAGCGCGCTCGAACAGAAGTAACACGACGAGAGATGTTCCATACCCTCACAACTGC
>SL_4KL_010_BRINEDRAFT_10001881_pt1 | contig 11737 bp, 6 predicted proteins | sample SodLak_010_BRINE_2_FD_10664 | JGI IMG/M metagenome (IMG submission 10664) | reverse complement strand
CTCTACGAGGCGCTCTCGCGTATCCTGTTCTTCCTCCGAGAGGTCCTCGCCACACTCTCGCTCAGTTAGTCCGTAGTGATGTTCGAGTTCGTACTCAATTTCTTCTTCAACCGTCTCGCGCAGTTCAACGACGACATCCTCTAGTTGATCGCGTTCGGCCTTGTCGAGCTGAGCCTTTCGTCCGCTAAAATTCCCTGCAGACATTATGGATATATACCATCTACAAGCCAGCCCGTATCAACCTTCCCCTGTACACCCAGCGATTCGAAGATTGCTACACCAATATACACCTATACCAACATATAAGTGTGCACCCATGTTGGTCTTCCCTATGTATATTGAGCGAACCGCAGGACTCGACTATCCTAAATTGGGCTTTCCGAAGGAAAGTGTCTTTCATCAACCGAAGCTGCACTGGCATTCCTACAACTAATCTAAATATATTCATGAATATCTGGATGAATGATATCCACGCTAATCAAATCGCAACAGTAGTAAAATCAATGTCAGTTAATCCCTGTAATCCTGCTAACAATTCACGCAGAATTCTGGTGAGAGATTCAAGATGATCGACGAGGCCGACCTTTTCGAAGAGGCCGACCCCGGTTTCGAGGAGTCCATCCGCATCGACCGAAAGGTCGACTTCGAGGACGCAGCTGGAATCCAGGAACAACGGTACCGCCAGTACCTCGACACCTACCACCTGACCGATGCTTCGGTCGAGTTCCTCGATGACCTGTTCGCCCGAATCCGTGATCCGGATCCCACGTCGAGCAGTTGAACCATTGGCTCTACGGTTACTACGGCAGTGGCAAGAGCCACCTGCTCACAGCCCTGGACCTCCTCCTTGACTCGTCGACTCTCGATAGCACCGATATGGATTCTGTGTGGGACCGCTTCGATGAACGACCTGATGCCCCCGACGATCTGGAGAATGCTTGGCGCTCACTCCACGACGAGTACCTCGTTGTCCCTGTTCCAATCAATCTTCTCCGGTACCAAGGCGTTCGCGAGCAGAGCTTTAGCGAGATCATCCTCCAGACGATTTATGAACGCCGGGGCTTCTCCAACCGGCTGGACGTCGCGTTCTTCGAGGAAGAATTTCAGCGGGAGGGCGGCCTGTTCGACACGCGATCCGTCTGGGGGGACCGTGAGCGCCACGTCGAAGAGATTCTTCGCGAAGCGGGTGTTCCGAACCCCGAGTACGATTGGGCTGACGTCCAGCGCTATAACATCCTCTCGGATCTCGTTCTCCAAGGGATGACTGAGCGGGCTACCGGGATGACCGATAATCTCGAAGATATTCAGTCGCGGAATATCGGCCAGCAGCTGGCCGTTGAAACACTTGAGTCGTATCGGCAGGATCTCGAAGCGGAATACGATCGCCCGGTAAAACTCGTTCTTCTGATGGACGAGGTCACGCTGTTCATTGGTGATAACGACCAACGACTGGGGGAGCTTAATGCCCTCGCTGAGAGCATTGAGAGTGTCGGTGGTGATATTCTCACAGTCGTAACCGCCCAATCGAAAATCGAGGAGGCACAGCCCGGAACTGCGACCAAGACCAACGAGATAGGGTGGCTCAAAGATCGCTTCCCCCAGCAGTATGCGCTGCCAAGCCGGCATGTTGGGGAGATTGTCCAGCAGCGTCTCCTCGCGAAATCGGCTATGGGCGCAGATTGGGTCCGGGAAGAGGCGCTGAGCGGCTCAATCTATCCGCGGGATACGCTTGTGTACAATGGTGGCAACCAAAATACATTCCCACCACTGGACGATATCGACGAGGAACAGTTCGTCCAATACTACCCGCTTCTCCCTTACCAGCCAGCGTTGTTCCTGGAGATCCTCTCCAACCTCCGGACCGAGCTGGCTGATAGGAGTAAATCAATCTTCTCCGGCACTGCTCGTGCCATTCTGGCGCTTGTCGCAGGACTGCGCGAGGAGATGGCGCAGACGGACCGGGAACGACCAATCGTCAGTCTGGTCGATTTCTACGATCTCATCCGATACGAGCTCCAGGATATCATACCCGGGAAAATCGACGTCATCGAGTCCATCGAGAGTGATCCGGCCACCACTGAGTTCGATTTGGATGTCGCGAAAGCCGTCCTACTGCTGTCGTATATTCCGGATCTGGTTCCACAGACCGATGCCAATCTCGCAGTCGCGGTGATGGACGATCTTGACGGGGCTCCACGTTCGCAGGTACGCACCAAGGTCCGTGAGGCACTGGACGGAGAGTTGGAACGATACATTCGGCCGGATACAGCGACTGATGGGGGCGAGCTCCGGATCAGCGAACCCGACGAACAGCGGATGTTAGCGGAAGCGCGGGACTATGAGACCGACCCAGATTGGGAGGCCATCGTCGACGCGCTTGATGAGGAACTGTGGGCAGATATCACCGCTGAGCTCGAATTGCCGGAGACGCATGCGTATGGCGATGCTGACGAGGATGATATGGTGACGTACCCGGTGGAGTACCAGTACGTCATCGACGACAAATCACTCTCCACAGGAGAGACGGAGAACGCCGTGTTCTCTGTCGATGTCTTCGTCCGAGGACTGTTACCAGAGGTCGACGACGATAGAATCGACCCGGATACGCTCTACTGGCTGCTCGACGGCGACGCCTTAGACGACCTTCGGTCACAACTTATAGACTGGTGGGCGCTCCGGAAAGCGACCCGTGCGACGACCCCACCGGAGTCTATCGCCCGCGATCTCGACGATGCAGCAGATCGGGTCGTCGACAAATTCGTCTCTGCTCTTGATGCGGCCGGATATCGTGTCGAAGCATCGAGCTTCGACAGTTTCGAGGTAGCACTCGAAGATTACATCGGCGAAGCGTATCCCGACTATTTCCATCCGGAGCTGTTCCGTGTGGATGACAGCCATCTGGGCGAACTCGAACGTCTTGATGACGGTGAAGATCTCCCCGGATGGGCAAAAACCATCGGAGTCCCGCCCCAAACTGCGGACATCGCGACTTTCAGCGATATCTCATTCCGTGTTCGAAAGCTCGTCGCCAGTGAGATTCAGGAGGCAGATAGTGATATAGATCTAGCAACTATCCTCGATCGAGCTATCAGAAAGGAATCGCTCTTTGCCATCGAAGAGGATGGCGAGCGTTCTCCCTCTCCAGCGATGCTAGCTGTTCTATGGGGTCTGTGTCGTGCTGGAGTATTCCGTGTGGTCTCCATCGAAGGAGAGCCAGCAGCCCTGAATGATTTGTTCACCACTCGGAACCATCCAGATATCGCCCTTCGGCCAGTCTCACCAGGGAGGCGACCGAAAGAGGTCTTCGTCGATCACGACCTGATTCCACCAACCGCGAGCGAGAATCGAGGGTACATTGTATTGAACGAGCTTCTCGAGGAGATCGAGAACAGGGCCGATTCGCTGGCTGAGGAGGCGAGAGTCAAGGCCGAGACGACCTTCGATACGAATGCTCTCTCGACGCTAATTATTAATTTCGCAGAGGAGGCAACAGACATTGCTAACAGTTCCAACGATCGGCAGTCCGATGCGACTACCGACGATACTGATAGACTCGAAGAGATCGTCAACGGAGCGGTTCAAGATAGGGACTGGCTCGATACGGCGGAAGAGCAATGGAATGAGCGATTGGCCCATTTCCTGCAGCTTGAGGGGTTCGTTCGACTCGGTTCAATCGAAATCGAATGGCTCAATAATAGCCTCACGGGGGACATCGAACAATTGACTCAACAACTCACCGAAAACACCGATGCAGAGTGGTGGACACAGGATGGGTGGCGATCTCTCTACCGCGATCTCGATGCGCGTGGAGAAGCCATCGAGTCACTATCGTCCGCGTGGAGCACTCTGCAGGAGGAGACGGAATTGACGAAACTCCAATCGGCCCTCGAAGATCATCCGTGGCTAATAGAGCCGATGGAACTCCCCGATCGGCGGGTCCATGATAATTTCCGACTCCAGTACCTGGACCCGCTCAGAAGTTTCCGTTCGACACTGAACCGTATCGAAACTGCAATTGACTCTCTCACTGATCAGGAGCCCGGTGCTGGCGACGAGAGAAAATTAATAGAGACCCTAGGTCGAATCGAGAATATCGACTGGTCGGACCCAGCAGAAACGACTGTCGAGACACATCGCGAAACATGGGAAACGCTCGATGCGGTGGTTGGCGATGCTGGACCGTCAGATGTTACTGGTATTGGGGTGCTTCATGGTGATGCCGACGCTCTCAAGGCGCAACTCAAGCAGCTCGATACGGCTGACGAGACACCGGATATCAATGAAGTAGATGGCGGGGTGATCCTTCGATGAGTGTACAACAAGGGAATCCATTGGAACAATTTACACAGGAATTGATCGACTTTGCCCGGGGTGAACGACGTGGGATTCGGAACCCGTTCGTAATGGTGCCCGTCGACCCACCCATCGAAAAACAGGTGGTAACCAGACTCGAAGAATGGACCACGCCAGGCGATGTTGGGATCCTTGCCGAATGGGAAGACGTAACCGATGCACGGGGCACCCCAATTACGGTAACTAGCGTTCGCCTCGACGGACTGCTCCCAGAGACGACGGCCTTCCAAACAAGTACTGATCTCGGGCCGCTGGAGACTGTGTCTTCCGACTCGGTTGAGCAGACACTCGAGCGGAATCTGGCATCAGAGCTTGTCTCGGAACTTATTAACACCTATCTCGGTGGCGGTGGTATCGCGAACTCCCAAACGTCTGTGCTGGTCCTGCTCGGACTGGGCGGGCTCTATCCCTTCACTAGGGCGTCGGAACTCCTTGATGAGCTCGACCGCCGGAACGTGAACGCGACCGTCGGTATCCCTTTCCCGGGATCTGTCATCGGCGGTCGACTTAGTTTCTTCAATGAAGATGCACGACACTACTACCCAGCGCATCGTATCGATGACCAGATTGGCGAGGGGGTGCTGACCGATGTCTGAGTTCGACAATATTGCCGGTCTCTTCCCAGAAGACAGGCATCCGACTCGGCCGCTGGAACCGATACAAAAAGTCGACCAGGTTGATCAGATCGAACGCGATATCGAGGAGTTCCATGAGACTCCAAGCGCTAAAAAAGTCCTCGAGGAGACCACGGAGATCGTCACGGACCGTGGTGGTCAGAAACGCTTCCGGTACGTGCATGCAACGTTTGGGTCCGGAAAGTCGCATCTGTTGAAGCTCATCGGTGTCGCAACAGGTGAGATCGAAGGATTCGAAGATGCTGCCCACAAGCTCGCTAACGAAACAACTGGGTTTAGGGCGTTCCGCGAGGCACTCGATGAGTCATATATCGACCATCTGCAGCCCCTGCTGATGAATCTCCTTGACCGGGATCGGCAAGGAGCAAACCTTCCACTCCTTTTGTATGAGGAACTCGGTCGTCGTCGAAACTACCCCACGGATCGGCCTTGGCTCCTCGAATTCAGCTGGCGACTTGACATTGTTCACGGTCTATGGGAGCAGGTTCAACAGACAAAATACGAGGGGCTGGAATTTGACGAGGCTGTTGATCGACCGGCATCGTTGCGTGCGTGGCTCAAAGCAGTGATCCCCGGTTTAGATGGGGCTGCAGCCGCGGGATTCGAATCGGCCTCTGATGTGGGAGCAGAAATCGACCAAGCAAAGGCGGCAGTGGAGACTGAGACATTCACCCCTGATGAACTCGTGTATCGACTCTCCCGCACTCGTGAACATCTCAATAGTGGCGGTGAGGTCTACGAGTTCCTTATCGGCTTAGACGAAATAGCCATTTACGTCGGTGACCAGCCACGTCGCTATGATGAGGTAGTGGATACTATCGAAGCGCTCTTTGAGGGTCTAGGGTCCCCTATCCTAGGAACGGGACAGTGGCCGATGCGGGATATGCAACAGGATTTCGTCGGTGAGGTAGACGAAGATGAGTGGTACGCGAACGAAGTCGAGCTGGAGGGGGCGGACACGGAGACCATTGTCAGGAAACGGTGGCTCCAGAAGTCGACAGCCGGTAGTGATTACATCGAATCAAATCTCCTTGAGGGAGTCCCTTCGATTGAACCGCCGCTCAAGGACGACGCCGATATCACAGACCATGACAACCCCGTCGAAGCGTATCCGTTCCGCGATAGGGATCTTTGGTTGCTCCGAGCCGCGATGCAGGGACTTATCGAAGGAGACCGGGAGTCGGAGCGCGAGTATATCCAAGGGCGTGCCCTGCTCGTTCGGGTCCGCTCACTATTCGATACTCATGGGTGGGCAGATCGCCAACCTGGGGAGATCGTATCTTGGGACGTCCTCTACGATGTACTGCAAGCAGATACTGCGCTCATTCCGGAGTGGGCCCACGACCTCGTCCAACGTGTTGCAGACACCGCAGAGCGCGTTGAAACGCTTGATGAGGCGCTGGCCGTTCGAACGACAAAGGCGCTCTTCCTTCTCAGCCAAGTCGACGAAGTGCCGCGGACGGCAGAAACGCTCGCCCGTTTGCTTGCCAAGGAGCTAGATGTCGAACTTGAACCTCTAATTATGGCTGTCAAAACTCAACTTGAGACTTTGGCCAAGCGGAACCTGATCCGAGAAGATGTCGAGACCTCACCCACAGAATACACGATTCTCTCCGAGGAAGATATCCATTTCTGGCAACAGGTCCAGGAGGCAGCCGCGGAGGTCCCACATCCTCAATTTCGAACAAACGTCCGACAGTATATTCTGGAGGCCGGTAGCGACCGGCTGACCAACGATGATATTACGGCCACTCGGGACTTCGATGAGTACAGCGATGTCCCCTATACTGTCCGATATACTATCGACACCTCCCTCTCAAGTTCGCCGACTGAACGGTATGACGCGATTGTAGTGCGCCTCCTCGCGGGAGGAGGGGACTCCATCGCCAGCGACCAGGAAGAGTGGCAGGAAATACATGGGGGACCGCAAGGTGTGGAAGATGTCTTGATTGTGGTCGATCTCCCGGAAGGAATACGGCGTCAGATCAAGCAGCTCATCGGGATGAAACAGGTGCTGGATTCGATGGCAGATCCTCGTCCCGAACTCAGGCTCAAGCGTCAAACCGAAGATGAAGCAATCCAGGACGAAATAGCTGATCGACTCGAGAATGCGCACGTGTATCTCCCGAGCCGGGCAGAGAGTTATGGGACCTACCTCGAGTCGTTCGATGACGCCGTTGCTGGCCAAGTTGACGATAAATTCCCGAACCGGAAGAGCATCGAGACCCAGATTCAGCAAGGGGATCTTGAAGACCTCGTCGAGTTCTTCGAGGGTGACGGACCGTGGCCACTTACTGATGCTGATGCCGAGGAACTGGGTGTCAATACCGTCCCGCGGACTATCGATAACGGATGGGTGACAGAGTTCCTCGAAATCTTTGAAGATGAGGATCGGGTTAGCGGTGAACGTATTCTTGAGACAATTGGAGGGCGGCGAGGGGAATTCCTCGGCACCCCGGAAAACGCTCTCCACGCCCTGTTGTTTGTATTGATTGCAGATCGGAGAATCGAGATCCGTTCCGATGGTAAACGACTCTCAGATGAATCAACAATTGCGAGTCACATCACGAGGAGAGGATACCTTGCTAATTCGGTCATAGGATTCGATCCCCAACCACCTGCGGAGGGAGTGGAAGATGTGTATGCGGAACTCCTTGGCGAAGAGNCGGAGACCGATGACGCGGCCGTACTCTGTCCGGAGATCGCCTCGTGGGCCTCGGAAAATGGATCGAAGCTTCGCAAAGTGGTCACCCGGACGAACATGGTTTTCGGGATGGGAGTCACTCTAGATGAGCTGGAGACCGCGCTCGAGCCCGCCTTGACTGGTGAGAAACTCGATCCAAATCTGCTGAGCAATCCCACGATAGTTGAGCAAGCTGAACTCTACGCGAAAGTCGAACCATTGTTCACTGGAGAGGATGGTGAGGTACTCTGGGACCAATACAAAGAGACCTTCGAAACGGTGAATGAGCTGTACCCGAACGCAACGGAGGTAAAGCAGATGCGCCCGTACGCAACCGGGCACAAGGTCCCCGATACAGATCTAATTGAATCGCAGATGGAGGCCGCCGCAAACCTTCGCGTCGACCGACTTCAACGTCTTTACCGACTTCTCGACGGGACGGAAACGACCACGGACACCCTCGATTCCCTTCGATCCGAGATAACGGAGGTGCTTGCCAATCCCGATACTGAGGCAGCTATTGACAACGTTGCTAACCAGTTCCAGAAAGTCACGTTCGACGCACTTCGCACCCTTATGCAGATAGCCGAGGAGCACGAAGATTCACTCCCCGAAGCCGAGCTGGCAGACGCCGATGTCCATGCAGAGGCCGAAGCCCTAGCTGATGCTCGGGTATTACTTGAAACAGAGGTAGAGGGTGATTCCCTCTACAAACAGATTCGAGCGGTCTATTCTGATCTCGAGGACTCCCACCCAGACTCTTTCGCAACCCAGCAATTGGGACGAGCACTGGAGGGGAAAGCCATCCCCGACAGGGACCGTGCGGAGCGGTTACTGAGTCAGGGTAAATCGTTACTTGACGGCGATGACTCTGAAGAGACCGATAGTGAGGATCCTGTTGATCAGCTCTGGCAATCCGTTATAGCCCACGAGGAGGGGACTATTGTCGTCATTGATACGGAGGAAGACCGATGAGACAACAACCAACAACTACACTGACAGAACTTGCTGCAGAACGAATCGATAGTGCCTTTCCAGAGAGATATTCCGGACCTGTGCGGGTTGTCTGGTGGGATGATGGTGGCTACTTAAAAGAAGTAATTGCTGAAGCCGCGGAGCAGGCGGGTGTAGAGTTTCGGGCTGCCGATCGCTTCCCGCTTGACCTTCGACACGGGGCGGTCAAGGAGGAGCATCAAGGGGAAACGCCGCAGGTTTGGTATATCGGCGACGGCAAGGACGATCGGGACTGGTTTCGGGATATCAAAGAGACTGGCGGAGAGGTGACTAGCAGTATCGAAGCGCTGACTGCCGATCTATACGATGTTGACCCCTGGGAGATCTTTGACGCAGAACGACACAAATCCTCCCAACGTGAACAGGCAGCACAGATCATTCTGGATCGGTTCTCTGGGCTTGGAACCCCCCGGTTAGACGATCTCCGCGAGGAAATAATCACGAAGGGTGAAGGACAACTGCTTGATCATCTCCTTCACCGTGGATGGCCGGACATCGATCGTGATGAGGAGACGATCTCGAAGGTCATCGGACAACTCCAAAAGAACGGCATCCCAGTCGATGAGGATGACAAACCCGAGGATATTACAAACACTGTCCGCCGGTGGGCAGTTGCACGCTGGCTGGTGGCGACTGGAGTAGATACCGGTAGATTCCCATCAGAGATGAGTCTCTCCGATGACGGCCCAGGTACGTTCAATCCTCTCCAAGGCTTGCTACGCACCCGGGGGTCCCCCGAAGCTGCGGAGATCTATTTAGGCGAATCGTACTGGCCCGATGTCATCGAAGCCCTTGAGTCACCCTGGGAGTACGCAGAATGTCCGGTGGATAGCACGCTGGATGCAGCGCTGTGGGAGGTGTGGGTCGAGTGGTTTGAAGAAGGTGATCTCCAGCGCTGCATCGACGAGGCAGAGCGACGACAGGAAACGGTGCAACTATACTCCGAAGAATCTGCTTGGGTCTCACTCTGGGAACAGGCCGCTCTCCTCTCCCAACTCCAGCAGTACCTTACCGAATGGGAGCAACGCCCAGATGTTGGTCCGTTCGAAGGATATGCGGATGTCGAAGAAGGAAGCTGGCGCATCGACGACCAGGTCCTGCAACTCGAGCTCAGTGGCACCCCAGAGACCGATCTCCCCCGGTCACACCCCGCAGTTGACTGGCTCGCGAACCAACGCCAGGAGCTCACTCACGAACGCTACCGTGACTACTTGGAGACATTAGGCGACCAGGTTCGGAGCACAATGCAACTAGAACAGCCTCTAGCGGATCTGGATCCAGCTTACAGATGGTGGAGCGAACGGCAGGATGAATTCAATGAAGCCGGTAACGTCGCCGTTCTTCTCATAGACGCACTCAGGTTCGATCTCGCACAACAGCTTGCCGAACGATTAGAATCTGACCACGAGGTTCGGCGTGAGACACGGGTCTCCGTACTTCCCTCTGAGACTAAATTCGGGATGGCTGCACTCACCCCAGGTGATGCGTTCCGCTTCCGCATCGGCATGGAGGGCGAAACGCTCAGCGTCGACCGAGGCGGTCGTTCATTAGGTATTAAGTCAAATCGGGTCCAAGCTTTAGAAGAACGGGGATGGGACGTCCCAGATAATCCGACTTCTGGGTGGGAACACAATCGAATCGCCTACTTCGACAAAGAGATCGACGACGTAGGAGAAGGGGAAATCGGAGATATTCAGGCCCACTTCCGCGAGTATATTGACGATCTACACGAACTCATTGAGCGGAAGCTGGAAAAACACAACTGGGACCGAGTCTATGTCGTAACCGACCACGGCTTTGTCCTCTTCCCCCAGGAACCAACGATGGAAGCACTTGATTCCGATGAAGGCGAAGTAGAAGTGAAGTATCGACGTGTTGCTGGTGATTCTGTTCAAGGATCGGGAGAAGGAACACTCATCGAAGCAAACACCCCCGGTGCGAATTATCTCGATACCAATATCCGGCTGTTATCTGATCCCCGACAGCACTTTAGCAAGCAAGGGTACGGGACACGTAGATACTATCATGGAGGGTTGCTGCCACAGGAATGTATCTTGTCATTCCTACGCATTGAGTAACTACGATCATCTACGCCTACCCTCGGTTATATTACTCGCCGGATATATCACCTCATATGACAGAGGACGATGGAAAGGAACATAGATCTCTGTACACACCTGATGATGCGTGGGACAGATACTATCGTGGCTATAGTCTGAGTGTGAATGCAGATGGGGAGGTGTGGTGGCAGGCATACAACGGCACCGACCGGTTGCGACTCGATCCAGTTCCGGTGAGTTGTGTCGAAAATCTCCTTGAAATCAAACCCCAAGGTGGGAGGATCCGAGTCACCGAATCTGGCACAGTAATTACTCAATCTGAAATCGATGGTGCCGATGATGCGTATGAGGCACTCTTTGTTGGTGATATCGATTTTGACGGTCGACTCGTTCCCCCAGACGACCCATCGGAGTCAGTCTCCTTGAGTCCTCCAGGATTGGAGCCTGGTGAGCTGTGGAGCAGCGTCTACGACGGCTCCAAGTATTCATTTTCTGGCGATCAGTTCTGGTGGCATAACGCCGAGACCAAGCTTCGGCATTCATTCGTGGAGCCTCTTCCAGACCATATTGTCACAGAGCTCCGGAAACTTCGACCACAGGGAGGTTCGTTCCGAATAACGCCGTCGGGTGATGTCCTCACACAGGTTCCGACCGAACGGTCCCCAGCGGACGTTCGCGAGCAATTTCGAGCGCTGCCAAATGTGGTCAAACGGGTATTGCAACTCCGAAAAAATCGAGGAGATGTCGACATGATTCCGGTCTATGTGGGATCGCTTAGTGGAGAACAGAGGCCGATCACAGTCGAAGAACCAACACGGCTGACGCAACCTCTCACTGATGAGGAACAGGAATCACTTGAGGGATGGGCCTCAGCAGTCGATTCCTACGAAAACAAAGAACTCTCAATCGACGACCATCGCATTGATGAAGGGGGTGACTCATGACGACCCCAGCTCACCCAGCGTCGCTGGAAGCAGTTTCGACTGAGGTTC
>SL_4KL_010_BRINEDRAFT_10001880_pt1 | contig 11742 bp, 11 predicted proteins | sample SodLak_010_BRINE_2_FD_10664 | JGI IMG/M metagenome (IMG submission 10664) | reverse complement strand
TGAAGAGGCGTGAAGGGCTGGCTGGAGGTGCATGGGTGAAGATGTAGGGAGGTTGGCATGAATCCAATACCTGGCCCTGAGTCTCATTCCTGTATTGGTTGTGGCGCACGTTTGAGCACGCACAAACACACAAGCACATTAAAACAAACACGTACACCCACGGGAACACACACAACACCCACGCAGGACTTCCAGCGGGCCATCGCCACTCTAGCATTCTCTCCAAGCACCAAGTGCGTCACTTATCGGGCGCTGTTTGAGGCAAGCCGCTGGGAGCTTGTGGAGCAGCAGTTCATGCAGGTGTGGCAGCGGGTGTGCACGTGTGTGCTCTGACGCACGTATGCGCCCATACATGCACAACACAAAAAAGTGCAGGAATGATGCACCTGTCGGGCCTCAGTGGGCAGCGTGCGTGTGTCTGGATGTTTGTGCCATGGCGGGCGGCACGTGGCTGGCCCCCCCCCTGTGTGTCTGGCCGACTGTGTGTGTGGGCAGGAGTGCAGCTGCCCCCACCGTCAAGCATATGGATAGCTACCCCTTTGTCAAGGCAGGTGTGCGAGTGCCCCCTTGTGGTCAGGCAAGTGTGCGGCTGCGCTCATAGTCAGGCAGATGTGCTGCTCCCTGCATGCTTCGGCAAGTGTGGGGCTGCGTGCATGCTTTGTTAGGTGTCGGACAGCAAACCTGCTCAGGCAGGCATGCCGCTCCCTGCACGCTTTAGCAGGTGTGAGGCTGCCTGCCTCCCAGGCATGGCAAGTCCACTGTTTGCAGATTGTACTCTCTTCAATAATGGCCTAGATATTGGTGTGAGTGTGTTGTGTAACACTTTTCCATTGATTGCATGAGGCACACTGTAAAGTAGACTCCAGGGCCCTCCCAAACCTCTGATCATGGCTTGCACGCAGTTGGAAAGCTGCTCTGCAGCTATTCAACGTGCCTGTCCTTGACCTATACTGTAGGACCATACATGTAAATGCTATAACCCATGCTTTGTGTGCATTTTCAACCCAATTTTTACTGTAGACCAGAAAGTGCATTTACAAGGTAAGGGTTAGTGACCCTGGGTTACGTATTTTAAGCCAACACATGCGCAGACACACACAAATGCGCACGTGTACATGCACACTACACGCTCACAAGTACACAGACGCAGTGAGAACGCCCACGCGTGCGGCTCAAATGAATAACCCCTTGCATACAATGCAGGAGCTGTACCGCTTGCACTCCCTGCCCCCCAAGTCCCAGCTGCTTGTGCAACTGCAAGCCGGCCTCAGCGCACTAAAGATTCCCTCTGTCAAGGCTGAGGTAGGTGAAGGCATTGCTGGGTGTGTATCTTGCAGCCTTAACAAAGGTCTTCGCTCGGGCAACTGAGTACCTTGCTTCCATCCAACCAGCTGAGCAGGTGCGTGCTTGCACCTGCTCAGGGCCTGAAGACGCAGCCTACTGTTCCAGGTCCTTGGAATGATGGCCATCACTTCAGTGCTGCGCATGTGTATGAAGCCATGAACATGGACAACCCAGGCATTTGGTCCGGCTGTGCACTTGCGGGTGCACTTGCGGATGCACAGAGGCCCTTTCTGACGTGTTCAGGCAAATGCGCTAGACTTGCTTGAGATTGTGCGTGCCTGCCCAGGGGTGCACATGCCTGCCCGGGCTGCATGTGCTCATGGCCACCCAAAGCCTTCTTTCCCCTGCACTGAAGTGCGCTGGCCACTTGCCTTGTTTTGCTCGGAATGGCGACAAAAAGCCTCTGCTCATGTTGACACGTTCCAAGCTAGGCCTTGCCGCATTGGCTCACGCGCGTACACCCCTGTGCTCACCCAGTCATGGGGCCTTTTTCCTGCGGTGACCAGCTCCACGCACCTGGGCACCAGCTCACCATGCCTCTGCCTCTCGCTGTTGCATTTTAACCTCGGGTCTTCTTCGAGCGTCTGCCAGGCCCTCGCCATCCGCCCATCATGCGCGCGTGCCATGCCAGCCCCACGCACCGCTCCTGTTGTGCTCACCTTCATCTTTGGCATGCCTCCCGCAGCCTCGCAGCCGCACTCATTATGCCTGCTTGGTGCGCACCTCCTTACATTGCCAATTGTTACATCGAGGCGCGCCCCTCTTGCAGTCCTGCAGCCGCGCTCACCACGCCTGCTATGTGAGTACCTCCCTCACTCCCCCTCTCCTTTGTCACTTTGTGGCGTGCAGTCCTGCAGCTGCGCTCACCACGCCTGCGCTCACCACGCCTGCTATGTGTGCACCTCCTTCAACCTCCCTCTCTCTTGTTACTTTGTGGCGTGCAGTCCTGCAGCCGGGAGGACCCGGTGCACCTCGCCTGAAATGTGTGCACCTCCTCCAACCTCCCTCTCTGTTATTGCTTTGTGGCGTGCAGTCCTGCAGCCGGGAGGACCCGCTGCACCTGCCTGCATTCCGCATCCTGGCCAAGGACCTGCCCTTCTCCAAGCACATGCACTCCAAGCTCCTGTGCAGCGTGACGCGCACGATGCTGACGGACGCAAATCCGCCAATTGTGCTGCCCAATGGGTGAGTGCACAGCAGTGACTCCCAACTGGGCTGCAGGCAGGTGCAGCATCCTGGCTTTAGCCAGATTGTTTCCTCTTGGCCACATATTGGCCATATTGGGCCGGTCACCTGTGCAGCTTAAGGAGCATGTGCGCAGCTGCTGTGAGAGTGGGGCTGCCAAGCGATGCGAAATAACCTACGGCTTCTTTGACTCTGTGGGACTGTCGTGGCTGCGCCCATGTTTGCTGGGTTGACAAGGGAATGGCTGCCGTGGTGACAAGGGGTCGGCCGCTGTGGTGACAAAAGGTTGGCCTTTGAAATGGTGCAGACCTGGACGAGGGTTGTGGCCCAGTTTGCTGTGGTCATGAAAGAAGGCTTGATGCAAAGTAAGCCCGCTGCGGGGGCATGTCAGCTGCAGTTGCTGAGTACTGTGGTCACCAGGGATGGCTCATTTGCGCATTTTGAATCATTTGCAAACTCAAATTTTACAGAATCATCCGCTGCACTGTAAAACAAAAAATCGCGGAATTCAAAGACCCTCCCCAAAATGAACCCTGTTATGCACCTGTTTTGCTCCGTTTTGCATCTTCAAGTGGCCCCGTGTTAACCACCTAGTCTTAAGCATTGTGGTTGAATATAAGTATGTGGAATCAGGGGGCGGTGAGGAAGGGGGGAAGGGTTAGTTGGTGTCAGTTAGTGCCTCCCCCTCCTCCCCCTCCTCTTGAAGCTCACAGGCAAACATTCAAATAATTTCGAGATTCAAATATTACTGAATCATTTGCGCACTGCAAATTCAAAACAGGCAAATGACCCAACCCTGGTGGTCACAGAGCTTCTGCCAAGGGTGGGGCTATTTGGTCAAGGTTTATTCCCATGACCAAAGAGAAGCGGTGTGGCCACGGGTGTGGCCCTATGGGTGTGGCCCTGTGGGTGTGGGAGATGTAGGGTGTCAGATTGTTTGGTCAAGTCTTCCTCCCGTGAACGCGGTGTGGCCATGGGCGTGGGAGATGTGCGGTACGGTGTCAGACAGCCTTACCAGCACCCTGGAGCCTCTACTGTGCAAGTCTCCCTTCTCCAAGGCATGGTTGCGCACAGCTCCCCCCCCCAAGATTGAATCATCGGATGGAGCACTCAGAAGAGCGCCCATGCTCTGCTCCCCTGCTTGGGCTCTGTCTGAACATTAATTCAGTGCTTTCAGGCACTCAGTATGCGTCGTGTGTGGCATGAGGAAAAAAGCAGGGCAATGAAATGTGAAAAGGCTCAACCACCCCTAGAGCGCTCAAGACAGTGGAAGGGCTCTCAGCCACGGGAAGCATGTGTACGTAGGCAGAGGGAGACATCCAGTTGTTTTAGACGCTGCAAACTTTGGGGGTGTAGCAGCTACTGATTATGTGGGCCAAAGCTGGCATGCAGCCACCTATATGGTCTAAAGTAGCACAAAACACTCATGAAAAATACCCCTGGCTATGCAAGTGGCTTTGTGACCTCCATCCACAATGCTACCAAAATGCTGCATTAAAGTGAAGGCTCTTTCATGGCCCAGAGTGCCAAATTCCTGTTTTGGAGGGTGTCCATCGTGGCACGCTCAAGCACCCATTTTGCAGAGGCAAATTTCGTTTGAGACATGCTCTCCGTTTAGATGTTCTAACTGGCAGGATTAAAACCCTGATTGATAGGTAGTAACCCATCCAGAAATGTAGTTCTAAAATTGCCCAATGGGATTCATATGCATTGACCGACAAGGCGTTAGCTTTATAACCAAGTAAGTTAAGGATGTGACTTTATAATTTAAGGATTGCTAACATCAATTCTAGTATGATGGTGTTCTTCAGAAGTGTGGACGTGCTTGCTTGAGAAACGGAGAGATACCCAAAAGCCCCTTACAAATTCCAGTTCAACGTATTCATCACACCGCTTAGCACTAAACGCTCTGTCACAACACTGCGAAGAGCCCGAGCACGCGCGCGCGTGTGTGTGTGTGTGTGTGTGCGCGTTTGAGTGCGCATGTGCCCGCGTGCATGAACTTATACACACTGAGAGCCTGCATTTTGTCGCCAATAAGCTGCCATGTCTCAGAAGTGTACCTAGAGAGCATTCGCGCGCAAGTTGCTCATGAACTCATCTAAGGCTTTGGTCTGTTTGCTCTGCTTGCTCAGGTACGTATACAGCCAGCGCGCAGTTGAGCTGATCTCAAATCAGAACAACGGGCGCATGGTGTGCCCCAAAACAGGCTCCTCATACTCCCAAGATGAGCTGCGGCGTGCGTTCATTGTATAGCAGGCTACCCCCTTCCACCTCTCTTCTCCCTGTCTGGGCTAGCCTGTGTAAATGCAAGCGCAAGAAGCAGGCACCAGTAGTGTTTATTACTTCAACACCCTTTTGAACCGTTACGTGCTGTCTCTGTATGCCTGCCTGCAAGCTGTTTGCTGTTGTGCATTATTGTCATTTTTTGCTACATAATTTTGTGGAGGCTGTACTATCTCACAGAGCCTGTGATATCATCATGTACCAACAGCACTTTCACTTTTTTGATTTGACTGTACATTCGGAATTTGTTTGCCAGTTTTTACTTCAGAGGCTCTGCCGGAGTAGCCCTGTAAGATGCTTGTTGACAGCGACAATTAAAGCCACTCACAACCACCGCAATAACAGCAACCACCATACGCGTGTTTTTTGCATGCCACCCAGCCAGGTATATCTTTCTATCTACCACTTGTTTGGCACCTTGAATTTATACCATCCCAAACAAGAAACTGATTTAAAGATATAAATCACATGAAACCGACCAGCATATCAAACAACAGTCACAAATGGCCCATCCTTGAAAAATTGGCGACTGCTAACATATTTAGGTCTGGTGACTCATATGAAGCAAGCACCTCATATATTTTGGACAAATCATCAGCTACATGCTTCTCACAGTTGCAATATCAAGTTTCTCAGGTTGCTTTTAAAGCTTGTACTGGACTCTTAGCCAGGTTTATTTGTTGCCCTTAGACACACTGTCGAGCAGCAAGTGATCAATCCTTGTAAGCACTCCTTGTGTCAAATGAAGGACCATGTCTACTCATTGAGTAAACAGCTATGCAACCCTCACCCTCGCCTTCTCATTTAGTTGAGCGTCTCTGCCACAACCCTTTCTTTGACCAACCAAGGTCTGCGGACCTTCTCGCTCTGACACCCCCAACAGTTTTTTCCCATTTGACATATTGGGTCATTAATCAATGCTCCAGGGCAACATAAGCTAATGCAGCTGCAAATGTGAGCACCTGCCTGTCGCTGCTGCAAGCCATCCTCCAGTCAGATGACAGCGCTCATTTGCTCTGATCCTAACACCACAGCCCCGGCCCACCCGCTCACTGCGCAGCCGTCTGCAGCTTGTAACTTATGTCGGGCAGTGTCTCAATGCCCCGATTCATGAGCTCAATCATGTGGGCCAGCGTGTTGTGCAATTCTTCGGTGACACGCGTTCCATCGTGCAAGAGGATGCCCTCGCGCCAAGGCATAGGAGGCATGTCGAGCTTGGGCACCTGCCAGAGCCAGCAAGAGGAGTATGAAGGCAGCCCAAGCCGTTGTGCAGCCAACTCTACTCAAGCGGCCATCAACCCCTTCCATGCTGGTGCAGCACATTTCCCACAATGCAAATAAGTCATCCTCACACAATCTCGGCCATGCAGCCTCAGCAAAGAGAGGGGCGGTAGGCAAGCATGTAGGCCCGAACCTAGGATAAGTACCGCTGCACCATTGACAAGGCCAAGACCAAGCACTTCTTGGCAAGCCTTGCAAAACCGAGTATCTGTTGACCCATCAGAACTAAGGCAAGCTTCACCAGGCTCAGACAGGCGTGCTGTGCACATGATTCCTTGTGTGCGTAAATTTGTGTGTGCGCATGTGCTCACCTTCAACGCATCCACAGGTGCAGTGTAGAATCGCTTATCAAACTTCCATATCTCGTTGCCCCCTTCCTTGTAGATGGACCCCCTGCTCAGGTTCAAACATGCATGTACACACACATAAGTCAGGGCAAGCAGGAAGTGGGGCATCTAACTGTCATCATGCTCAGCTCATAAGCCAGAAATAGAGGCTGCTTGAAGCGGATGGCGTGCGCATGTCTCTTCTAAACCCTGTGGGTGTGCAAGCAGGGATGTCTGCTGGACGTGGATACGAGCAAACATAACAAGAAATACCTTTCAAACTTGCTTGCCTTGCTCGCTGCAGAATTTACAAGCGCACCCTGGCCTACTCATCTCACGCTGATGAGCAAATGCATCACATTAATCTATTGGGCTGGCTCGCACAGAATTTGGCATTTAAGCTGTATATCCAAACGCACATATTTCAACTCATAATGAGTCAGATATTCATGTGCTCACTCTTGTCGACTGTTAGGGTTTGACTTTTAAAAGGGCTCAAGTAAAGGGGCAGAGCTTGTTCTCTGCTGCACAAGCAGCACCACATGCACAGTGACTGACTTAGAGGGAGGCCCAGGTGCCCAGGGTCAGGTCTTGCTTGGATGGGACTGAGTCTCACCCACAGGGCATGCAACCACTCTGCCCTGCTCACAAGCACCGCTCTCATCCAAGCCATTCCTTGCAGCCATCATATCCTTAAAATCTAGCCCTGCACCTCGCTCAGCCTCCACCATGCACGCAGCCTGGGACGTCGTTGGGAGGAGTCCTGGTGGCCTAAACTGTTGGGTGCTGCGCAGCCTTGTATGGTATATATCCCTAAAAATTGTCAACGCGTGTGTTCAATTTGGTTCCGTGCAGGACAAGCAAATGCTGCTGTGCAGTAATGTGGTGCACATATAGGAGTCGGCTGGGCAAGGACAGCCCTGAGCTTGCAGCCAGTATCCTCTTAGCCTCCTTTTCCTAGGGTCAGTGGCTGCCATTTGCAGCTTTAGCCACCCAAACCCGGGCACACATCGTCAGACGTGCCGGAAGACCAAGCAACAGACATGAGTCTCGCCAAATGGTCAGGCACTCAGCTCGCAGATTGGCACAGGCACTCAGCTCATGGACTGGCACATGCTGGGGGCACACCCACCACAGGCGGGTGTTGAATTTGGTGGTACACCCTCAAAGCACCATACGACATGGTCATGGTCCATGGCGCAGTCCACAGGTGCAAGTGTGCTCTTGTGCGCATGCACACACAAACAAACACACCCCACTTTGCACACCATGGTGCATACTTGAGGTGCAAGTGTGCTCGTGTGCGCACGCACACACAAACACACATGCCCCACATTGCAGACCATGAACACACAAGATTCCATCAAGATACATGCCGAATGCATACCAGAGACACAAGTGCTCTCAGCACAAGCCATGCCGCCGGCAGCAAGCCCACGGCGCGCTCACCATGTGTAGTGGTACATGCTGGCGTTGTGAGCGCGGTGGTCGTGGGGCGGCTGGCTGATGAGGGGTGTGTGAGGGGGGCCCTGATTCTGAATGTTCAGCTTGTTGGCGGCCACCCCAATGTCCCAAGCATACATTTCCCGCACCCATCCTGCAGTCATGGGGCGTAAATTGTCGGCATCATGGCTGGGGCCATCCTGGCATGCCACGGGCACGCAGCCCACATGAAGAGCAGGAAGGTGAACTTCAGATGTTGCTATGCTGTATGTAATGCACAAGACAGAGCATGGAAAAGCAGCCACGTGTTGTCCTAAGGAACTGGTCTGATACATTTAAGCCCTGACACAATATTTGGGTGCCTGTAAGATGCGTTTGCCAAGAAAAAGAATATCAGATGAGGGTGATGTGGGCACAAGCCTTACGGGCTGCAGGCTGATGAACCAGAATAGGTGTGCCATTCTCCTCGTTTGGCACATGGCACATGCACAAGCCTCACGCACAGTACAGACAGTGGATCCTAGACAACAAATGACACAAACAGCAGAGGGTGCCCTGATTGAAAATTTGGCACATGATGAGCATGATTGCGGCAAAGGTGAGCCAGCCAGGGATGATCTAGTTCCGGGTCAACAGGTCAAAAGAGGTTCACTTGCACAGTGCCCCTGCCCTCCTCCGAAACCCACGTCTACTGACCCGTCACTCCTCCACTACCTAATCTGCTTACATTCCAAGATGAAGCTGGTTTTTCATAAAAGCTGTGTATGCATATGCCCCTTATCATCCATTCACTTACCCAGCACTTTCTTGACTTCCTCATGGGTCTCGATGTACAGGGACAGCTCCTCCCATATTGGCGTGGCAGCCTGCAGCACGCATTCAGGGGCGAGGTGCTGCTCTGAAATTGCACCATTTTAATGCCCAATCCTCTTGCCACCTTCACAGGAAGCACTGCTCAATCAGTAAAGTGGGTGAACTTGGGATCAGATACCTCCCGCATACTAGCCCTGCGCTGTGCGGGCTGTGCTATACCCCTCCCCCATTCTACCTCCTGCACCTCCCCCACACTTTCTGCTGCACATCCCCTGGTCGCCCCCGTGGCTGGACCCCCCCTGACAGGATCAATTTGCTTTTTGAGCTTCACTGCTGTGCACGCTTGCATCCTGAACTTTCAGAGCTGGTCAGGAGGTCCTAACAGGCATCCATGTGCTTAAGGGCAGACCTGGTGCAGCACCTCCACGGAGATATGGGGCCTTACACCAAAACAGCGCTACCTCATGACCTGTTTGCCTTGTAATTATATTATGAAGTGTAATTTATTCAGATAATATTAGGCACTTCGTTTTGCCGCTGCTGCCAATCCAGCTTGCCAATTCTAATGCTTGCCTTCCTCCCCCAGCTGAAAGCTGTTGTTTTGCTCAATTACGATTAATAGGAATGATTCCCAGTCATTGGTGGTGGCAGGCGTGCCATTCAGAGAGCTCCATGAGTGTACCAGCAGGAATTTACAAGGGCCCTGTGGCGCACTCATGGATGCATGCCACTGTCCGAGTTTTCCACCGAGGGTTGGGGCTAAATATAAGAAATACAACAAAATCTAAATGAGGCAGATCGGTGGCCTGGCTGATTTTTGGTGAAATGTTTCCCTTGTGACACAGGGGTGCTATTCTCAACTGTTCTGTCCCGTTAATTTTGTGACCCCCAACTCACACCATAATTGGGGCCAATAGAATTATGACTTGTGAAGTTAAGAGGCCATGGATTGGTGCACTGTGTGGGTAATAGCACCTGTTTTGCTTTATACATTTATCAAAATCCAGGTTCCCGGCTACACTGCCTCCCATAACCCCCTCTCAACATGGCCATAAAAGCAAAAGAATCAGCCACCCAACACACATTAGGGTTCAGAAAAGGTTCAGGGATGAGCTTGTGGGGTTGCAAAGTTATTGACACTGTTTGCCTAGGCAAAGGGGGGTCCAGCTGCGGGGGTGACCCCTTACACTAGGCCTGCGCTATGCAGGCTGCGCTGTCTGCTGCCCACCTATTACCTGCTGCACCTCCCCTACTGTAGCCCTCCGCTTTGTATGCTGTGCGCGCCCACGGAGCTGCACTCACCCAGCTGCCCTGGCAGGGTGCATGTGTACCCTAGGAGCAGCGAGCACGCATCAGCCATGCAGCCAACCTAGGCTCTGTTCCTGGGCTCTAGCCTTGGGTTCCATGTGCCCCGCCCATTGACAGCCTAGCGGCACTACTGCGCTCCCTCCGTGCGCTCTGTCCCCATGTGCTTTTAGTCTGTGTCTCATGGTTTGCGTGCTCCTGCTTTGCCTCTGTCTGCTTTGGCTCCGTATGCTTTTCTGAGATGTGCACGTTACCGTTGACGCCGTCATGACGTTTTACAATACGGTCCGTATATAACGGTAAAAAACGTGAATTACGGCGTAAATCGTAAGAAAACACTGTGTACGGCGGTATGACGGCGTCCAAATGACGCCGTATTTGCACAACTCTGATGCTTTTGCATTGGCCACGCTGCATACAGTGCACAGCGCACGCACCTTGAAGTCTTCAAACCTTGCCAGCACCGGGGCAGGGCCGGAGTTGGGCACCGTATTTGGGTCGCACGTGGGGCATTTATCCTTCAGCATCTGCACCACATCTGCGGTGCAGCAGCCAGCATACAGGCAAAGGGCAGATCAAAGCAGCAGATGGGAGGTTGCAGCAAGCAAGCTGCGGGCTGGCCTTCACAGACCCTTGGGGGACTTTGAGGGGTGGCAATGGCCCAGAGCACAGCAAAAAAGCTTAGCTCAGCCAGCAGCACATCAGCAGAGCTCTGCAAGGGACGCAGCACACTGGTGGGGTTGGGCATGGAGGCAACAGCGCACCGGTAGACATTGGTACAGGCTAGTACAGCACGAGGAGTGCTTTGCATGGGCCAGACAGCACACCAGCAGAAATCAGCACAGGCCAGGGTTATACAGGGGCGGCAGCATGAACTCACAATGGTTGCGCGGCGCGATGTAGTCAAAGGCGAAGGACTGTCCCGGCACGTTGGGATCGTAGGCGTTGCCAGGCGCCTGTAGATTGAGGAAGGGGGTAAGTAATCCATTCCAAGACTTTTGAGGGAAGCCAAAAGGTCTCCTGCATTGCCTGTGTGAGTGGGGCATGATGCCCCGTCCAACAAGTGTGGCTGCATCGGCACCACTTGCTCTTCTTTGCCTAACATGTATGCATGCATTAAACTGTCATCCATGGATGTGCAAAGACACACCCTGGATAAGCCACCTTTGTGTGCATGCACAGTGCATGCCCCCTCCTCAACTTCCTATCTAATGTGTTGTAGCTTTTACAACACTCTTTGAAAGACACGCTCGTCCTCGCTCGTCAAGCGCGCTTTGTCCCCCAGAATCCTCATTTGAGGACATCACCTCCTTCCTTACTCCCTTTCCTTCCTTTCCTTTCCATTTGTAGAGAGCAATGGTTAATCCCACTCATGCAAGGAAAAAGACGGTGAGTGGAAAAGCCATTAGATAAGTTACCGCATCAGACAGAAGTGAAACCATCAGCAAGAAGAGGCTTAAGCAGCATTCTCTGCAACTGCCCCTGCGTGTGCCATCTGAAGCATATAAGCTCCCTGTTATGTTACTTCAGGTCCTCTGCATCCTACATTGCAATACGTGTACAATATGTCTATGAGCTGCAATTGACGTGATGTTGCCGCGCATTCGCAATACTCAAAACTGTACAAGCGCAGGCGCACACGTACATGCAGGTGCCTGCAAACACATACAAGCTCACCGGTAGAGGCTTGATCCACACATAGTCTGACTCGAGGAGCAGCAGCCACGGCGCTTTGATCATGGATGGATCTGCCTCGGCC
>SL_4KL_010_BRINEDRAFT_10001875_pt1 | contig 11750 bp, 13 predicted proteins | sample SodLak_010_BRINE_2_FD_10664 | JGI IMG/M metagenome (IMG submission 10664) | reverse complement strand
GCTCCAGCCCCACGCCGAGGTCATCACCACCGAGTACGGGGCCGTCGATCCCGACGACCTCTTTGGACGCCAGCGGTTCGACCTCGAGGCAGCCACCGACGCCGCCGGCTGGAAACGCACACTCGAGGACGAGGAGGGTCACGATCATGACGGCCACAGTCACGACGACCACGACCACAGCGATCACGGCGATCACAGCCACGACCACAGCGAACACGACCACGACGACCACGTTCATCCACCCGAACGGTATGGCATCGTCGTCGACAGCTACCACCGCCGCCGGCCGTTTCATCCCGAACGCTTCGTTGCCTTTCTCGAGGACCCACCTGAGGGACTGATCCGCGCGAAGGGGTTGTGCTGGATCGCCGGCCGCGACCGCCAGGCGATCACCGCCAGTTTCGCCGGCGGCCAGACCACCCTCGAGGTGACCGGCCGCTGGATCGCCAGTTTCGACGCCGACCGCCAGGAACTCTATCGAAAAGGCCAGCCCGATATAGAGTGGGACGAGACGTGGGGCGACCGAGAGATTCGGCTCGCGCTGATCGGCCGACAGCTCGATATCGAGGCCCTCGAGAAGCGACTCGATGACTGTCTGCTCACTGACACGGAGATGGATGCCGACTGGGAGAGCTTCGAGAACCCCACGCCGACAGGCATGGGTGAGACGACGACAGTCTCTGGAAACGACTGAGAGCCCGGGTCGAACGCTGTTACTCGCCTTCTTTCTCGTCGTGAGTCGTAATATCCGCAGAGAGGCCCTGGGCCAGTTCGATTCCATCCGCGTTGTTTATTGTCCAGGCAGTACGCTCGGTGACGGCTTCGATCGCCTTGCGCGCGGAGGGATAGCCGTTGCCCGACTTCTTGACGCCGCCGAAGGGCAACTGCACCTCAGCGCCGATACACGGCAGATTCGCATACGCCAACCCGAGATCCGCACGGTCTCGGAACCGGTTGAGTTGGCGGTAGTCCTCCGAGATGATCGCGCCTGCGAGTCCGTAGGGCGTGTCGTTGTGGATCTCGAGTGCCGCGTCGATGTCCTCGGCTGTCCCACGATGGACCGTCGCCAGCGTCTCACCAGTTGTCGGGTTCTCGCTTTTGAACGTCACAGAACCCGAGTCAGGACTGCGTCGACCATCAGATGTATACGCTTTGTCCGACAGTATTACCGCCGCTGGCCGAGATCAGCCGCCTTCTCGAGTTCGCTTCGCAACGTCGTCGAGTCGAACTCGTGGTCAGGCCGGAGTCGGACGAAATCCAGAAACCCCCGCGCCGAGAGCAATTCGTCGGGGGTATACACCGACGCAGCCGCCCCAACGGCCGCCTGCGCGCCGATTCGGGGCTCTAACACCGCAAGCGCACAGGCCAGATCATAGGCTGTCGTCTCCGGCACTCGATCCTCGTGGACACTCGTCGCATCGATGAAATACAACTCATCTTCACACAGCAGGATGTTTTCGGCGCGCAAATCGCCGTGGGCCAGCCCGTGTCCGTGTAAGGTTTCGAGCATCTCGAACAACTCTAAGGCCAGCCCGGAGACAGTCGCATCCGACACAGACTCTAACGTCTCAAACGCCGGCAGATACTCGAGGACCAACACACCCAGTCCGTTGACCTCGAACGCTTCGATCGGTTTGGGGGCGTTCAGCCCAATCTCGCGCATTCGAACCGTCGCCTCGTACTCGTGTTCGACCATCTCGAGTGGCGTATCGAACCGATCGAAAAAGCCCCCGCTCCCCGAGGATACCGCCCCAACGTTCCGACCCGCCGTCAACAGCGCATGAACCAAGGCGTTCTGTCTCGAGACGATCTTTACGAAAAATTCCTCGTCGATCACACACGGCGTCGACAGCCAGTTATCCGCCTCGAGAAACTCCACACGGACGACTTCGCGGTCGTATCGCTCGGCCAGCGTCCGGACCACACGCTCGATGCGGTCCCACTCGATGCTCCCGCGAGCGAGCTGGCGGATGTCCATACATCGATAAGATGTGACACTGCGTTAAATGCATCCCGAACTGTCGTGAGTTACAGCCCAACCCACACCCGGAAGCTACCGCTTTACATACAGCGAAACAAGATAGTGCGTCTTTCACATAGGTATATCTCCCCATACCTCTACACGTACATACGGCTCAGCGTCGGGAACTGCCAGACGAGTCGCCTACGACGATACCACCCATGAGAGACCAACCAACACGCAGACACGTCCTGACGGCAACCGGCGCGGCCACGATAGCCGCCCTCGCTGGCTGTTCTAGCAGCGACGCCGAACCAGCCCCCGAAACAGACGACACGAACGATTCAAGCGAGCAAACTGCCGACTCCGAAACGCCTACAAACGAGTTGCTCGTCGGCTCGAAGCGATTTATCGAAAACGTCTTGCTTGCCGAGATGTCCGTCTCCGTCCTCGAAGACCGAACGGACCTCGAGTCGATCGGAACGGACGATATCGGCGAGCGAACCACCGTCGAGAGCTTTCTGTACACGAAATACGGCGGCCTGGACCACTACTGGGAGTACACCGGGACGCTCGAGCGATCGCACTATGCAAACGACTCACTCGACTCCCTCGAGGCTATCCGCGAGCGGGCCGCACGCGACGGGATCGCCGTCCTCGAACCCGGTGGCTTCGATAACACCTACGAACTGGTGACAACCGACGAGTTCGCCGCCGACAACGGCCTCGAGAGGGTATCCGATCTTGCAGGCCTCCTCGAAGAGACCGACGTCAAACTTAGCCTCGGCGATGAGTTTGCCTACCGCGACGACGGCTGGGTTGGCTTTATGGAAGCCTACGGCGTCGCCGACGATCGGGCAACCGAAATCAGAGAAGCCGCCCGCGTCGTCGAAGCCGGCGACACCTACACGCTGCTCGAAGACGGTGACGCCGAGGTCGTAATGGGGTTTTCGACCGACCCCGAACTCGCCGACGACCACCTCCTCACGCTTGAAGACGACGAGGCGTTTTTCCCCGAGTACCTCCCCGTCGCGGTAGTCGCCGAGTCGGCCCTCGAGCGAACACCCGAGATCGAATCGTCGCTCAACGACGTTGCCAGCCGACTCGAGTCAGTCGACACCATGCGCGACCTCATCGGCCGCGTCCACGACGGCGAGACCGCCGCAACCGTCGCTCGAGACTTTCTCGAGTGAACTGCGGCCGTCCACACGACACGATCCAGGCTTCCATCCGTCATAAAATATTTCCAGTATCCCGTCTCGAGGAACTGTCGGCTCGACCGTCGCCGTCAGCGGACGGTATCGATCGTTTCGTACAACGGCGGCAGATCCACCGGATCGCAGCCCTCACGGGCCGCGATACGTACGAGTGCCGTGGACATAGCTGGGTGCATCGTCCTCACTCGAGAGGGGAAGTAGTTTCACAGCAAACGCCGACTCACAGTCCGGACAGGTGATAGTACGGTCGGTCGCCGTTGCCTGTATATCGGTCCCACAGTCACAGTGGATCGTGATTCGTTGTGTCATGGGTGTGTCGTACGATTGCCCACCGCCACGGAGCAACCCAGCGACACTCCCAGTGGCTACACGAGCCCCTAGAGCGCGTCGGCACATCTTTATTTCACCGACGTATAGCATGAGTCGCCGCCGCGTTGCGGTGGCTGTCGCAAGCCGGAGTGTGTGGCTGCCAAGCATTCCACTCCGGCTTGGCGCACTTTCGTGCGCGTTTTCCTTCTACGGAACTAATGGTTATTAAGCTTAGGGTGCTAACTGGTTCGACTACCACTCGAGGGCATCTCCTCTCTCCGTTGTGGACGAACACTCACCGCTTGCGCTCGAGAGCGGTCTGGCGACTCGTGTTCGTGTGTCAGTAAAGGGGCTCGGGCGGGTTCGAACCGAAATCAGACGTGCTCGCTTCGCTGTGCGCGACTGATAGGGTTCGAACCGCCCTCGGTCCACATACCTGCTGCTCGCGGCGTTGCTCGCAGCAGGAAGTGGGCTCGGGCGGATTCGAACCACCGGCCTCGGCCTTGTAAAGGCCGCGTCATAACCAGCTAGACCACGAGCCCGTATCCGATCCAAGACACCCCGTCCGAATAACCTTTACTTTCTCGAGTCACATCCATCGCTATGGTCGCCCCGCGTCTCTGGAAGTCCCTCCTCGCACTCACAGCCCTCTCGGTCGTCGCCTTTCTGGCCATCCAGACTGGGCTCGTCTCGGCTCCGTGGGGTGACGATGCTGCCGAGGTCCGGGTACTCGACGAGGCAGGCGAACCCAAAGCCGTCGTCGACGCCGACGTCGCGGATACGATGAGCGAACGGTACACCGGACTCAGCGACCACGACTCACTCGAGGATGGCGAGGGAATGGTGTTCGTCCACTCGAGTGAGGACGACCGGACCTACGTGATGCGCGAGATGGATTTCGATATCGACATCATCTTCATCAGTGCAGACCGCGAGATCACGAGCATCGAACACGCCCGCGCGCCCGAACCCGGCGAGGATGGCGAGGAGTTAGAACACACTGGTGTCGGCCAATACGTCCTCGAGGTGCCACGCGGATACGCCAACGAGACGGGGATGGCCGTCGGCGACACAGTCGAAATCGAAACCGAGTAGCCACCTCCTCCGATCTCGGCTCTCGCAAACGCTTATTGCCGACGCCCCCTGACGCCGAGCCAATGGATGGCGTCGACTGGGAGAAAGACGACCCCTTCGAGGAGCAACGCGAGCACGTCGAGAGCCCGATGCGCCGGCTGCTGTTCGAGTACGGCCGTCCCTACTGGTTTTCGATGGCCGTTGGCCTCATCTCGAGTGTCCTTGCACGGGCGCTCGATCTGTTGCCGGCGTTGTTGCTCGCAGTGGCAATCGACGCCATCTTCGGCGACGCCGCCTTCGCCGAGCAGGTCCCCCTCTCGGTGCTCCCGGAGGCGTGGCTCCCGACGACCCAATCGGGGCAGTTTCAGTTCGTCGCCATCGCAATCGCCGGCTCGTTTGCCTTCGGCGCGATCTTTCACTGGCTACGAAACTGGGGGTTTAATTCCTTCTCCCAGGACGTCCAACACGACGTCCGGACGGCAACCTACGACAAGATGCAACGGCTCGACATGGAGTTTTTCGCCAATAAACAGACCGGCGAGATGATGTCGGTTCTCTCAAACGACGTCAACCAACTCGAGCGATTTCTAAACGAAGGGATGAACTCTGCGACCCGGCTGTTCGTGATGGTCGGCGGCATTACCTTCCTGCTCTTCTGGCTCAACCCCCAGCTCGCATTGGTCTCGCTTGCGCCAGTCCCGCTCATCGCGGTTTTCACCTACGTCTTCGTCAAGAAGATCCAGCCGAAATACGCGGCCGTCCGGTCGTCTGTCGGGACGGTCAACTCGAGGTTAGAAAACAACCTCGGGGGGATCGGCGTCATCAAGTCTTCGAACACCGAGGCGTTCGAGTCCGGCCGGGTCGAGGACGTCTCCCGCAAGTACTACGACACCAACTGGGAGGCCATCTGGCTTCGCATTCGGTTTTTCCCCGGCTTGCAACTCATTTCGGGGATCGGTTTCGTGCTCACGTTTGTCGTTGGCGGGTTCTGGGTCGCAACCGGCACCGCCCCCGGCCCCTTTACCGGCACTCTCCAGGTCGGCACCTTCGTCGCCTTTATCCTCTATACCCAGCAACTCGTCTGGCCGATGGCCCAATTCGGTCAGGTGATCAACATGTACCAGCGGGCGGCCGCCTCGAGCGAACGCATCTTCGGCCTGATGGACGAACAGGGTCGAATTGAACGCGACGACGACGCCGATGACCTCGAGGTCCGTACGGGGCGTGTCGAGTACGACAATGTCAGATTCAGCTACGACGAGGGCGAACGGATTATCGACGACATTTCCTTCGACGTTGCCGGCGGCGAGACGGTCGCCCTCGTCGGCCCCACTGGTGCGGGCAAATCGACCGTCCTCAAACTCCTGTTNCGCCTTTACGACGTCGACGACGGCGAAATTCGGGTCGACGACCAGGACGTCCGTGGGGTCTCGCTCTCGAGTCTCCGCCAGTCGATGGGCTACGTCGGCCAGGAGTCGTTTTTATTCTATGGTAGCGTCGAGGAGAACATCGCCTACGGTTCCTTCGAGGCCGACCGCGAGGCAATCGTCGCCGCCGCGAAAGCCGCCGAAGCCAACGAGTTCATCCAGAATCTGCCAGAGGGGTATGAGACGATGGTCGGCGAACGCGGCGTCAAACTCTCCGGCGGCCAGCGCCAGCGCGTCGCCATCGCCCGTGCGGTGCTGAAAGATCCCGACATCCTGGTTTTAGACGAGGCCACGAGCGACGTCGACACCGAAACGGAGATGCTCATCCAGCGGTCGATCGACGACCTTACGACCAACCGCACGACGTTTGCGATCGCCCATCGACTCTCGACGATCAAAGATGCCGATCAGATTCTGGTCTTAGAGGAGGGGCGGATTGTCGAACGCGGCACCCACGAGCAACTGCTCGCAAACGACGGGCTGTACTCACACCTCTGGGGTGTCCAGGCAGGCGAAATCGACGAACTGCCACAGGAGTTTATCGACCGCGCAAAGCGCCGTCAGGCCCGCACCGAGATTGACGTGGACGTCGGTGACGACGACTGATACGGACCGCTGTAAGTCATTTCCGGTGGGCCCGCGACCCGTCCTGTGGACCCACCGGTAAATCGTTACAGCAGACCGTATGAACAGCCACCAGCCGAGTACCTCTAGAACGACTCCTGCTCGCGCTGGTCTCCCTGGCCCGGCGCACCCTCNTCTTGGCGCTGCTCGCCAGTCGCCGGCGGCGTCCGNTCGCTGTAGTTTTTCCGTCCGATCGCCTCGTCNCNGACCATGTTCATNATNGCCNNCTCGACNTNCTCGTAATCCTGATACTCGTCTTCNCCCAGCGGGCCGATCAACTCCTCGAGTGTCGTCGTATTCCCCGCCATCTCGATNGTCTCGTCGCCGTGTTTCTCGAGCAGTTCGTCGTGGCCGATTGGGTACTCCTCGGACGCTAACTCCTCCGCGACGTCGCCGAGTTCGAGACCGAGTTCGCGATTGTCGTCTGCCATACACGAAGATAGGCAGTCGGCCGGATACGCGTTCGGCCTGCCTTCGCGGGTTGGTATTTCCTTCCAGACTTCCCCTCGAGAGGACGAACGGGACTGTCATACGGATCGCTGTACGTCATTTCCGGTGGGCACGCGATCCGTCCGGCGGGCCCACCGGTACATCGGTACAGCAACCCGTATCAGGGACTTTCGTAGTGGTCTCGGACTCGAGCTGACGAGAATACTCACAGTATACCGAACGAGGACGATGGTTACAAGGACCAACCCACCCTCGAGGCGCGTATGGAGCTCGGGTCGGCTACCTGGACGGACGTTCGCGACTGCGAGACCGATCTGGCGGTTGTGCCGGTCGGCAGCACGGAACAACATGGCCCACACGCACCGCTTGGGACCGACGTACTCACGGCCGAAGCGATCGCTGACGCTGCCGTAGAGCGACTGGACCGCGAGGTCGTTCGCGCGCCGGCGATTCCAGTCGGCATCGCCGAAGAACATCGCCAGTTTCCGGGCACGATGTGGGTCTCACCGGAAACCTTTCGTGACTACGTCCGAGAAGCGATCGCCAGTCTCGCACATCACGGCTTCGACCGCGTCGTGATCGTCAACGGCCACGGGGGCAACGTCGATGCTCTCCGCGAGGTCGGCGCACGACTCACCCGCGACGACACCGCCTACACCGTTCCCTTCACCTGGTTCGACGCCGTCGGCGAGCACTCGAGTAAGATGGGCCACGGCGGCCCTCTCGAGACGGCACTCCTCCGAGAAATCACACCCGAACTCCTCCGCGAGGACCGCCTCGAGGAAGCGAGCGCTGGCGCTGCCGACGGCTGGGGTGAGTGGGTCAGTCACGTAAATCTGGCTTACGATTCGGCCGAGTTTTCCGAAAACGGCGTCGTCGGCGATCCCACGGCGGGAACCGCTGAGTTAGGCGACGAACTGTTCGAACTTGCGATCGAGGCGTTGTGTCGACTGCTCGAGGCAGTTGCTGACCGCGCTGTTTCACCGTCTGACCGACGGGAGTGATACGACTGTGATCAGCCGTTACGCTTCGTCTTCGGTGTCGTCTGTGGCCTCAAGCGAGCCACGAAGCTCCGGGATCGTCGACGTCAGATCGCCGATCTGCTCGCCTGCGTCCACAACGGCCGTGATTGTCTCCTCTAACTCGGCGATCTCTTCTTCGAGGTCCTCGGCATCGTCGAAGGCGTCGGCTCGCTGACCCATCGTGAACCACTTTTTCGCATCCCGGAGGTGGTCTTCGGCGTCGCCAGCATCGAGTGCGGCGTTCAGGCCGTTGAGCACGCCCAAGACGTTGTCGGCGTCGGTCTCCCAGATGTCGTCGGCTGCGGGCAGCCCCTCCCAGGCCGCCTCGAGCGAGGACTCGACGTCCTCGCGCATCTCGTTTGCTGCTTCACCGAACAGTTCGTCGTCGTCACCGAACGTCGCTTGGCTCATGAGGGACAGTTCACGCCCACTGGGGTTAAAAGGTCGCCCGAAAGTGAAAGTAAAAACAGTCCCGAGAGCGCCAGTGTGGCCAAAATAGTGACTCGGTTTCGAAAACCACGTCTCCCTATCGCTGATCGGAACCATCATCGCCACGAACCGACTCGACTGTCATCAACGGATAGCCGTCGTCGGCCAGTTCCATCCGGGTGAGCACCTCGAGATCGCCATCCGTGACGAGGATTTCGACCGTAAGGAATCGGCCGGTAAGTTCGACGTAGTCGGCCGGGCCGGCCTCGAGGGCGGCCTCGAGTTCCGCGTCGTTGATCTCGACGGTGACTGCCTGACAGTGAGGCTGGTTTTCGATCGCATCCTCCATCGCGTTCGCGAGACTGGCTGCGCTTTCGGTGCTGATCGGCGTGCCCGCAAACTGGTGATAGAGGGTGCCAAACTTGATCCCGGCCTCGAAACACAGCGATTCCGCCGTTGTGGGGGCTCGTTTTCCGTCCATACGGCGTGTTCGCTTGCCTGCTGGAAGGTCGTTGCGATCTCCGAGACGCGAATCGTATGGTTCTTATCGTCGCTGTACCTGGCTCCAATTGAATGGCACAGTCGGTCCTGCTTACCGGGGCTGGAGGGCGCGTCGGCGAGGCGATCCTCGACGGCCTGGCTACCGAATACGAGTGGCGGTTGTTCGATCGCGATCCACCGACAGCGGAGTATCCAGGCGAGTTCATCGTCGCGGATATTACGGACGAAACCGCCGTCCGCGAGGCAGTCGACGGCATCGACGCCGTGATCCATCTCGCAGGCGACCCACGTCCGGAAGCGCCCTGGGATAGCGTCCTCCAGAACAATATCGATGGCACCCGGATGGTGTACGAAGCCGCGGTCGACGCCGGTGTCGAGAAACTCGCTTTCGCCTCCTCGAACCACGCTGTCGGCGGCTATGAGACCTCCGAACGTACGCCGGAGATGTATCGACCGGACGACGATTATCTNCTCGATGGGACCGAACTCCCACGTCCCGGTAACCTCTATGGTGTCTCGAAGGCCGCCGGTGAATCCCTCGGCCGCTACTATCACGACGAGTACGACATCTCGGTCGTCAACGTCCGCATCGGCAACCTCACCAAGGGTCATCCGCCGATCGACTACGAGCGTGGGCAGGCGATGTGGCTCTCTCACCGGGATTGTGCTCACCTCTTCGAGTGTTGTATCCAGGCCGACTACGAGTACGAAATCGTCTACGGTATCTCGGATAACGATCGGAAGTACTACGCTATCGACCGCGCCCGCGAGGCACTCGGCTATGATCCACAGGACAACTCGGCCGACCACGACGCCTAAAAGAGTCCCTCGACGTCTTCCTCTCGCATCTGTCGCCTGTTGACGTGTCCCTCGAGTCGATCGAAGACGATCCCGCGGTGGTCATCCTCACGGACGAAATCGAAAACGAGCGTAATAAACCGGCTATTGTCTTTCCCCTCCTCGAGATCCTGTCTTGCGAACGCACAGGCTTGTTCGAGGACCCCTTCTTCGTATCCTAACTCCTCGGCGAGGACGGTCGCCGCGACAACCGTCGGCCCGATTTCGAGACCGTCGCGACTCGGAACCACGCCACTGTGTTCGATCGCGACGGGTTGTCGGCGCTCGATCAGTTCGGGGTCGTCGGCCAGCTCCCCGAGGAACGCCCGGATTGACTCGAGTCCAACGCCACGGTTGTTCGAGTCGAGCCCCTCGAGGTAGTTTCCGGCACTCTCTGCTAGCCCAACGGCTCCCTCCCAGTTTCGATTGTGTGCGTGGTAGACGGCCGCAGTCAGCTGAATAAGGCCGTGGAGCAATCGCTCGTCGTCGGTCCCCTCCTCGAGGTCGAGCCAGCGCTCTTCCCAGGCGTCGTGAGCCGCGTGGTGGAATCCATCGTTGTAGATGGCTGCACCCGCACGAAGCGTATCGTCCATACCTGACGTTGGGAGCCCAGCCTCGAGAGGGTGTCGACGCGGTCGGAAAACGGATGCCGGATACGTGCCGCCTCCGGCCGGGCGGGCAGACAACTGTGGAAACGGGGTCGGGGGCGTCGAGCGAACGCCCCAACCGGTTACTGGCCGCCACCGGTCGTGGGCGGTACTCGAGTAAAATCCGGCTCCCCTGATAATTATAGACCGGTTACCAGCCCTAACTGAGACGTACAGAGTTTATAATAACTCCTTACCGGCTACTTATTGCTCGTCGNCTTCGAACCAGAATCGTCCGTTTTGCTGGATCACGTCGCCGTCGACCTCGAGTCGGGATGTCTCGCTGACGTCAGTGATCAGATCGACGTGGACGGCCGACTCGGTTCCCGATTCGGCTTCGGGCAGGCAGGCGTCATACGCCCGGCCAAGCGCCAGGTGGACGGTATCGCCCATCTTCTCGTCGAATAGAATCGTGTTCGTATAGCGGTCGATCCCGCGATTCATCCCGATACCGAGTTCGCCCAACTGGCGTGCACCGTCGTCGGTCGCTACGATGTCGGCGATGACGGACGCACCCTGCTCGGCCTCGTAGTCGACGACGACACCGTCTTCGAACTCGAGGCGGACATTTCGGATGGCCTCGCCACGGATCGTCATCGGCACGTCGAAGGTAACCTCGCCCTCGGTCGCATACGGTGCGGTAAAGACCTCGCCGCTGGGGAGGTTGTGTGAGTTGTAAGCGACGGAGGCGGCGCTGTTGACTGCCGTCCGTCCCTCGATCGACATGGTAAGGTCGGTCCCTTCGGAGACGAGTCGAACCGTCGACCCGTCGTCGAGGACGTCTTTTACCCGTGCCATCTCCTCGGCAAGCGATTCCCAGTCTCGAAGTATGGCATCGTAGGCGAACTCTTGGTACTCCTCGTAGGCCATGTTTGCCTGCTGGGCGAGCGACCGTGTCGGGTGGACCGTCGAGACCCATCGTGTATCGAACCGCGCCTCCCGTACTGGGTTCCGTGCGGTATCGTAGGCCCGACGAGTGTCGCCGGGAACGTCTGCCGTCGCGCTCGTGTTTCGGCCGCCGCCGAGCGAGAGGACGACATCGGCTTCCTCGAACAACGCCAGTTCGTGGGCGGGCGTCTCGAACGGTCCGTCGTGAGCCCGAAGGTACGCCCGTTGGATCTCTCCGGAACTGTACGTGGCGACCAGGTTCGCCCCGCGCTCACCGAGTACTGTTGCGACTGCGACCGCCAGTTCGTGGGCATCCGGCCCAACCGAGAGGACGACGTCATCCCCGGCTTCGACTCGCGCACTCC
>SL_4KL_010_BRINEDRAFT_10001874_pt1 | contig 11754 bp, 11 predicted proteins | sample SodLak_010_BRINE_2_FD_10664 | JGI IMG/M metagenome (IMG submission 10664) | reverse complement strand
CCCGCCGAAAGCGTCGCGATGCGAAACTCGGCGGGCGGCCCGGCCCCCGAGGCAGTCGAGAATCAGCTATCGGCTGCCCGCGAGGGACTCGGCGCGGACCGCGAACAGGTCGAGAAACGCGAAGAGAAAATCGAGGTCGCTGCGGAAAAGCTTCAGACAGAGGTGGACAGCTATGTGCAGTGACTGCCAGCTTCCCGACCGAAGCGCCGACCCCACACCCCCCCGACCCCGGCCGCCCTCCCCGCGAGGGGAGACTATACCAGAATACTGATACAACAAAATCGTAGATGCGGAATATAGCTGTTTGAGGACTCATTAGTGGAATATAGGTTTACAATTTATTCTGATAGGTTCGAAGGGTTTAAGTAATCGCACTAATTAGACGGGCATACAATGGCAGACGAAACGATCACAGCGGAAGATCCGATTACAGGTGAAGAAATCGAGATTCCTGCAGACGTCGAGGTCGGCGAGATCATCGACAGCCCGATCACGGGTGCAGAGCTAGAAGTGCTCTCGGTCGACCCTGTGGAACTCGAAGAGGCCCCTGAGCTGGAAGAAGACTGGGGTGAGTAACGTGCTCACTGGTGGTGTCTCGGGGGCAGAATGAAGGTTGGAATTCTCTACTCGCGCATTCGCCGGGACGAGAAGCTGCTGCTCGGTGAACTGCGCGAGCGCGATCACGAGATCGAAAAGATCGACGTCCGGAAACAGCAGTTCAGCCTCTCGGCACCGCCTGACTCTTTCGAGGACGTGGATATTCTGGTCGATCGCTGTCTGGCGACTTCCCGGAGCCTGTACACGACACAGTTCGCGGAGGCGTACGGGATTCCGGTCGTCAACAGCGCCGAGACCGCCGCGGTCTGTGCGAACAAGGTCAAAAACAGTCTCGCACTACAGAAAGCAGGCGTGCCGACGCCAGCGACGGAGGTTGCGTTCACGAAATCCGCAGCCCTTGATATCGTCGAGGAGTTCGGCTATCCCTGCGTACTGAAGCCGGTGATCGGCTCGTGGGGTCGGCTAATGGCAAAACTCGACTCGCGGTCGGCTGCCGAGGCGATCTTCGAGCACAAGGAGACGCTCGGTCACTACGAACACAAGGTATTCTACATTCAGGAGTTCGTCGAGAAGCCGGACCGAGATATCCGCGTGCTGGCCGTCGACGGCGAGCCGATCGCCGCGATGGTCCGCTCCTCGGAACATTGGCTAACAAACGCCGCGAAAGGCGCAGAAACGGACACGTTCGAACTCGACGACGAGGCAAAAGAGCTCGTCGCCGATGCGAGCGAGGCAGTCGGTGGCGGATTGCTGGGGGTTGACCTCATGGAGACGGCTGGGTCGCAAAGCGACCCAGATTCGAGCGGGCAGGATGCCCGCGAGACGGGATACACTGTTCACGAGGTCAACCACAACGTCGAGTTCAAGGCACTCAACGACGCGACCGATATCGACGTGCCGGCTCGCGTCGTCGACTGGCTCGAAGGGAAAGTGGAGGCAGCACAATGAGCTACACAGCAAGCGTCGTCGGCGGGAGCGGATTCACGGGTGGTGAGCTACTGCGATTGCTCGCTGGCCATCCGGAGTTCGAACTCGTGCAGGCGACGAGTCGCTCGAAGACGAACAAGACGGTGGGACACTCCCATCCGAACCTGCGCCAGCTTGATTTGCGTTTTAGCAGTCCAGAGGAGCTTGAGTCGGTCGACGTGCTCTTTGCAGCGACGCCACACGGCGTCTCGATGGAAAAGATCGACGAGTTCCAGGAGGTTGCAGACACAGTCGTCGATCTGTCGGCGGATTTCCGCCTCTCGACGGAAGAGCAGTACGACGAGTGGTACGACGGCCACGACCGCCCCGAGCTCTTAGAGAAGTCGGTGTACGCGCTGCCGGAGCTAACTCGTGACGAGCTTCCGGGAGCGGATATCATCGCCTCGGGTGGCTGTAACGCGACAGCGACGATCCTCGGGCTCAAACCGCTCGTTGATGAGGGAATTCTCACGGCGGACGAGCAGGTCGTCGTCGACGTGAAGGTCGGATCGAGCGAGGGTGGTGCCGGCGGTGGCGAAGCCTCCTCGCATCCGGAGCGGTCGGGCGTCGTCCGCCCATATGCGCCGACAGGACACCGCCACGAGGCCGAGATCGAGGAGTATCTCGGACTCGACGTCTCCTTTACTGTGCACGCAGTCGATATGGTCCGTGGCGCATCGGCAACCTGTCACATCTTCCCCGGTGAACCAGTTTCGAAAGGTGATCTCTGGGGTGCCTACCGTGGCAGCTACGGCGAGGAGCCATTTGTCGAAATCGTCGCCGGCGGCGGCGGCGTCTACCGCTACCCAGAGCCGAAGGCAGTCGCCGGAACGAACGGCGCGGAGGTTGGCTTCGAACTCGATCCCGGAAACAGGCGGATCGTCGCCTTCTCCGCGATCGATAACATGATGAAAGGCTCTGCCGGGCAGGCAGTGCACGCCGCAAACGTCGCGCTCGGCATCGAAGAGACGGCAGGACTCGACTTTCAGGGGCTTCACCCGGTTGGCTCACCATGACAGTCGTACTCAAAATCGGCGGTGCCCGCGCGGTCGATCCAGCGGGTGCGCTTGCTGACGTTGCATCGCTCGTCGAGTCGGGTACTAACGTTGTCGTCACCCACGGTGGCTCGACCGCCGTCGACGACACGCTCGAACGGCTCGGGATCGAACCCGAGTACGTCGAGACCCCTTCGGGTGTCGTCGGTCGCTTTACCGACGAGGAGACGATGGACGTCTTCGAGATGGTTCTCCCCGGGTTGTTGAACACCGAGATGGTCGCCTCGCTACAGAGCGAGGGTGTCGACGCGGTTGGCTTCTCGGGTGTCGACGGAAAGTTGCTGCACGGCCCCCGCAAGTCCGCGGTTCGGGTCGTCGAGGACGGCAAGCGAAAGATTCGCCGCGGCGATCACTCCGGGACCATCAAGGAGGTCAATACAGAGTTGCTTGAGTCAGTGCTCGCCGATGGGTACACCCCGGTGGTGAGTCCGCCGATGGCAGGTGCCGACGAGGATGAAGACGGAAACAGCGTGATTACGCCAGTGAACACTGACGCGGATCGCACGGCAGCGACACTCGCTGGTGCGCTGGATGCGACGCTCGTCCTGCTGACTGACGTGCCCGGCATTCTGGAAGATCCAGAGGACGAGTCGACACTGATCGAGTCAGTCGACTCGGCGGATGGCTGGGAACGACTCGAAGATGCCGCTGAAGGGTTCATGAGCCGCAAGGTGATGGCAATCGAGGAAGCGCTCGACGGTGGCGCATCGGAAGCGATCGTCGCGGACGCAAACAGCGACCAGCCTATCACGAGCGCGATCGGGGGTGCTGGGACACACGTGAAAAGTAGTGCCCTCAACGGAAATACAGAGACAGAACAATGAGTGGATTCATCTTTTCGGAGAAGCCGATCGAACTCGTCGAGGGAGACGGCTCCTACGTCTACGACGATAACGGAACAGGATATCTGGATATGGGCGCGAGCTACGCCTGCGTCCCGCTCGGACACGACCACGATGCGGTCCAATCCGCAGTGTCGGATCAGCTCTCGCGGCTGACCTACGTCCAGGCCTCCTACCCGGTCGAGATCAGAACGAAGCTGTACGAGCTGCTCGCAGAGACCGCCCCCGGCGACATCGACAAGGTGTGGCTCTGTAACTCCGGGACGGAAGCCAACGAGGCAGCACTAAAGTTCGCCCGCTCGGCAACAGGGAACTCGAAGATCATCGCGACGATGCAGGGTTTTCACGGCCGGACAATGGGCTCGCTCGCGACGACCTGGAAAGACAAGTACAAGAAACCGTACGAACCACTCATCGGCGACGTGGAGTTCGTTCCCTACAACGATCCCGAGGCGATGGCCGAGGCCGTCGACGAGGAGACGGCCGCAGTGATCGTCGAACCAGTTCAAGGCGAGGGCGGAATCAACCCCGCCTCGAAGGAGTTCCTCCAGACCGCCCGTGTCAAGACTGCGACGAACGGCGCGGCATTGATCTTCGACGAGGTCCAGACAGGGATGGGCCGGACTGGATCGCTGTGGGCCGCCGAGGGGGCAGATGTCGTCCCCGATATGGTGACGAGTGCGAAAGGACTCGGCAACGGGCTCCCGATCGGTGCGACACTCTGTCGTGACTGGATCGCCGAGAACTACGGCTCACACGCCTCGACGTTCAGCGGCGGCCCCGTCATCTCCGCGGCAGCACACGCGACCGTCGAGACGATCGTCGAGGATGAGATTCCGGCACACGCCGCCGAGATCGGCGAGTACCTGAAAAGCGAACTTGAGGCCGAGATCGGCGACGACGTGCGCGAGATCCGCGGCGAGGGACTCATGGTCGGCATCGAGGTCAAACGCGGTGCGAACCGCCATCTTCGCGATCTGGCAATCGACCACCAGCTGCTCGCGCTGCCGGCGGGTCGAACCGTCGTCCGGCTGCTCCCGCCGCTTACGATCACCGAGGAGGAGGCTGACGAGGCAGTCGACGCACTGGCCGAGGTGATCGGATGAGCAGTGTGAGCCAGCAGTCAGAAGCACGCGAACTGCTCACCAAACTCGTCCGGATTCCCTCCGTGACGGGAAACGAGGGACCGTGTGCGAAACAGCTCGCTAGCTACTTCGAGCGCCACGACCGAGAGGTCTGGATCGACGAGGTCGGGAACGTCCGCGCGCCGGCAGACGACGGTGTGCTTCTGACCTCTCATATCGACACCGTCCCCGGCGATATTCCCGTCCATATCGAAGAGAACGAAGACGGCGAGGAAGAGCTATGGGGTCGCGGGAGCGTCGATGCGAAAGGACCACTGGCGTCGATGGCCGTCGCTGCGGTCCGGACGGGCGCAAGCTTCATCGGGGTCGTCGGCGAGGAAGTCGACTCCCGCGGGAGCCGCTACGTCGTCAAGGATCGCGAGGCCGAGCCCGACGTCGTGATCAACGGTGAGCCTTCTGGCTGGAACGGCATCACGCTTGGCTACCGTGGCCTGCTCGGTGGCACCTACGTTGTCACCTCGGAGTCCGGCCACTCCTCACGGCCGGAGAACAACGCAATTCAGGATGCGATGGACTGGTGGAACCGAGTCGACGAGGAGTTCGAACACGACGACTGGGTCGAGGTGTTCGAGCGAGTTACCTGCAAACCGATCGAGTTCGAGGGCGGCGTCTCCAAGGATGGGCTCTCCGTCGAGGCGACGATGGAGGTGCAGCTTCGTGTCCCACCGAAATACACCGCCGACGAGGTTCGCGAGATCGCCGACGGCCAGCTCGACGTGGGCTACGTTGACTGGAATGACAAGGTCGAACCCGTGATGGAAAGTCCTCGGACGGGCGTCGCAAGCGCCTTCCGGGCGGCGATCCGGCAGGAAGGCGGCGATCCCCGGATGCTGCGAAAGACCGGGACGAGCGATCAGAACGTCTTCGCGGAGCAGTGGGATGTCGATACGGTCTCCTACGGCCCCGGCAACTCCGATCTGGACCACGCACCGAACGAGCATCTGAACCTGAACGAATACGATACGGCGATTGCGGTGCTCGAAACCGTGACAGAACGTCTGCTTTAGCCATGACCGAACCAACCAATCTGGTCGATATCGACGACCTCACGCACGAACAGCTGCACGACGTGCTCGATCTGGCAGCAGAGATCAAAGCTGCACAGAAAGCCGGCGAGGCCGAGAAGCCACTCGCGGATCAGACGCTCGCGATGATCTTCGAGAAGCCCTCGACACGGACGCGTGTCTCCTTCGAGACAGGGATGACCCAGCTCGGTGGGCACGCAATCTTTCTCGGCCCGGACGACATCCACCTCGGTCACGGCGAGCCGATCAAAGATACCGCACGAGCGGTCTCCCGGTATGCGGATTTCATCATGGGACGGGTGTTCGATCACGCAGATATCGTCGAACTGGCGGAGTACGCGACCGTTCCGGTGATCAACGCACTGACCGACGACGCGCACCCCTGCCAGACGCTTGCGGATCTGCTGTCGATCCGCGAGCAGTTCGGGAGCTTCGACGTAGATGTCGCCTGGGTCGGCGACGGCAACAACGTCTGCCAGTCCTTCGTTCTCGGCGCAGCGATGACGGAAATCAACCTAACGGTGGCGACACCCGAGGGGTACGGGATCGACGAAGATGTCCGCAAGCGAGCGGCCGACCTCGGCAACCCACCCGAAGAGACGATCGACCCCGAGGCGGCGGTCGCCGACGCGGATGTCGTCTACACCGATGTCTGGGTGAGCATGGGTCAGGAAGACCAGCGCGAGCAGAAGCTGCAGGATTTTGCTGGCTTCCAGTTGACGAGCGAGTTGGTTGGTGACCGCCCAGTGATGCACTGTCTCCCCGCTCATCGTGGTGAGGAGATTACTGATGAACTGATCGAAAGCGACAACGCCGTTGTCTGGGACCAGGCGGAAAACCGGCTACACGCCCAGAACGGATTGTTGGTTTGGCTATCAGAGCAGTAATGCCACAAGATGGGAGCTGCTGTTTCTGTTTCACGGCTTGCTGACGAGGAGGAGAAAACACAGACTCGGCTCAAGGAAGTTGCTTCGAACGCGTTTCCGACACCCCAGCACTATCTGGTCCATTTTACTCCGCATACACTCGTTGCACGGAATGGTAAGGAAATCGTTGGTGGAGCGGTACTGGATATCGTCGGGAGTGAGGAAAAGATCGGGATCGTGTCGTGGCTGTTCACCGCACCTGACGCCCAGGGGCAGGGTGCCGGGACAGCACTGGTTGCTGCAGCGCTCGAATATTTCGAAGAACGGAACTGTCAGGCAGCCATCGCGGTCGTCCAGTGGCTCAACACCGCCTCCAGCACACTGTTTGCCCGTGAAGATTTTTTCCGTATCTCGTCGACAGCACTGGGGCGGAAGTACGGGACGAATGGCCTGCGCGTGTGGCTCAAAACCTACCACTTCATCAACGTCTCCGCCGATCTCTGGTATCGTAAACTCCCGAGAGATGGTGAAACGAAATCCGAATCAACGCCGGTCGCCGACCAGCAAGACGAACCAGCCACGAGCCAAGGGTTTGGACGAACAGTCGGCGGCATCTCGGAGGTCGTGCTCGTCCACGCGCTGCTTTTGATGATCGTCGTCGGTGGTGTCGATATCCGAAGCTGGGATTGGGTGACGCTCGGGGCCGGCTTCCTCGCTGGTGGATTGATTCTCACCCGAGTGTTCACGTACGTCGCGTTCGCTGCCCGTGACAGCGACCGCTGGACCTTCTGGCGCTGGGGGAACGTGTATCCTTTCGCCGGGATAATCGCCGTCTTTGGCGGGTTTCTTCCGGTTCCAGGACATCTCACACCGGGAGAGAAAGACTGGGACTACCGGAAAGCGAAGGATGTGCTCGGGCCAGCAGCTGCCACGTGGGGCGTGGTGTTGCTCGTCGCCCTCCTCGCACTCGTTGGAGTCCGTGGCGTGCTCGACGAGGCGCTGGTGGAGACAGCAGGCCTGACGCTGGCTGTGCTCGTCGTTCTCGATCTCTGGTTCATTGTCTGGCCGTTGGACGGCTACAACGGCCGCGTCCTCTACGACTGGAAGCCGCGTCTCTGGGTCGCTCTCTCGGTGGCGACTGCTGGTGTGCTTGGGCTGTTCTACGTCGGCTGAGTCCGTCGACTGAACCGCGGCTCGTACTTGTTAGTCGCGTAGACGATCAGCGGGACACCGATCATCGTCGGACCCAGCCATCTCGCAAGCGGCGGAAGCATGGTGAGATTGACCGTCACAGTCGCGGTGACCGTGGCGATGTAGCCACCACCCATGAATCCGATATGGAGGCTGACCCACGGCTGTCGGCGTTCGGGTGGCTGGCGAAACCGCCGGAAAGTCCGGGCAGCCAGGCCAACACCGATCAGCCCGAAGACGATCAGGACCGGAGCTAACCCGACAGCACCAGTTGCGATCTGCCAGCTACCGCTTGCGACCATCGCTGTCCCGACAACGACCATCGTTCCGTGACCGGCGTAGTCGATGGGTGTTGGTTCTTGCAAGCCAGCACGCCGGCGGGTCACGACACGGTAGCCACTGAAGACCAGATAGCCGCTGAAGATCGCGATCGCGAGCAGAAACCAGTTTTCGACCCAGGCAGCGAGCGGTACTGCGGTCACAACGACGATTCCCATCGTGAGAACGTACAGTTTTCCTGCGCTGTTGTGGCGCGAACCGCCCTTTCTGGTAACGATTGCACCGAGCCCCGAACCGAGCGCACCGATTCCTGCGAGGATATGAATGCCGAGAAGCACCACAAACGCCGGTGTCTCGATAGACGGTTCGATCACCATTCCGTGTCACCCCAGACCGACTGACTGTTATTCATATATCACGCTACGACGATTACCGGCGAATGACTTTCCCCAACATGTTGGTGTTATGTAGCTGGCAACAAAACAGAAAGATATGATTACCGCTTCGATCTGGATCGAACTCCCCGAAGGATACTACATCACCGACCTGTCGCAGGCGTTTCCCGATGCGACGTTTCGGCTGCTCGCTGGTGTTCACACCGGTGAAACAGCGGTCGAACTGGGAGAGATAATCGCCAAGCAGCCAACTGCAGCTGCTGAACAGTTCGCGGCACATCCCACAGTACAGGAGTACCAGCAGCTAGAGCTGACCGACGATCGGTCACTCGGGAAATACGAGACCACCGATACGGGACTGTACGCATTTATCGAAGATAGCTCGCTCCCGCCGGAGTTTCCGATTACGGCGAAAGATGGCTGGTTTCAGCTCGACTTTACTGGAACACGGGAGCGCTTCGATCAGCTCCGGGCCGGGCTTGACGCCGCCGGGATGGCATACGAACTACACTCACTGGTGGAATCGGACGAATCGTCGGCGCTGCTGACGAGTCGACAGCGCGAGGTCCTCGACACAGCCATGCGGAAGGGATACTTCGAGGTCCCCCGTCAGTGCACCCTCGCGGAGCTTGCAACACAGTTTGAGATCGATAAATCCACTGCAAGCACGATCATCCGCCGCGGTGAGAATCGTATCTTGCAGTGGTTTCTCGCTGGGCAGGGACAGCGAACAGTTGGATGACAGAAAAGACTGTTAGCAGCGTACCTCGAAAAAGAGGAAAGCGGCCCAGAATCACTGTTTTGTCGGACAGCAGAAATTCTTTCGAGTCCTCGTCTGTTCTCTGTGGTCATTCACGAGGATATCGGAATGGCGAGCGCATCCGGGAACATTCAATTCACTCGCTGTCTGTGACCTCTTCGCGAATCGTTCGCAGTTCATCGCGAAGCGTTTCGACAGTCTCTTCGAGGGTGTCCACACGGTCGGCTTTGTGTTCGAGTTCATCGATGCGCTGGTCTTTGCGCTCGCTTTCGGCGGCTAGTTCGTCGATTCGCTCGTCGCGTTCGGCGAGTTGCTGTGAAAGGCCCTGGATCGCGGCAAGTGCAACCCCGTCAGCGTCAACGTTGGCGATCCGACGCTCGTCTTCGCCGAGTTGAAAGGCCTCGTGGAACTGCTCAGCCATCGGACCCATATGTACCGCGTCGTCCTGGCTCTTGTACTCCCACGTGGCGACATCCAGCGATTCGACGCCCGCAAGGACGGTCTGAGGATCGACACCATTGACGTTTGTTTTTGTACTCGCACTCGACAGCGTGGTCCACGATCCGCTCCCCGAGGGCAGTTCGGCGCCAGTGTCATTCGTCGTGTCGCTGTCTGTGTAGACTGTCATGCCGCCGCCGGCCTGGAAGACGACCTGGTCGTCTTCGTCGGCCTCGACAGCGTGGGACGAATCGTCGCCCCAGACGAAGGTTCCGTCGTTGTCGTTCGTGTCAGCACGGTAGCCGGCCGCGAAGCTATGATCACCGTCGGCAGTGTTGTGTTCCCCACCCGGAACTGTTGCACGACTGCCGTCGACGGTATTATTCTCACCGCCACCGATCGTTGTATACCAGGAACTCGAGACGTTGTCTTTGCCGCCGAGGACAACCGACCGCGGGCCAGAGGCTTCGTTTAACCACCCGCCACCGATGACCGACATGCTGCCAGTGGCCTCGTTGCTGACACCGCTGCCGATGAACGCTCGACTACTAGTTGCCTCGTTTTCGCTGCCCGCGACCACTGCCGCCGTCGATCCGCTGGCTTGGTTGTCGCTGCCCGCGACCACTGCCGCCGCCGATCCGCTGGCTTGGTTGCTTGAACCCCCGGCGACCACCGACCTTGCTCCGTCGGCAGTATTGCCCTCGCCACCACTCACCGTTCCGTAATCGTCCGATGTTGTGTTGCCTTTTCCACCACTGATCGTCTGGCCTTCGTTTTCGGTGTCGATACTGTTGCTCGAATCACCCTGGAGGACGTTAGGCGCATCGTCGCCAGTATCAGCGACGACGATCCAGTCACCATCGCTGGCTATGATGCCAGCGATTCGCGCGTCGTCGGGAGTGTACAACCCGTAGCCCTCGGGCGAGTCAACCTCACCCATGACGCCGTATGTTTCCCCGGAGTCGTCGGTCTGGTGGCCAATCACCTTCGCATCTTCATCGGTCATCGTCTCCACCTCATCGACGTGACTGCTGTGCCAGCAATCCACACCTGGTGAACCGCCATTTCTTGACTCGATCTGGTAAGTGCCAGATTCATACCAACTGGTTACGTTCTTGATAAAAATATGTGAGGTTACTTTGAGGTAACTCTGTACGTTACGTCACAGTAAGTGAGTATCAGAAACTGGCAGTCATCTGGGCTTGTGTTTCCAACCACAGCCAGCAATGGGTTCAGTTCGACTGTACCGGAGCACACAAATACTTCGATCAGCCCTGGGCCGGACTCATAGTGGTTGTTGCGAGTCTGTACCACCGTGGCAAGACAAGATTTGCAGTGCCCCGTGGATGTACCTTCTCGGAGCTTGCAGCACAGCTTGAAATCGACAAATCAACTGCGAGTACGATCATCCGCCGCGGTGAGAGTCGGGTTTTACAGTGGTTTCTCGGGGAGCGAACAGTTGGTTAATAAACAAAACTGTTAGGAGAGTTCCACAAAAAGAATCGTATCGAATCAGTCGGCTCATCCCAGGAAATGTCAGTTCTCACTGCCGTCGCTGTTGGCCTGCTGTATATCGGCTTTGCAGCTGTGCCGGCGGCTATCGCCATCATTGCTCGACGGAACCGCGAGAAGCCGGGGGCACGCGCCTTAGTCGTCACGGGTGCGAGTGCGAGCACAGCGACAGTCATTCAGGGGTTTCGGTTCATCCTGGCGGCCGTTTCTGTGGGAACGTGGCTGCCAGTCGTCCTGCATATCGGGCTACTGGCGGCGATCAACATCGCCGTACTCGGGACGCTGTATATTGCAGTGGAGTATACGGGGCGGTCCTGGCTCGAAAACCGCTGGCTCGTCACCAGTCTGGTCGTCCTCGCAGTCGCGCTGCCAACTGTCAGGCTGCTGACCGAGACAGCCGGGCTGGCAGTCACCACAGTCTTTGCGAATGGTGATTTCTTCTACCGGGTGCTGGTTGCGCTTGCAGCACTCTCCCTGCTTGGACGACAGCTGTTCAACGCACGCGGCGTCTACCGCAAGCAGGGGATCGCACTGTTCGCTGGACTTAGTATCGGGTTCGGGTTCGGACTCGTCGAGCGGTTCTACAACGTCGAATTCGTCGAGTTTACGCTCATCGGAATGACGGTTGGCTCGGCGATGCTGGCGTGGACACTGTTTCGCTACGAGTTTCTGGAAACACTCCCTGTTGCTCGTGAGACGCTGTTCGATCACATCTCCGATCC
>SL_4KL_010_BRINEDRAFT_10001872_pt1 | contig 11757 bp, 12 predicted proteins | sample SodLak_010_BRINE_2_FD_10664 | JGI IMG/M metagenome (IMG submission 10664) | reverse complement strand
GGTTGTTTGTTCGCTGTCATCTCGGGAGTAATATGGGTTGAGCTATCCTCCTGCGGGTCATAAACCTACTGTTTTGCCAGCGCAGCCCCGAAGCGATGCTCTCTTTTTTGCCTAGCGAACTACTCCGGGGTCAAGTGGTTCGAGACGCGAAGCGTCTCGTCATCACGGAAGACAAAGTCTTCCGTATGACCCCGAGGCACTCTGCCTGCCGTCTCTGTAGACGGCGCCGCTAACTCACCGCTGTCAGCCTCGCCAGTTTCCGTCGATAAGCTTACCGAGTATTCCACTTGGCAGCCCGAGACGGACGAGCCGGTCGAACCACGGTGATGGAAGCAGCCACTGTACTCTGGGGAGCCAGCGGGCACGCCCACCGACTCGGTAGCGAGCGTTCGGTGACTCGGCTTGGGCTGCTCCAACCACCGTGCGGGCAACTGTTTCGACGTCGGTCGAACGTGGTCGGTAACCGTCGAATGAGCGGTACTCCTCTCCGTAGGGGCTGTCACCCTTCTCAGCGAGGCCCTCCGCTGCTCGCTCGTTGAGCCCTGTCGGCACCGGCCCCGGTTCGACAAGCGAGACGGAGACACCGTACGGTCCAACTTCCCGGCGGAGGGCATCTGCGTACCCCGCCAGTCCCGCTTTCGCCGTACTGTACGCACCATGAAAGGGCAATGGAACTGCGCCCACCATAGAACCAACGAGGACGACGGTGCCCTCCCGTTCACGGAGCGCTGGCAACGTGGCACGGACGAGCGTGTGGACTGCAACAACGTTTGTCTCAAGATGGTGCGACAACTCAGCTGGGGAACACTCCTCCAACGCGCTGAGTTGATACCAGCCAACACAACTGATGACCGTCTCGGGCGCAACCGTATCGATTGTCTCCTGTACTGCGACGCTATCTCGCAGGTCGACCTGTTTTGTCTCCACTGCCGCTGGAAGGGATTCGAGCGAGTTGCCATCGATATCGAGCCCAATGACTTCACAGCCCTGTTCAGAGAGGTTGGTGACGACGGCTCGACCAATCCCACCGCCAGCCCCCGCGACGATGACACACATATCTGGCTCTTGCCGCTCCCGGTACAAAGATAGCGGTGTCTGTCCGCTATCGAGCCGAATTCGACAATTGTTGAAAGAACATTTAAGCATTGACGAACTATTTAGACGAATATGCCAGTTCCATACCGAACATCGACTGCAGCTCCCAACGGCCACTACGGGCGGACATGTCCCAACTGTCACGAGACGATTGCTGCTACTCATTCCCAGCTCGTTTGTGTCTCTTGCGGTCATGTCGCTCGACGAGGCGCAGATTGACAAGACGACGGCATCAAATACACACAGCGTGAGCTACGGGTATGGGTTTGTTGCAGCGGCTATTCGGCGCGGAGCAGTCGGGAGAGCGGCCGGTTCCCGCCACGCAGGTTGGGTTATTTGTGGACGGGCCGAACGTTTTTCGCGATGAGTTCGATGTCGACCTCGATGAGTTGCGCGAACTGGCAACCGAAGAAGGCGAGTTGTCGGTAACACGACTGTATCTCAACGAACACGCAACGCCTGCCCTCATTCAGGCTGCTGAGGCACGGGGCTATCGTGTCATCACAACCAGCGGTGATGTCGACGTTCGGTTGGCAGTTGATGCGACGGCAGCCGTCGTCGCCGAAACGGTCGACGTTCTCGTTATCGTCTCCCGCGATACCGATTTTAAGCCAGTACTCGAACGAGCAGCGGAACGCGGTGTCAGGACGGTCGCTATCGCGCCGGGAGAGTTCGGACGGTCAGATGCACTGCAGAATGCGGCACATACCGCGATGACGCTCGAATAGAAACCCTATTGCTTCTTGCGATGGTCTAACATAACGGTTAATGTCCCACCACACAAGCCATCAAATGTCATGGATTTCGGACTCAATGACAAGACAGCAGTTGTAACGGGTGGTGGTGGACGAATCGGGAGCGAGGACTGTCGAGTACTTGCACAGGAGGGTGCTGAAATCGTTGCCCTCGATGTCAATCTCGCAGCAGCTGAAGGGGTAGCCGATGATATCAATGAGGGAGACTATGCGGGAAGCGCCCACGCAATCGAATGTGACCTCACCGACCGCGAGGACGTCGCCGCCACGGTCGAGGCGCTCGAAGAAGAGACAGGCGGTATCGATATTCTGGTGAACAACGCCGGGATGGTCGATGCCCGCGACCGTATCGAGAACTTCGATGCCGATACCTGGGACCGCGACATTGAGATCAATCTCACGGGTGCCTACAACATCACCCGCGAAGTCTATCCCCACATGAAAGAACGCGAGTGGGGCCGTATCATCAATATGTCCTCGATGGCCGGCTGGCAGGGTGGATTCGGTCAGCTCTCCTATTCCGCGACGAAAGCCGCTTTCATTGGTTTTGGGAAGACGCTTGCACTAGAGGGAGCACAGCACGGAATTACCTCGAACATCATCGCACCGAGTATCGTCGTCAGCCAACTTGCTGACCTGCCGCTCGAACAACTGGAGCAGGTCGATGAACATTTCGCTCGGATTGCAAAGGCAACCCCCATGAGAAAACTCGGCAAAGAGGAAGACGTCGCCAATCTCGTTGCCTATCTCTCCTCCGAGCAATCGAACTACATCACCGGACAAGTTATCGGCGTCACCGGCGGTATCGACCTCTTTTCATTCTAACCTGCCGTGCGTTCATTTTCGTGGTGGACCTATTGCCTGAGCGAAATGATTAAGTAGGTGTGTAAAGTACACTTTACTGTAAAGCACACTTTACAATATGTGCCTGTGATTCACCAATGACCGAAACACCAACCGCGGCAAACCAACGAATCGACAGACGAAAGCGACACAAACGACTGATGTACGGCTCACTGTGGGTCGGAATCATCGGGATTGTGGTCGGGGCACTCATTGGGCAGTATCTCGCTGGCGTCCTGATTTACTGGGCGGGCTTTTTCGGGATGCTCGCCATCTGGCAGATTAGTCCCGTTACGCTCTATGACGAGCGCGATACCGAACTCGAACGCAAAGCCAGTGACTACACGCTTAGTGTCCTCGCTATCGCGGGAGTGGTTGCCATCCCGGGGCTCGTACTGCTTGAAAGCGAAGGCATTCTCACACTTCCTGCCGCATTCGACGGAGCAGCGCTGCTGTTCGTTGGTATCTTCGCCGTCTTTGCTGTGATATACACTGGGTTGCGACTCCGAGCATGAAAAACAACCTGCGAGACCGACGAGAGCAAGCGGGGGAGAGCCAAGCCGACCTTGCTGTTGCGGTGGATGTCAGCCGACAGAGCATCAATGCAATCGAGCGTGGGCGATATGACCCATCGCTGGAACTAGCATTCAAACTTGCCCGCCATTACGACTGTGCAATCGAGGACCTGTTTGACCCGAAACTTGGTGATTGATGGTGAACCATCCAACCTTTGTCCGCAACTGTTAGCACCGCTGCACCCGAACGCCTGCCATGAGTCGCCGCATTCACTGGCCAACCCTACAGAGTCAGGCAAAGCGGCTGTTCGGTTGGACGGTCGTAGTTGTGGTTATTTTTCTCGCCGCTGCCGTTGTCTTTCTTGGAACGCCCTACGAACCACCAGCAGAGAGCGTCCAGGCCGTCGAAACCGACGAGGACGTAACGCTCTCTGCCTACAATGGCGGCTACCTGCTCGAACCAGCAGCCGTCGATGACGCCGACCGAACTGACGGACTCGTCTTCTATCCCGGTGCGCGTGTCGAGCCAAGCGGGTATGTGGAGTCATTGGCTCCGCTTGCAAGCGACGCGAACCTCACCGTGGTCATTCCGAAGATGCCAACAAACCTCGCAGTCACTGATTATGCCATTGCTCGGAGTGGACTCCGTGCGGATGCCGCAACCCGAGCCATGAACGACCACGACGCGATTGAGACCTGGTACGTTGGCGGGCACTCCATGGGTGGTGCAATGGCGTGCCGGTATGCCCGCAGTAATGCGGACGCTCTCGACGGACTCCTTCTGTATGCCTCCTACTGCGACCAAGATATCTCCGACAGCGACCTTGCCGTGTTGAGCGTCGCCGGTGAGGCAGATACGGTTCTCACCTGGGATACGTACGAACGAAACCTTGCAAATCTCCCTACCGACGCAACCGTTGAGATGCTCCCCGATGTCAACCACACGCAGTTCGGCAGCTATCGGTTCCAACGCGGTGACGACCCATCTGGGACAAGCTACGAGGAGGCACACCAGCGACTCAACGAAGTGGTTCTCGCCTGGTTTGAAAGCCAACGTCGCGGTTAAGCTCGTCCGTTGCTTGCTGCCCAATTCGCGAAGACGCTCACCCTGGTAAAAAGACCGTAATGATGGCGACAACGAGACCGGCAAGCCCCATCCGGGCGGCGGCAACGTACCACCGTTGTTTCGAAATCGAGCCCATGTAGGCACCGACGGCCCCTAACAGCAGAACGCCGAACGCAATCGAGAGCAAGACTGCCTGAAAGAGCGACAAGAACACACCTTCTAAGAGAAACGGAAAGAGCGTCACGAGGATGCCAATCACCGGCCCAGTAGCTGCCGCAAGCGCTAAGACAATCTGCTCGCTCCGAAAGTCCCGTGTCAACTGGGTGTCTTCGAGGTCAGTCATCATCGCCGCTTCAAGCTGCAGCAGTTCACGGCTCGTCTCGGCACGTTCGATTTCCCAGACGCTCCAGATACCGGACGTTCCTAATCCGATGGCGGCACCGAGGCCAATGCCGATAATCGCCAGTCCACTGTCGACGCTTCCACCCATATACGCACCGAGAACGACACCGATGCTCGTCAGCGTCCCGTCAAAGCCGTTTGCGACAAAATACCGCCTCGCAAGCGAACGAACATCCTCTTTGCCAAGCACCCGTCGAAGCCCGGCAAGCCGTTCACGTGGATTCATCAATTAGGTAGCCACGGGTCATCGACGATCGTCTCGCCACAGGAGACCTCATCGATGGAATGGATAGACCCGCTGAGGTCCATAATATGTTCTTCAAGCGTCTCCATGTCGATATCTTCACCTTCGACCGTCACACGAATCCGTCGCACATTCTCCTCGATATCGACAAGTTTGGCTGTCACTCCCCGAATTTCCTCGGGCTCCGTAAGTTGCTCAGTAAACGGGACGAGCTTTGGCTCGTGTGGCTTGAGGATATCCAGCACAATTCTCCGTAATCTGGCCATACCGTCCGTTTGATCGGCTGGCACAAAGGAGTAGTGATTGCGGAGCTATACTTGTCCGAGCGTGGTGATATTCTTGCCTTTGCTTTTGTCAGGCAGAGCAGCAGCGAGAACGGTACCGAACGCCCCTGCACCCGGTGCCGGAGTAATCCAAATCATCTTTGACCTCTCATCTCCTTATTCGAGTATGACCGCCTCGCGGACAGTCGAACTCGACGGACACATTATCGACTCAGGGATTCTCGAAGCGACGTTCGATATTATCATGGATATGGACGGCTCTTTCGAAGTCGAAGAGTTCACCATCGGTCGCCACAAGACCGAAAAGTCCTACGCCAGGCTCACCGTCGAAGCCGATGACGACGAACAGCTGCAAGCAATTATTCACGAACTCCACCAGAACGGGGCGAATCCAACCGACCCAAACGACGCAACGGTTACCCCTGCACCGGAAGACCAGGTCGTTCCAACCGGATTTTACTCGACGACGAACCACCCGACAGATATCCGATACGAGGGTGAGTGGATTCCGGTCGAAAACATCGAAATGGACTGCGCTGTCGTTATCGACCCCGAACAGCCGCGCGCCTACACCAAAGTTCTCAACGCCATCGAGGAAGGCGACCACGTGGTGACCGGGAACACGGGTATCCGCGTCAACCCTCCCGAACGCCCCCGTGGACAGGAAGGAGCGTTCGGTTTCATGCAAGGTGGCATCTCCTCCGAGCGACCCTCCGAGTCGACGATTGCGAAGATTGCGAACGCTATCGAGGAAACGAAACGGGAGGGTGGTGAGGTGCTTGCCGTCTGCGGGCCAGCACTTATCCACTCCGGCGCACGCGAAGACCTGGCGGAGATTGTCCGCGATGGCTATATCGATATGCTCTCTATCGGGAACGGCTTTGCCGTCCACGATATCGAGCGCGACCTCTATGGGACCTCGCTCGGGATGGATACGGAAAGTCTCAACCACCCACGAAAGGGACACAAACACCACATCTACACCATCAGTGAAATTATCCGCGCTGGCGGTATCGAGGAAGCCGTCGAACAGGGTATCGTCTCCTCCGGCGTGATGTACGAATGCGTCCAAAATGACGTCCCCTTCGTCATCGCTGGGTCGATTCGGGATGACGGTCCGCTTCCCGACACCATCACCGATGCTGTTGAAGCACAGGATGCGATTCGAGAACAGGCACACCAGGCCGACCTCGTGTTGATGCTCTCGACGTTGCTGCACTCAGTTGCCGTCGGAAACTGCCTCCCCTCGACGACGCGAACCGTCTGTGTCGATATCAGCCCGGCGACGGTCACCCAGCTCGTCGACCGTGGCAGCGCACAGGCCGTCGGGATGGTCACCGATATCGGGACGTTCGTGCCGATACTGGCTGATAAACTTCGGGACGAGTAAATTGTGAGGATTGCCAGAAACGCTTGAACAAAAATCAGCGATAAATTTTTAATTTACCGATTCCTGTCATTTCTTTAATGACTAGGCAAAAAGGAATGGGTGGAGCAAGGCACAAAAAGAGTCCTGAAGAAAACGATTCAGTTCCAATTACTGAAGGATTGAGACCTGTCGGTGGTGCAATGTATGGGGGGTTGGCATTTATTGTCTCATTTATCATATCGACAACATACACATTCTACCATGTGGACAATTATCTGCAAGAGACTGATGGTTTTCAGTCGCTTGCATTTACACCTCTGTTTGATAGGTATCAGGAAATGTTTGGGTGGACATACTACAACGGGCTGGGTATCCCAATCACGGGCCCAGAAAATACTGAAATCAACGTTCTTGACCAATCTATGACGGGTTCATCCCCAATCGATAGTGTTTTTTTGGCGCCTTTTGCGGATGTTAATCAGATTGTGATTGTTGGAATTATTGCTGGGACCCTCTTTATTGCCGGTGGGATAGTCGCTCGGCGAACCGCAAAACCAGTCCCCGGAGTCGCTGGTGCCGTCGCTGGAGCCAGTACTGCAATTGGATATGTTAGTTTGCTATTTGTTGGTGCGTGGCTTTTGAGAATTGAAGAATCCGAGTTTGGTATCTCAGTTTCATTTGGGCCCGAAATTGGGTTCCCTTTGCTCATTGTCGGTATTTTTATCGCAGGCTTCTTTGGCGGACTCGGCGGATATGTATTAAATGACTGAATCCGTCGGTCATTATGCAGATCGATTGATAACCAGCCATTTCATGAACTGCTCCAAAGCAAAGTGCTTTGAGAGACACAGTCACTCACCGTCACGAAAATATGCACTCTCCGACCCAAGGCTACTTTCCTATCAGTTCTGCAGAGCGCACACCACTACTCGCACCAAATGACATCTCAATTTTCAAGCAGAGGGAATGTCGATATCGTGAAACTCGAACCGGGCACCGCCGCTTTCGCTTTCCGTAACTTTCGTCTCCCAGCCGTGGGCCCGCGCAATTTCGTTGACGATTGAGAGTCCGAGCCCTGTCCCATCCTGATTCGTCGTATGCCCCGGGTCGAACACCTTTTCCCGCTGGTCGGCTGGAATCCCCGGCCCATCATCGGCGACGTAGAACATACCGTCGGCAGCTCCGACAGTCACCGTCACGTCCTCACCAACGTGCTCGTGTGCGTTTCGAAAGAGGTTTTCGAGCAGTTGCAACAGCCGAGCAGGGTCAGCATCGAACTCCCTGTTCTCGTCGACAACCAGCGTCGCCTCGTCGGTGGCAACATGGTCCCACGCATTCGTTGCTCGTTCTTCAAGGTCGACCCGCTCCGTTTCGCCAATCTCTTGTCCCTGTCGGGCAAGTTCGAGCACGTCATCGATAATCGCTTCCATCCTGTCGAGCGATGATTCGACCTTCTCGAAGCTTCCTTCGTGTCCCTCTTGTGCAAGGTCAAGGTGGCCTTTTGCGACGTTAATTGGATTGCGGAGGTCGTGTGAGACGACGCCAGCGAACTGTTCTAACTGCTGGTTTGCCTGTTCGAGCTGTCGGTTCTTCTGCCGGATTTTCCGCTCTCGTTCCTTGCGGTCGGTTATCTCGCGTGCGTTGACAACCATCCCCTCGACGAACGGGTTATCGAGGAGGTTCCACACCGACGCTTCGAGATGGAGCCAGTTGCCATCCGCATCCGGTGAGCGATACTCCTGACGGAATCTCCCCCCGGGTGAGTCGACGAGAGAATCAAACGCCGTCCGGAACTCCTCGCGGTCTGCCGGGTGAATGAGTTCGTGGGCGTTCTGGCCAACCAGTACCTCCGGACTGACACTCGTAACATTCTCAACGGACGGGCTTGCGTAGGTTATTGTCCCGTCTGGTTCGACGACGAGAATCATATCCGAGGAGTTCTCGATAAGTGCCTGGTAGCGTCGCTGAACGGCACGTCGGTCAGTCACATCGCGGAGCAACAGCAACCGACCAATGAGCCGGTCGTTTTCGTGAAGGGATGAGACGTTAGCCAACAGGAACCGTTGTTCGCCGGCAACCTCGACAGTGATTTCTTGTTCCCTCCGGTTTCCGTGTTCGTGGCTGTCGATAACCGACGAGCAGGCGGGCAAGGCGTTCTCGATTGGCTCGCCAATGACCGCGCTGTCCGTCCCGAGAACCTCCGTTGCGGCATTGTTGAGGTCGACAATCCGGTCGTCGGTATCGAGGACGACATACCCGTCTCGCATACTCTCGATGACCGTATCCCGCGCAACAGGGACGAGGTCAAGCATGCGGTACTGGAAAATGGCGTAGGCAAAACAGAGGCCCATGACCGCAAAGCCAATCGGCGTCAGGTCGGCAAACTGTGGGACCGGCTGTTGTTCGAGGCCGAACATAATGCCGACAGACAGCGCTGAGCCAGCACCGAGCGTAATCGCAAGCACTTGTCGACGATACACGTTTGGTGAACCGATTGCCATTCTCATAAGTATGTACAGTCCAATGAGGGTGCCACCCACGGTGTAGATAAGATACAGCTGGAAGGAGACCTGGTACTCCCGCTCGTAAACGATAAGGTCGCCCCATGTCCCGCTATAGGAAACGAATTCACCAGTCCAGAGCAGTTCGTGATACTGGTTAGTGCCAGCGACGAGGACCGCAACCGCAGGAAGCGCAAGCACGAGCGCAATAGTTCGTGCGGTGAGCAATTTCTTGTACCCTGCAAAGGCGAGCCCGAAAAAGAGCGCTGACATCGTTGCACCGCCGTACCCAACGTAAATCATCGTCAGCCAGAATCGTGANAGNGTCTCGCTGACGAACANCAGTTCGAACAGNCGGGANACGGTCCAGATGGTTCCGGAAAGNACGATACCGACGAACCAGACAATTGTGTANTCCCANCCTTTCGACCGGAGCTGTAACAGCCCGTAGACTGTCAGCGAGAGCGTCAGGGCTGCCGATGCCGCATATATGAGTAACAGCGATGTCAGTTGAATCTCCACTGGCATGGTCTCCCCCGGGTATGACCGACTGACGCACTCGGTACGGTATGACCGGTGATTTCCACCCCCCATTCACCGGAGAGCCATTACCGATTCACGATAGTCAGTCTGCTACCATACACCCCGGAGGGAACTCGGATAAAACTTTCCGTCGCTGCCACGGTCAATTCCGATTACGGTGGTCCGTTGCCGTTACCGCTGTTTCCCGGCCCCTCGTCATCTGATTCCGCTTCGTCATCGGAACTCTCATCATCTCCATCCTCATCGTCCGAGGAGTCGCCATCGGATGCGTCATCACTCTGGCTGTCACCATCGCTGGTATCGTTCTGTGCAGGCGCATCATCCGATTGCTCATCAGATGTGCTTTCGTTGCCATCGTCAGAGCGGTCGGTATCACTCTGTCCCGGTGGGCTGTGGTTATCACGGTCACCTGGTGGACTCTGGTCGTCGCTCTGTCCCGGTGGGCTGTGGTTATCGCTCAATCCTGGGGCGTCAGCCGGTGGGCCAGCCATTCCCTGCCCGACTCCAGGCCCGGCGATGTTCCGTGCAATCTCGGAGACCTCGCTGCCGGTCAACTCGGAGGCGTTTGTCTGCAGTTCCTGAATCCGTTCAACGCTGATGTTGTGCTGTTCGAGGATATCCTCTGGAAGGTCATCGGCGACTGCGGCGCTCTGGTTTGCCATCGCTGCCACACCCTGTCCCTGTGCACCGAGACCAGTTGCCTGTGCCTGATACAGCCCCGGCGGCATCATGCCCATGCCCTGCTGTTCGCTAAGATTCCCCTGTTGCTCTCGCACATCGTGCAGCCGCTCTTCCGTCTCGTTGAGTCGCTCGGCCAGTATTTCGGCCCGCTCCTCGTCAGTTTCGGCCGCAGCAATCTGCAAGCCAAAGCCACGCTGGGAAATATCACTGTCTAGCTCTGCACCCTGTGCACCCGAGATTGCCTGCAGTTGCTGGCCAGGAGCCATCTCACTCGCGTTTGTGTCCTCGTCTGTCTCGTTCATCTCACCGTCATCGGTCTCATTCGTCTCGCCGTCATCGGTTTCGTTCTCAACGGTTTCGTTACCACTTGTGTCCGCCACAGCCATGCCAGCCGCTGGAACGGCGAGCATGACAAATAGCGCAACCGCGGCAACTGTCAAGAGCGTTCGTCCTCGCATATCACACCATTGCTCGGTAGACAGCATATAAACCGGCAGCCTCAAAGTCGGATTCCCCGAGATTAAGCCGGATTTAGGGAAAAGAATCGCTATTCGGGTTTCGAAACTCGCTGAACGCTCGAAAAGTATTTATATCAGGTGTCGTCGTCTGACTCCGGCGACTCCGCAAGGCTCTGTTCGGGCAGCGTGAGGACGTTCTCCCGACCGAGTCGGAACGACTCGATTTCCCCCTCATCCCGAAGGGTCCCGACGACCTGACTCGTCCGCGCAGCGCTCCAGCCTAGCTCCTCCGTCACCACCTGTTGTTTCACGCGACCTCCGTGTTCCTCGACGATACGGAGCACCTGTTCTTCGCTACTGAGCAGGTCAGTATCTGCTGGCTCCCCCGCAGTGGCCGCTGTCGGCGGTTGTTCATCCCCGCCCGAAGAGGTGGACTGGTCTGCCGTCGAACTCCCGGTTCGTCTGTACCAGCCGTAGGCAATCGCCACCCCCAGCAGTGCAAGCAGCGCAAGCAGTGGCGTCAGTGGCGAACCCAGTGCATCCTCACCAGTCTGGTCGGCCGTATCATCGCCGTCCGCAGGTGGTTCGTCTTCCGTCTGGGTGACAGTCACGCGTGGTTCACCGGCATCAAATTCCCGTGGTCCTTCCCAGCGGACCTGCGTATCATCCGTAACCGATGGGCTCGGGGAGACTGCATCCAGTTCGAACGTCTCCGGCCACGTCATAATGAGCTGCTCGTCGTCCTGTAAAATAAGCTGGTCGATGGCGTCACCCGCTTCGATTGTCCCGTCGCTTTCTGCCCCGAAGCCGCTCCACTCGAAGCGGAACGTGACGAGCCCAAACTCGCCCTGTGGCTGTGACACTCGCTCTGTCTCGATAGAGACGTTTTGCATTGTCATCTCGCGGTCCGTCGTGGCCTGGGCGGTCTCCAGTAACTGTTCCATCCGCTCTTCGAACGGCTCACGGTAGGCGTCAGGGTCCGCCTCTATATCGGCCTGTAA
>SL_4KL_010_BRINEDRAFT_10001870_pt1 | contig 11764 bp, 10 predicted proteins | sample SodLak_010_BRINE_2_FD_10664 | JGI IMG/M metagenome (IMG submission 10664) | reverse complement strand
AAGATTTTTTCCAGTATAAAGGGTTCAGATGTTTCAGTCGCATATGGGTCATTTATTTAAGGGTGAAATTACTTTAAAAAGCGGTTTTAACCAAAAATTAGAAAATTGTATATATTTACCGGATGAGAAAATTATCACTACTACTCTGCTCACTTTTTATATCCTCTTTTGCTCTCACACCTGTATCCATATTTGCTGTTCAGCCGGATACAAGTTCGGTTGAATGGGTAAAAGTTTATTTTAACATGCCAATAGATAGCACTGTGGCGAAAGAGGGGAATTACGCCAATGCAGAAGCCGACCTATTACAAACCCTTATCAAAAAAATTGATAAAGCTGATCGAAGTGTAGATTTAGCAATTTACAATCTGGAAAATCACAAGGTTGGTGAAGCTCTTGTTCGAGCGAAAGAGAGAGGTGTGCGTGTTAGAGTGGCTACAGATCACAATAACCGGTTTAGGAATCAAGAGCGTGGCGAAGCGATGTGGAATATGCTGCGCGATGCAGGAATTTACTCCATTGATGATGCCGGAGATGTTTTCAACCCGGATGGTACAACAACGTCTCACCAACTTGTGGGAGCGAGTTACGATATGCACCATAAATTTGCGGTGATCGATATTCTAAGCGATGATCCGGACGACTATTACGTGTGGACCGGATCTATGAATTTAACCTACACCGGACCAATCAACAGTAACAATACCATTGTAATTAAAGACAGTGGTATTGCCAAGGCGTATCATCGGGAGTTCAACCAGCTATGGGGAGGCGATGGGGTTGTGCCTGACCCAACTCGTGCCCGTTTCCATAAAGACAAACGATACGTGGGCGAAAGTGTATTTTATGTAGATACTACAAAAGTGGAACTCTATTTTGGGCCTATAAACCGAGATGGCAGCAAGCCATCGATTGGCGCTCGCCTGGATGATTTAATTCGAAATACGGCACAACAGGATGTGAACTTTCTGGCTTTTGCAATTACTCCCGATATTCCGTTAAGCCAATCTATGTGGGAGCGCTCATTTACAGATGGTATTTTTGTACAAGGACTTATTGATCCACGATTTTATGCACGTTATAGAAATACGGGTGCAATTTGGGCAACACCTGAAGCTCAATCTGGAAATAGAAATATCCGACCGGCAAGAGAGCTTCGTACGCTTCACCATAAAACCATGCTGATCGACGTAACACAGCCTTTTGATAATGATCTGGGAATTGCCATTGCGGGATCATACAATTTCTCAAGAAATGCAGAGCAGAATAACGATGAAAATCTACTCATTTTTCATAATCATAAAATTGCCAATCAGTATTATCAGGATTTTTCTGCTTCCATGAAGCGCGCTACTGGAGAGATGGAGCCACCCGTACCACCCATTGATGAAGGCAAATGGTACGAAGTGGCGCGAGTTCATGATGGAAGCCGGTTCGAAATTCGATTGATCCGTGGCTTAGACTATGCCGTACGACCACTTGGGGTACAGGTTCCCCGAATTTACGCCGGTGCTGATTCATCGGAATATCACGCCGGGGAGGCTGCTGAATTTTTATCAGACATGCTTACCGGAAATGAAGTTCGGATTACCGGATTTGATGGCGGTGAGCCTGAGGCAAGGTACGGGGCATATCGTGGGTATATACAGGTGCGGGATGATGATGGGAATATCAAAGATGTAAATCGAGAATTGCTGAGGAGTGGTTTTGGAGAGTGGACCCAGTTTTATCGCCAACACCGAGATTCCGTGGCAGCATTTCAACGATATGCATCGGCCGCACGAGATAGTAGAATAGGAATGTGGGAAAATCCCGAGAGGGTCGGGGAACGCGTTCCAAGAATCGAGTTAGGGGAAGATGAAAACAGTGTAGCAGTTTCATTTCCCATAAATATCAATACGGCAGATAAAGAAGTTCTACAGGCGCTTACGGGGATCGGCCCCGCCTTTGCCGAACGAATAATAAACTATCGGGTAGAACGCGGAGGATTTAACGATATTCATGAGTTGGAAGAAGTACGAGGAATTGGCCCTGCCACTATGGAGCGCATAAGGCCATACATAACCGTTGAATAAGCGCTCGTTTTTAGTAAAAATACTAGGCAAAAAAATAACCCCTACCGGGTATCAGCCGATAAGGGTTAATCAAGAGAGAGTCATGTTAAAATCGTGTGAATCGGGAGGGGCTCGAACCCTCGACCCACGGCTTAAAAGGCCGTTGCTCTACCAACTGAGCTACCGATTCCCATAAACTTTTCAAGAATTCAAAGATAAGGATCTAACCGACCCAAAATCAAACAAGAAAAGTTATTTTTTTCTTAATGGGAATCTGCAAAAGCGTCAGAGGTTTAATACATTGATATAACGAAGATTTACCCGGTAAAATTTCCTGAATTACGAAAAAATTTATCTGAAAAACCATGGCAACGATATTCACAAAAATTATTCAAGGCGATATTCCCTGTTATAAAGTAGCCGAAACAGACGCGCATATCGCATTTTTAGATATCAACCCAATTATTGAGGGGCATACGCTGGTGGTACCGAAAAAAGAGGTCGACTATCTGTTTGATCTGGATGACCAACTTCTTGCCGATACCACACTTTTTGCAAAAAAAGTTGCGGCCGGAATCGATAAGGCGCTCTCTCCAATCAGAACAGGAGTTATAGTAGAGGGTCTTGAAGTACCACATGCTCATATTCACTTGGTGCCGATCTACAAAGAGTCACAAAATGTATCGCTGGGTCACTCTATTTCGATTAAAGATGAAAAAATGGCCGCAATTGCCGAGAAAATTTCCCGCGAGGTTCAGCTATGAAACTGTTAGTGCTAAACGGACCCAATCTGAATTATCTGGGGAAGCGTGACCCCGAACAATACGGCAGTAACACGTTGGCCGATATCGAAAACACTCTTCGGGAAAAATATTCGGATATTGACTTTATCTTTGTTCAGAGCAACCACGAGGGAGATCTGATTGATGCGATCCATTCGGCAAAAAGCGGCACTATTGATGGTCTTGTGGCAAACTGGGGTGGATTTACCCACTCATCGGTGGCGATTCATGATGCCCTGGAATTGATTGATATACCAAAAGTGGAAGTTCATCTTTCCAATATCCATGCCCGCGAGGAATTTCGTGAACGCTCAATTACGGGCAGGGCGATGGATGGAATTATCACCGGGTTTGGAATAAACAGCTACCTGCTTGGTGTAGAAGCGGTACAACAACTCAGCGCAAAATCCTGATCGATTGAGTAAACTCCGCGAGCTCTTTTCCGATACTCTTGTTTACGGCATCAGCAGCGTGTTGGCGCGGTTTATCAACTACCTGTTGGTTCCGCTGCATACCGGCGTGTTTAATACCGCCCAGTACGGAATTATCGGGCTTGTGTATGCAGCTATCGCATTTTTGAACGTGGTGTTTACATTCGGGATGGAGTCGGCCTACCTGCGGTATGCGGAAAATCGCAAAGAGGCACCGAATGTTTTTAAAACTTTGCAGCTGGGCCTGTTTGCGTTCGCTTCGCTGCTCTGTTTGATCCTCTACCTTGCTATGCCGGCCCTGCTACCTTTGATGAACCTCGCTCCGGAGACATCAGCGATATTTCTGTTGATGCTGGGAATTCTCTGGTTTGATACGCTCTCCATTGTGCCGATGGCGGAACTTCGATTAACACGTCGGGCCTACCTTTTTGCCGCGCTTAAAACGCTGAACGTGCTCATTAACCTGGCGCTGAACTTTTACCTGATTTTAGGTCTCGGTTTCGGCATTGAAGCGGTATTCCTTGCCAACCTGGCCGGTTCATTTGTGATGACCATCCTGGTTTGGATCTTTACGGCCGATCTGTTGAAAGGATCATTCAGTAAAAAATGGGTGCAAACCGCGTTTGAATTCGGCTGGCCGTTTGTCCCCTCCGGAATCGGTTTTGTGATCAATGAGATGCTGGATCGATTTCTGCTGAACGGTATGGATCCTGCCAATGCCGAACGGCTCTACGGCGCGGGCACCACTCCGGAGGATATTGTGGGGATCTATAACGCTTGCTACAAACTGGCGGTATTTATGCTCCTGGTGGTTCAGATGTACCGGATGGCGTGGCAGCCCTTTTTTATGCGTCATGCCAAAGACGGCGATTCCCGTGAGCTTTTTGGCCGGGCGTTCATCTGGTATAACCTGTTTTCGGCTCTCCTGTTTATGGTGGTCGCTCTGTTTAAAGAGCAGATTGTGGCGATCTCCATTCCCGGCACGGAGGCTACACTAATTGACAGCGCCTACTGGGGCGGACTCGAAATTGTGCCGTTCCTGCTGCTCGCCTACTGGTTCCACGGCTGGTATATCAACTTTTCGTCGGGCGTATTCATCAAAGAAAAAACGAAGGTTTTCTATAAAATTACGCTGATGGGAGCGGTGATTACCGTCATCGCCAACCTTGCGTTGATACCGATATTCGGAATGGTCGGCTCAGCCACGGCAACGCTGCTCAGTTACGGAGCGATGGCCACCACACTCGGTATTTACAGCAAAAAAGTGATGGATGTGCCCTACCGCCTGCCGGAAAGTTTCGGGTTGATGATCGCCCTGGCAGGGTTGGTGTTTGCCGAGCCGTGGTTTACAACCTTTTTGAATGGCGGAGAAATACTTTCAAAAGGATTGATTCTGGCTGTAGGTATTATTGTGACGGTAGTTTATATGAGAATTTGTCAAGTGAAGATTGATCTGTCACAGTAAATTATAGTGATTTAAAAAAAATTACTTATTTATCAGCTGCTATTTTAGTCATCAAGAAATGATGCGGGCTAAATGTATTGGAGTACATTAAACACTCAAAATCCAACCTATGAAGAGATTATTCATTGCCCTTTTAACTGTGCTTGTTCTTAGTGGAGTTCAAACTCTTAGCGCTCAGGAAACCGCACAGCAAGGTACTGAAACGCCTGATGAAGAAGAGTTCGTTGAACCGGTTAAGAATGTGATTCATTTAGAACTGGGTGGACCAGGCTTGCTATATAGTTTAAACTACGAACGCAGATTTACAGAAAATCTCTGGGGCAGGGCCGGGCTGACTTATTTCTTTTTGTTTGGCTCTGCACATATTGGGACCCAATATCTTTGGGGAGACGGCCCATGGCATTTTGAAACAGGTTTAGGAGTTACAGCTGGTTATATAGATACGATATTCAGTTTTACTGATGATGATGAAAATGGGGATAACCGTTTGTCCGCTCTTTTTTACAACACAACGATTGGACTTCGACACCAAAAAAAGGAAGAGAGTATCTTTTTTAAAGTTGGTTTTACGCCATTGATCGCAATCAATTTTAAGCGGGCTGTACCGTATGGCGGTTTAAGTATTGGGGTTACTTTTTAAGGTTTTGCTGATTGCAATGGATGTAGCATCTGCTGAAAAACTTTATTCTTAATTTGTAAGGAGTTCGCCCGGGGAGGTTCATACAACAGAGGGATGAGGAATTTTGAATGTTGAATTTGTTCGACTGGAAAATCGGGGGCGTAATTTTGGAGGTTTTTTTAATTCTTGCTGTCACCAAGCGTTCCTGTGGAACGCATCACATTACTCATGTCGGGTCGAGTTACCAATCAAACGTCCCTTCGGGACGAATCGTCGGTAACAAAGTGAGGGGTACCTAGCCAAGTGTTACGTTCCGCAGGAACGTTTGGTGAGCTACTGATCGTGATGCCTAAACGGGATATAAGGCAGGTCGTAACCAATGATGTAAAAGCTGCTTGAAGTCTGTTATAAGGGCTGATGAATGTTCCGATTGATATGTGTATTTTCAACATGAGTTTTTGGAGCAAAAAGAATTCCAACATTCAAAATTCCAATTCATAATTTACAGACCATGATTAAATCGCTCTACATCAAAGATTTTGCTCTTATCGATGAACTTGACGTTCAGTTCGAGCACGGGCTCAATATCATGACCGGTCAGACGGGTGCGGGTAAGTCGATTATTATTGGTGCATTGAATATGATTTTGGGTGAGCGTGCCGATACGGAAGTGATTCGCCAGGGTGCGAAGAAGGCGATCTCTGAGGCGACAATTCATGTCGGGAAAAATGAGTACCTGGCAGAGTTATTGGATGAAAATGCGGTAGAAGTAAGTGAAGAGCTGATTTTGCGTCGGGAGATTCGTCAATCCGGCAGCCGGGCGTTCATCAACGATACGCCGGTAAATATTTCTGTGCTGAAGAAGGTAGGGGATCAACTGGTGGATCTGCACGGGCAGCACGATCACCAGATGCTGCTGAAGGATGAAAATCATCTCGGGGTGATCGATCAATTTGAGTCTGTGGAGCCCGCGCTGAAAGCATATCAAACCGAATACCGAAAGATGGCGGAGCTGCAAAAAGAGCTGCGTGATTTGAAACGCCGGGAGCGGGAGCTTAAAGAAAAGACCGACCTCTACCAGTTCCAGGTGAAAGAGCTGGAGGCGGCGGAGCTGGACCCTCATGAAGAGGAGGAGCTGGAGGCAGAGATGCATCTGCTGGATAATGCCGAGGATTTGGATCAAAAAGCGGCGGCGATTGCCGAAATTGGCAATGGAGATGATATCAGCCTGATGGAGATGCTGAACACCATCAAACTGCACCTGGAGGATATGGCGCGGATTGAGTCGGAGTTTGATACCTATTTGGAAGAGGTGAATACGGCGCGAATTAGTATACAGGAGGCGGTTCATTTTGCCGAGCGGTATCGAAACGGAATTGAGTTTAATCCGCAGCGGCTGGAGACTCTTCGTCAGCGACAGGCGGAGTTGAATCGACTGCAGAAAAAATATCAGCGCTCAATACCTGAGCTGATCAGCTATTACAAAGATGTGAAGGCAGAATTGAATGTAGCCGAAAATTTTGACCTGGAGATTGAGCGTATCCAAGGCAAGATAGCAGAACAGGCTGAGGCATTAAAAAAAGCAGCGGTAGACCTGCATGATACGCGCGATAAAGTGGGGCGACAGCTGTCGAACGAGGTGGTAGATTCGCTGAAAAATCTCGGCATTATGCACGGCCGATTCCAAGTGGATGTGGCATGGAGAGTATCAGATAATGGATGGTTTGAATTGGACGGAGACCGGATTGAGTGTGCAACGGATGGGTGTGATGATGTGCGCTTTTATATCTCAACGAATAAAGGAGAGGAGCCGAAGCCGCTCGCGAAAATTGCATCGGGCGGTGAGGTTAGTCGTGTGATGCTGTCGCTGAAGTCGATCCTGGCGAAAGAGCACCATCTGCCGGTGATGATTTTTGATGAGATCGATACGGGAATCAGCGGAAATATTTCCGAAAAAGTGGGTCGCGAGATGCGAAAGCTTTCCGAATATTGCCAAATTGTGGCGATCACTCATCAGCCCCAAATTGCCAGCCAGGCGCACAAACATTATCGCGTGGAAAAAGTGGAAGAGGGAGCGCGAACCATCACCAAAATTGTACCGCTTTCGGATGAAGAGCATATCCACGAAGTGGCGAGCCTGATGAGTGGTGAAGAAATTACCGATTCGGCCCTGACCAGCGCCAAAGAATTGATCGAGCGCGGCGGAATGAAGAATTAAAGTCTGAGGTATAGAGCGACCTATGATTGATTATTTTCATCCTCTCTCTTCTTCTCGGCTTTTGCTTTTAAAAAGATAAAGATCAAAGCGGCGGTAAGCCCGGAAAGAACGGACGAAAAGAGAGTTACTACGAGAGAACCCTGCTCAAAATAGTATTGGTCGATCATGAAGAAGATCGTGAAGGATATTACGAAAACTTTAATTGTATTGGCGTTCTTTTCCATAGTAGATGATGAAATTTTGGTGTTGACGGCAACCGGGAGTTAGAATAAGCATTTTCGAATCAAGTATACATGGGGGCTCCTGTTTAGTTATTGGTTATTTGTTATCGGTTATTCAGAGAAAATTAAACCGGCCTCTGAACCGTGGAGGCGGTAAATTGAGTGGTCCGACTGAGACCGAAGGAAGCTATCGTACCGGCTCTCAACTTTAATCTATTACATAAAGAAACGGACCATCGATAGCTTCGGTCGAAGGAGACAGACCGCGATATAGCCGGAGCGGTTCAGTCGCCGGCGGATTTTGGATGCTTTTGACCGTTCAAAAGTTTTGGAAAGAACAAAAGAGAAGGTTGAGTGTTTATCGTTGATCCACAGAAGGAGATGCAGGCTCGGGGGGCGGATGACGGAATTAGAACTTATAGCTTAGATAGATCAACGGGCAAGCTGCCCGTTGTACATAATCTTCATCGCCGTTGCGCCACTGCGGATCTTTTAAACATGGTATGTCTATTAGTATCTTTATTTGATTTTGAGTTTGTGGCAAATTTTGACTGAACTGCAGAGTTTAGAGATGTATAGACATACCATGTTTCGGTAGGGCAAATCAATCGGCATTTTTTGATTTGTCCAACAACCCGGTGTTCATGAATTTATCTACGGTCTCTTTGGGGTCGGGATTGGTTGCGTAGCTTACCCCAACAAGCAGAATAATGTTAGCAATGAGGCCGTAAACCCCTTCGTGCATGGCGATTGGTTGCCATTCAGGAAATATCAAAAAGATTGTATTTGCAATAATTCCACCCATGAGACCGGAAATGGCTCCTGCTTTAGTGGCGCGGCTCCAGTAGAACATCACAAAAATGATCGGGAAAATTTGAGCGACTCCGCCGTATGAACCAAGCAGCAGTGCCACGATGGAGATATCTACCACAACAGCAAAAAGATAAGCGATGAGCCCGATAACCAGCACCAGGATTTGAATCATCAGCCGCTCGTTTTTATCGGAAGGGGGTGCCGGGAGCATTTTACTGATTCCATCGCGCACCCCAACGGATGCCGCTGAGTGGAGAATGGCGTCACCGGATGACATGGAAGCGGCCAATGCACCGGCGCAAAAAAGGCCGATGACTACTGCGGGGAGATCGAGCTGCATCAGCACGTATGGCAGAATGCTGTCGGCCTGCTCAACCCCCGGGAACATAACTATGGCAGAAAAACCGATAAGGAGAATGGGAACTAAAAAGAGCAAAAATGTGGGATAGAGAACCACGCTGAGCCTGAGGGTTTTTGGGCTTTTTGCCGCAAAACTCCGCATAAAAAAGTGGGGCCAAACCGAAAACCCCACGGCAGAAACTATGACGGCTGAACTGTATCCCCACCAGCTCCAGGTGGATCCATCAGCGGCCAGGCCGGGGGCCTGCAGCATCGCCTGATGACCCGTGGCCATGATCTCCTGAAACATGTTGCCGACTCCCCCATAGAGTGCATTTGGCAGGTAGAGTCCCAATATCCAGGCAAGCACCATCATAAACATCCCCTGGAAGGCGTTCGACCAGCCGACGCCCATCACGCCGCTGAAGTAGACGTAGACCAGCACAACGGCATAGGTTACGGCTGCACCGGCCCATTCGGGGATCATTCCTTCGCTGATAACGTTTAGCACAAAAGCGGCTCCGCGCATCTGAAGGGTCAGGTACGGGATAAACACCGCAACGCTTAAGATTGCCAGCATAATGGAGAGGAATTTACTGTCGAACCGGTCGGCAATTAGTTCGGCTTGGGTGACGTATCCATATCGTTTTCCCAGCCGCCAAGCACGCGGGCCAAAGAAGTAGAGGGGCACAATACCAATCACCCCGTAGGCGATAATATAAAATGCTGCAGCACCGCGAGAGTATGCCCAGCCGGGGCCACCCAAAAATGCAAAAGAGGAAAAAATGGATGCCCCGATGACGAAATAGAGAATCACCACATTCATGCTGCGGTCGCCAGCTACAAACCCGGAGACACTTTTGGAAATATTCAGCGATGGTATGATTCCCGTCAGCAGTGAAATGAGCAGGTAGAGCCCAACAACGATAAGAATTATGGTTCCGGTCTCCATCAGTCTGTTTCCGGGTCTTTGTTATCTGAAAAATAGAGGGCCAGCATGGCTGCAAAGCCGATAATAACCCAAAGAATAATCCATGCGAAGGATAGCGGAAGTCCCAAAATAAGTGGTGTGGCCGAAGAAAATAGCGCGTAACCCGGCCAAATTACAGATAGTGTTGCAAGGATCATCACAATAGAAAAGATGATTCTATTCAGTCTATACTTTTTGCTGCCAACCTGCAGCCAGGTTCGCGATCCGTTATCCGTTTTGGTCCGATTTATGCGCATGTCTTTTGATAAATTAGTTTCGCATTTAATAAACACGAAAATGGTGTACGGGTCAATTTTTATATGTAAACTTACAATGCTTTTGATTTTTACATGCAGAATCACTGTATCTGTGTGTTGAGCTTTAATTTAATATCAAAAAAAGTTCGAATCAGTATGAGAGGAAAAATAGTTGCGCTGATACTTTTGGTTTTTTCTATCTGTTTTTTGACTGTAGGAGAGGCAGTTGGCCAAGATCGAATCGGGGAGACTGTTCGAATTGAAACAGTCGATGGAAATCTGTTTGTTGGTCAAATAGTGGATGAAGATGACCAAAAAGTCGTGCTGAAAGTTGAGGGAATTGGGGAAATTACGGTTGAAAAAAGTAATATTCGTAATCTGAGGGTTATTGATAGTGCGAGAGTACAGAACGGTAACTATTGGTATGAAAATACGCAGGGAACCCGGTACTTTTTTGCTCCGAATGCGCTGAGTTTAGGGAAGGGAAAAGGGTACTATCAAAACGTCTGGATATTTTTTAATAACGTGAATTATGGAATTACAGATCATGTGTCTATCGGCGGGGGAATTGTACCAATGTTTCTTTTAGGTGTAAGTGAAACACCGGCTTGGCTTTTGCCGAAAGTTTCTTTTCCGGTAGCTGATAATGTTCATTTGGCTGCCGGTGCAATGCTTGGCGGTGTTATTGGGAGCGGATCGGGCGGAGCCGGCCTCCTGTACGGTTCAGCCACATTTGGAGATAGAGACAGAAATCTATCGGCCGGTTTGGGATACGGATATGCCGGACGCGATTGGTCAAATACGCCGTTGGTAAATGTTAGCGGGATGTATCGAACGAGCAGAAGTTTGTTTCTGCTAGGCGAGTTATACTTTCTTCCGGGTATTGAAGGAAGTGGCGCCGCGATTGGCGGTTTAAGATGGTCAACAGAGCGAGTAGCTGTGGATTTTGGACTGGGACGCCCCTTGTCTTTAGCAGGTGGATTTATCGGTCTGCCGTGGGTTGGGGTATCGATACCCTTCGGAAATTAGAAATTGGTTTTATATATGATAAAATACGTTCTCTTAATTTTCGGTTTGATAATGTTGCCCGCAACGGCTGTTTCGCAGGTGAGTGTACTGATTGTGTAGGACAGCAAAACCGGCAGTACCGGGTTGATGGCGGAGGCGGTTGCCGAAGGAGCAGCTTCAGTTGATGGAGTAGATGTTGTAAAACAGAAAACGGATGAAACCTCAGACGATACTTTGATGCGAGCCGATGCGATTGTTGTGGGAAGTCCGGTATACAATGCAAACGTAACACCGGAAGTGTCTCGGTTTATAGCGTCGTGGCCATTTGAGGATCAACCCTTGAAAGATAAAATTGGGGCGGCATTTGTAACGGCCGGTGGAATCTCTGCAGGGGAAGAAATTGTGCAGATGAATATTTTGCAGAGCATGCTGGTGTTTGGAATGATAGTGGTTGGCGGGCCGGAATGGACACAGCCTTTTGGGGCTTCGGCGGTTACCGGGGAAGGTCCGTTTGATGTTGATTCCTCGGATGAAATAGATGAGCAATTTTTGGAAAAAGCGAGAGCACTGGGAGTACGGGTTGCCGA
>SL_4KL_010_BRINEDRAFT_10001869_pt1 | contig 11775 bp, 9 predicted proteins | sample SodLak_010_BRINE_2_FD_10664 | JGI IMG/M metagenome (IMG submission 10664) | reverse complement strand
CTCGTTCGGGTCATCTCCCGGCCCAGCAACGGTGCCGACGATCGATTGCGGTTCGGACATTAGACTACCCCCCGTCGCTCGTGCGCCTGCCACTCGATGTTTTGCTCCACCACGTCCAGCACCCGGCGGTTCGGGTCATCCTCGGGAAGCATCCGTCGAAGCCGGTCAATCAGGGTAACGATGACCTCTGCACCGAGGTCACCCGCGATATCGACGAGTCGGTCGAGGTAAGCCAGTTGGATCTGTCCGTCGACGGTGTGGAAAGAGACGGTCACCTCATCTGGACACTGGTAAACCGTATCGTCCACCTCTAAGGTCCACCGTGGCATCCGATGCGATGGATCTGTGATCGACCGGTCGTCGGTAATGACCGCCGTTCCAAGCAACGCGACGCCGGCGAGGGTCGTTCGCTCCTCGATATATCCGGGTGTGAACTGCGCTTGGTCGTCCTGGGCTAGCCTCGGGCCAGTTCGGCCCTGGTCAGGATCGACGAGCCTCGTATCGTAGATCACGCCCATGACTGCGTGCTCCGTCCCGTCGATGACTTTCTTGATAAAGACGGGTTGCCCGAACTCCCGTTCGTGGAGTTCTGGCGGCCGGTCGCAATCTCTCTGTTTGAAGATCTCGACAACGTAGTCAAGATGGCTGTTCGAGGAAACGATGCTTCCAATCCGGACACACGAATCGAGGTTCGGGCTGTCCGATTCTGTAGCTGGCTCTGTCATAGGGTCACCTCTGCGGTGCTGCGGAGTAGTCGAGTGAGCGGTGCTTCGATCGATCCTGTTCCTGTCGTGTGGTTGTTCATCATCGGCGGCGGAGCTCCTTGCTTAGCGCTTTGGCGTTCCATTCCAGCGGTATGTCGTTCGATTCGGCCCAGCGCTGCACGACACGGTGGAACTGCTGCCGGTCTTGATTGTTCAGCACTGCATCACTGTCCACCTGCTGGAGAATCTCCGGGTAGCCACGTCCGATACCGGCCTCCGCACGGACGATTTCGACGGTGTACTGGTACATTGACTCGTACCCATCTGGCCCGTCACGACGACACAGCCACCCAGGGAACTCGATACGGTCCAGTCCAGCGCCTGGCGGCACGTTCAGGTACGAGAACAGGATGTCGTCACGGAACTCGTACTCCTGTCCTTGGTACACTGTCTGTAGTGCGTCGATGCTCCCGTCACGCTTCGAAATGAATGGGACTGTCGTGTCTCCCCACGGGCTCATCAACTCTGTCAGGACGTGTGCGTCTGGAATAACGCGGTCAGTTTCGAACTCCTCGCGCCAGAGGAGTCGTGTCATTTTCACTAACTCGGTCGCGCTCGACCCCGCGACGTACCCAACCAGCGGAATCTCGTGGTGTTGACTCGCGGCTATCACTCGGCTCAACGTCGAAATGTAGCGTTTTCGTGTTTCGGGTTTCAATGGGTTCGCAAATGACGCGATCAACGGTCCATCGTAGAACACGACCGGTGTCTGCTCGATCTCTCCGACCTCCCGGGTAGCGGCCAGTTCCGACAACTGGTCGATCAGGAGCTGCCCCTCGTGTTCGAAGCGGTGATGCCCGACGAGCTGCGAATCGACAAACCGGTAGTCTCCACCTTCTGACTCCTGCGTCACCTCGTCAGGCGTAAGTAAACGACCTTCGACACCGCGGTCAAGCCGCCCTTCGGCGTGGTGGTGATTCACTGCCCACGCAGACTGAACGTACGCAACCGGGACGTTGAACTGCGTGGTCGGCGGGAGTTGTGACCCGTCAACGGCCATCACGGGGACGTCACGGACGATATCACGTGCCCATTCGTTGACCTCCTCGTGGTTGTCCCAGCCATCACTGTCTGGGTGTGGGTTGATGATGCTGGTCGCCTCATCGAACGCGTCCGTCGGGTATGCACCTGGATATGACGTATCTTGCAGTGACGCTCGAATCTCGTCGCTCATCCACTCTCTAGGAAGTCTCTCGAACGCATCCTGGTACCGTTCGACGATCCCGGAATCGTTCTCCAGGTACGCTTCAATCGTCTCGACGTTGGCCTCTAACTCGGCGGCAACCCCACGTTTATCGATTGGCATTAATTCACGCTCACCTCTGAGGTCTGCTGGTCTTTCGTCACGGTGACTGTGTAATCCGTCATCGAATCGAATGTCTCGTCGTGGCTGATAACCGTGAGTTGGTCGAAACTATCCAGTTGCTTCAGTTGCGTGACGAGGTTTCGTTTCTTCTGCCGGTCGAGGTTTGCCGTTGGTTCGTCTAGGAACGCGATGCCGACCGACGCCAGCTGTTCAAGGATGGCGAGCCGTACCGCGAGTGCGGCCGCCATCTTCTCGCCGCCACTCAACGTCGAGAACGACTTCCGCACGTTCGCATCATGCACCACGATCTCGTAGTCGCTCGTCCACTCCAACGTTTCAGCCGACGCGCCACGTATCGATCGGAACAACTCGTTCGCCCGCTGCCCGATACGATCAGTAATGATTTCTCGCATTTTCGGCCCAGCTTCCCGAACGTTCTCGCGCACCCAGTCTGCGAATTGCTGGTCAGCTTTCAGCTCCTTCACCTGCTGTAGCTTCTCCTGTCGTTCCTCTAATTTCGACTCCAATTCCTCGATAGTTTCACGAACCTCCTCCAAGTTCTCCCTTTTATGGTCTAATGATCGCCGATCACCCGCCAGTTCCTCTTTGATATCCTCGACTTCTGACACAAGCGTTTCGAATCGATTTCCATCAAACGATGCTTTCGTCTCCTTCAAATCTGCCTCCGTCTCTTCGATATCTGCTTTGAGATCCGCAAGCTCGCTCTCCAAGTTTTCAACTCTCTCCTGCCGCTCCTCCACCTGTGATGCCTGCTGCTGGTGCTTGATGTATGTTTGATGTGCCGACTCCGTTCCCCCCAGTGTTTCTTTGACCTCCGTCAACTCCTCGTCCAAGCTATCGAACGCTTCCAACTCGTCTTCGATCTCTGTAAGCGCTAACTGTTCCTCCTCTAATTCAGCCCGTTTTGCCTCCAGTTCGTTGGGGACATCAGCAAGCTCCTCAGCTCGGAATTCAGCAGTTTGGTACCCGTCGTACGCTTCTTCTAGATCGTCTCGCTCGGCTTCGAGGTTCGGAAGATATGCCAATTCGTCTTCTAAGTCCGCTAACTCTGCTTGTCTCTCTTCCCTCTCGGCACGCAGGTCTTCGATCTCACCTTCCAACGACTCGGCTTTCTCTCGGTGGACGGGAATTTTATCAAAGCACTGCTTGACCTTTCTCGCGGCCTCACGCTGCTCACGAAACGTATCGAGTTCCTCAGCGAGTTCTTTCCGTTCCGTTTCGATCTCCTCGATCCGAGCTTCACGCTGCTCGATCGTTTCCGACCGGTGGTCCTCATCTAACGGACGGTCACAGGTCGGGCACGGAGCATCAACATCCGTGTCGCGCAACCTATCTAGCTGTTCTTCAAGCCGGTCACGCTCGCTCACCAGCTGCTTCCGACTCGCCTGCCGATCGTTAATCTCGTCTGAGAGCGCCTCCGGATTCGTCGTCTCTTCCCACTCCTCATCTATCTCCGCAATCGTCTCCTCTGCCGACTCGACTTCCCGCTCCTTCGTTTCAATCTCCTCTGCCAACTGTTTGATTTCCTGCTCTAACGTCTCTACGTCGTTCTCACGGTTTTCCAGCGATTCGATACGTTCCTCAAGTGCTTCATACCGCTTCTTTTCTTCTTCACGCGTCTCCAGCGTCTCCCGAGCCGCCTCCAGTTTTTTCAAATCACCATCCAGCTGTCCAACCTCGAATTGGATCGCCTGGATCGTATCTTCCTGTTCGTCTCGCTCCTCAACAAGCGTGTCCCGTTCGGCCTCCTGTTTCTCTAACTCCTCCTGCCGTTCACGCGCCTCTTTGTACCGACGGTACCCCTCACGGTTCGCCTCGCACTTCTCTTGTGCCTTTTCGGCAGCTGTGAGTTCCTCCTTCGCCGTTTCTAAATTACTCTCAGCCGAGTCGATGTCCCCTTCCAGCAAATCAACTTCCTGGTCAAGCCGTTCGATTTTCTCTTCAACGGCTTCCAGCTCCTCGTACTCCGCCTCCTTTTCCGACAACTCGCCGGTTTTCCGTTTGATTCGGGCTCCAATTATCTCAATGTCGTCGGCCAGCGACTCTTCTTTCGCTCGCTTGTCCGGTAGGCCCTGTACCTTGCCAGTGAGCGTATCGATGTCTCTGCGGAGATCCTGCTGTTGTTTCTCGATCGCGTCCGGCACATCCTTCAGGACATTCCAGGACTCCTCGTACGCGTCCAGATTTAATAGCGCGTCGAACGTCCGCGTCCGATTCGCCGCCGTTTGCGCGAAGTCGGACAAAAACCGCGTCTGCGGCACACCGATACACGACACCCACAGGCTCTGTAACTCATCACCGTCCTCAACATCGAACCGCGAACACAGCCATCTGATCAACTCTTTTTTTGAATCGATATCCTGATCGACCCACTCGTTGGCTTCAGGATCATATCGGTGGACACCGTAGCCTGCTCGTCCAGCCGACCGTGTGACACGGAATTGCTGCGTTCCCTGTTGTGTCTCCTGTTCGAACGTCACCTCAACGGTGCCTGAACTCGCGCCTTCCCGGACGAAATCCTTGTTGTTGAACGGTAGTGAGTCAAACAGCGCGAATCCAATCGCTTCTTGGATCGTGGATTTCCCCGCGCCGTTCTCACCGAGAATCGCCGTCACACCACCCTCAATCGGAACGGCAGTGCGATTTTTGTACGATTTGATATCCGTCAGTGCAACCTCCGTAATTCGCATTACTCACTCACCTCCACTGCATCACCCGTCTCCGCAGGAGCATCCCCATCTCCCGCATCATCTTGTGTCTCTGTGGTTTCCTCGTCATCGACGAACGGATCCTCATCGATATCCGATACGATGGCGTCGGCCAAGTCTGGGAACAAGTCCCGCCGTGCTGAACTGATCGATTCTTGAATATCCTCTACTGCTTCCTCGGCTTGCGCCATCTGATGCGCATTCCCGAGTACATCAGCGACAGCATCCGCTTGCTCACTGTACATTGATTCTTTCGCAATCGTCTCGAAGACGCGGTCTTCCAGCACCGCCGTATTCAACTTTCCATCTTTGAACACCTCTTTTTCATCAATCTCCGAGAGAAGCTGTTGAACGTTCGCAGTCCGAATCCCCGTGTTCACTTGGACACACAGCGCATCACAGGCGTCTTCCATCCAGGCCGATAACTCATCGGTTCGAAAGTCCCCGCGGCTAAACTGTAACGTCCCAGTGAACCGCAGATCAATTATCGGTGCTCGCGGTTCCCCCTCAGCCGTGAACGTCTCCTGCTGACAGTACTTCCGTATCTCGGACTGTTCGTCCCTGACGTGTTTTTTGAATGTTGTTTCGAGTTCGCCCGGTGAGTCGTGCGGCGTTACGTTGAATTCAACCCGGTAGTACGGCCGGCGCTTCGTCGGATGGTGCTCCACGTCAAACCCGACCGTTTCACGACCGGGCCCGGACGTGTCGAGGTTGAGTGTGATCGAGTAGTAGCCGTGGCCCCAATCGTCACGGCCTTCGCGCGTGTTATGTGCTTCTGGCGCTCCGGGATTGTAGATCCAGTCAGCCGCGTCGTACCGCTTGTGAATATGCCCGAGTGCTAGGTAATCCACGTGCTCTTTCACTTTACGGAGCTCCGCGTGTGTCACCGTCCCGCCGAGTGTCGGCACCTCATCTTCCATCCCGAAATGCGCCAACAGTACGGTGAACGCTGGCTCGCCGTGCATCTCATTCGTTTCCCGGATTCCGTTCGCCACTTGCTGGAGCGCCTGCCCTGTCCTCGCTCCCCGCCACTGCAGACCGAACAGGCGAACCGGCCCGTCGAAGCCTTCGACATCGATATCGTAAAATCCGGCGGCATCACCTGGTTCGTCGAAATCGTATGAATTGAACCAGGCGGTTTCGGGATCGGCGCTCAATTCCGCCTCAAGGAGTACAATATAGCCACGTTGATGCAGGTAATTCAGCCACGTTACCTCGCGCGGTGTGAGATTCTCGTCGTGGTTCCCACGCGAGACCAACACCGGCACGTCATCCGGGACGCGTGCGAGCTCCTGCTCAGCCTGATGTAGAACCTTCGGACGGAGCTCCCGAGAATGGAACAGATCTCCGGGGAGTAAGATTGCATCAGTGTCGTGTTCGGCGAGCATCTCGTTGATTGCTGCCCGCAGCGTCGACACCATGTCATCTTCTCGCTGTTTTATTCCGTACTGTCGGTGGCCGAGGTGTGTATCGGCGATGTGTGTTATGGTGAGCATCGTTTGCTGAGACGAGGATGGAGTACCTATCTAGTAGGGCGGACACCTCAATCCCCATTCCTGGAAGTTCATTGAGATATGTGACCGTGCGGGTCTTAAGTACCAGTCACGCAGAGTGAAAGTGAAAATCACCTACTGAGACTCTTGGTGTCCTCGGAGTCACGGGCACGTCCTCGGCATCACGTGACTCAACTAACTCTTGGAACTGCTCAGCGGCAACAGATTCCACATCTTCGGCTCTGTTGAAATCCTTCAACCCTGATAAGAACTGATTGCTGAATACAGCGCGCGTATCTATCGGACAAATTTATTTGACATAATTCAGAGTTCTACGTATGAGTAATGAACGTGCTGAAGATGACACGGAAGCTGAACTCAGTCGCCGGGACTGGCTCAGTATTCTTATTGGTCTCGGTTTGCTTGTATTGGGGCCGGCATCGTACTTCCTCGAAGGGAGCCTGCTCGGGATACTGTTCACCCTTGGGGGTGCGACCATCCTATTCCGGTACGGTCGCTGGCTGGTAGAAAACAAAAGGTGAGCTTTCATACACCAACATCGAGACCCACAAGCTTAGTCAGAAACGTCTCAGCGACTCCAACCGTGGTGCTGAACTCATGCTCTGTATCGGTCGCTCTCCTGAAATCCTCTAAGGAAACCATCATGGATCGAGTGCTGAATAGACAGCGCATATCGGCCATAACTTTAGCCGGTCTTGTTGTCTACAGAAGATATTTTATTCAACACGACTTGTGGTAAGCTGTATGTCACGCTCCCGTCGACACCTATTGGCTCTCCTCTCCAGCAGTGCGATTATAGGAACAGCTGGATGTCTGGGTGGATTCGGAGGTCCGTCGGGAGTGAACGAAACGGTGGTAATCGACAACGATCTCGATAGGGAGGTCACTCTTACTATCGCCATCGAAGAACGGCGGGACGGTGGGGAGTACGACCCGGTTACGGAAACTAACGCTACCGTGGCTGCGAACGAGAGCGCGGAGCGCGATCTCCTCGGTCAATCGCAGTATAGAGTCACGATTACCGGAATCGATCAAGAGATTCAGTTCACTACCCGACCGATTTGTGACGACGCGATTACCCGTATCATCATTACGGAATCCAGACGGATCGACTACTGGGTTGGGGATTGTGAGGGCATCGTCCACACAAGAAATGACGAATAATTGTCATTTATCGCGTCGATTGCCTGAGAAACTCACCTCGTACTGCATCTAACCTCTGTATCTTGCACAGCGGTTCAAACCTATCACTCACTGAGGATTTCAACAGAGCCTGAAGGCTGCGTACTGACCGGTAGGTTCAATTATTTTCGCAAGGAATTCTTACGCACGAGTGTAGACGCCTCCGAAGTGATAATGATTACCTCGAAGGAACAGATCACGGTTTCGAGCCGGTGTCGAGACCAGTTTGGACTCGAACAAGGAACGAAGCTGATGGTCGTTCCGACGGGCTACGGACTCGTGTTCGAAAAGATTGAGCTTCCGTCGATCGCCGAATTCAAAGAGCGCGTTTCTGAACGGGCCGAGGATATCTAACTATCCCTTAAAGAGGTGGCTCAGCAGGTTCACGCCGCGCGTGAGACCAACGAACAAACCCCGAAATAAAATCGGATTCATTTAACTCGCTTCCATCATGGCAGGACATCCCGAGTGGAATACGGACGGTGATGCGCCCCTAGAGTTACTGACACTCCCTGCATCAACGCTTGACCGGGTGGCACAGCCCGCGGTTCGCGACGCGGTTCAGTACTTCTCTCCCGACCTCGTCACGATCCCTGGTGCCCGAAATCCTACCGCGTACGCGACTGCTCGTGATGCTGCTCCAGATCTCCCCGTCATCCACCCACAACTCGGACACGGTGCCGAACACATCCACCACTACCGGTACTCTCCTGACGCTGGTGTTCACGAGGCTCCTCACGTAGCCCCGCCGCCCGGGACGATCGATCTCATCGCCGTGCAAAGTGGAGATGTCCTCTCTCAACTCAAGACTCAACTCTCCTCAGGCGAACGACAGACGGGCACCGAGTCTGCAACGTTACTCCTTGTCCCTCAACTCACCGTTGACTGGGACACGACGACGCTCTCTACGTCTCTCCCGTATGCAGAGCAGTTAGCGGCGATCAGTGCCACGCTTCCCGAACCAGTCTCAGTTCTCGCCGGCGGCCAACCAGCAGAGTACTACCACGAGTGGTCGCTGCCGCACAACCACTCGTCAGTTCGAGTGCCAATCACCGGACTCGGCGCATCCGAGCAACACGGCTCGATGTTCGCCCAACACACCTGCACCGCCCGTGGAACCGTCGCAGCAGAAGCTGTCGACGCCGATAGATTCGGGATCAGAGCGTTAAACGGGGTGGGCCAATCTACCTCCCAGCGACTCCGCAGCCAAGGCTGTCAAACAACAAGCGATGTGCAGAACCTTGCTATCAGTACTCTCACTGACCTGCCCGGCATCGGGCAGACGACCGCCGAGAAGATACACGCCCACGCGGACGTCATCGACTCGGGGGAACCAATCGTTCTCACGAACAAGACGCCAATTAAGACCCGCGACGACCGCCCACCGCTCTGTCTCGATATCGAAACCGACGGGCTCTCCCCGACCATCATCTGGCAGCTCGGCGTCTACGACCCGGCGACCGACAATTACCAAGCGTTCATCGAAAAGCAACACCCAAACGATCCGAAACCGGTGCTCGAAGCATTCATCACGTGGTTCATCGCCAACCACCGAGACAGAACTGTAATCGCGTGGAACGGATACAAATTCGACTATCCACACATCACTCAATTCCTCAAACACCATCTCCCCGAATACGTCGATGCCTGGAACGATATCTGGACCTACGACCTGTACAAATGGGCCGTTCGTGACGGCAACGCTCTCCTCCCCGGTCGAACGAACAAACTCGACCATGTCGCTCGTGCGCTCGGCTACGAATCAGCCGGAACCGGGCTGACCGGCGCGCAAACCGCAGCCGCGTATCAAGAATTCATGCGGAACCCCGACTCCCCAGCAGCCGAACCGGACTGGGAACGCCACTGGGCGTACTGTGAAGACGACTGCCGAGCGCTCTGGCACGTCTACCAGGCCATCACGAACGCGACGCGCCGGGATATGACCGATAGCGGCACTGGCGGTGCAACCGGACAGCAAGCAGGCCTCACCGACTTCTAACCATGACTGACAACACGACCTCGACCGATGCGAACACACGCACCGACGTTGACGCAGACACCATCATCGACACGTTCCCGCGCGTCAGCCTCACACCGGACTCGAAGTACATCGAAACCATCGAGCTACCCGCGGAACCAGCGAACACAGTCCCGACAGCCGAGGTTCTCCGCCCAGAACTCGCCGATCCGTACCCGTACGACCTGTTCAGCCACCAAGCCGACGCTCTCACCGCGCTCGAAACAGGCGACAACGTCGCAGTCACGACCTCAACGTCCAGCGGGAAAACCCACATTTACGGCCTGCAAATCGCGCGAAATCTCCTCGACGCCGGCGTCCTCAACCCCGACGGAACCAGAGCGTCCGACCAGAACGCCGCCTCAACCGCGCTGTGCGTGTACCCGATGAAGGCACTCACGAAAGACCAGCACGAAGCCCTCGACGAACTGTATGACCAGCTCGGGTTAGATATTCGCGTCGAGATCTACGATGGCGACACAACGGACGGGCGGCGAGCGATCCGCGAGCAAGCAGACGTCATCCTCACGAACTTCGCCGGGCTCAACGTTTACCTTGAACACCACGACAAGTGGAGCCGCTTCTACAGCGCCCTCGACCTCGTCGCCATCGACGAATCACACACCTACACCGGCGTCGAAGGCATGCACGTCGCGTGGATCCTCCGACGCATGCAACGCGTCGCCGACTACTGGGGTGGCGACCCACAATACGTCCTCACGTCCGCGACGATCGGCAATCCGAAAGACCACTCCGAAGAGATCATCAACGCCCCCGTGACCGTCATCGATGACGACGGCTCACCGCATGGCCCCCGCGACGTCATCCTCTGGAACCCCCCGCCGCGAGACAAAACCCGAGACTCCACGCCCGAAAAAGAATCGTTCGATATCGACATCGATGACGGAACTCAGTCTGAGAAGGATGACGTAGAGTTCGTCGCCGAACGCGTCCCGGCCAGTGTCGAAGCACCGAAAGTCTTCAACCACCTGACCTCACGCGACATCCGCACCTTACTGTTCTGCGAAAGCCGCAAACTCACCGAACTCAGCATCAAACGCGCAGACGAACACCGCCAAAACAACCCCCGGGAATACGACCGTTCAACCACCGTCGGAAGAGAAGCGTACAATGCCGGGCTCGGCCGCCGTACCCGGCACTCCCGCGAACATCAATTCAAAACCGACGTTCTCACCGGCCTTGCCACGACCTCCGCACTCGAACTCGGGATCGACATCGGCAGCCTCGACGCGACCGTCCTCATGGGTTACCCAGGCCAGCGGCAATCCTTCTGGCAACGCATCGGCCGCGCAGGGCGCGAAGCAAGCCGCAGTCTCGCGGTTCTCGTCGGTGACCACCGTACACTCGATCAGTACATCCTCACCCACCCCGAGTACCTCCTCGAAAACGACGTCGAAGACGCCGTCGTCGACATATCGAACAACTCCGTCTTCGCAACCCACGTCCTCGCTGCCTCTGACGAAATCGCACTCGACGAATCAGATATCGACACGTTCGCCGACGAAGACCGACTCCGCGCCGCCGTGAAAATGTGGCGCGAAGCCGGCTTCGTCGACGGCTACCTCGACGCCGCCGTCCACTACTCGGGTCCGAGTCGCCCACAGAAACGCGTCAACCTGTACGGAACGACCGGTACGGACTACCGCCTCCAACTCGCAGACGATGTCGACCGCGACACGTGGGGCCTTCCCGACGATCTCGACTTAGAACCAATCGAACGGAACCGTGCCTACCGCGACTACCACGAAGGCGCAGTCCGCCTCCCCAGAGCGGCCAGCAGTTCGAGGTCGTCAACGTCGACGAAGACCGCCCGCAACCCATTATCGAACTCAAACCGGTCAACCGCGAGTACTACACACGTACCCGCAACAAAGTCAACGTCCTCGACGCCGACTCAGAACAATCCCGTGAAATCAACGGGTTCACGCTTCACTTCGGTCGCGGAACCGTACTCGTCCATCACCACTCCTACGACCAGCTCTATATCGGCAACAGCGACCCGAAACAACAAGCAATCCCGACAGAGACACCGCCGATCCTGATGGACACACAACTCTGCTGGATTGAAGTTCCCGAAGACATCGAAACTGCACTCGCCCGCAAATACCAGGACTACGGCATCGAAACCGGTGTTGACCCCGAAAATACCGGTATCGCCCACCTCGGGTATATCGCCGGCCTCCACGCTGCCGAGCACGCCACCATCCAAACCGCTCCCCTCGAACTTCGCGTCGACAAGAAC
>SL_4KL_010_BRINEDRAFT_10001868_pt1 | contig 11779 bp, 9 predicted proteins | sample SodLak_010_BRINE_2_FD_10664 | JGI IMG/M metagenome (IMG submission 10664) | reverse complement strand
GATATAGTCCAGATTTTATTTAAATAACACGGCCTTTAGCTGCTAAGTCGGCCAAAGAAAATACACTTCGTGTATTTTACTCCGCCGCGCCTTATTATTTTTTATTTTTATTGTGCCCGCGCGCTCTGTGCGCGGGCACCATAAAATCGCTCGCAGGTGCCCCACGTAGAGTGTTTGATCATCCAGACAGCTTTGCCGGCTGGAATGCTTTAGCCTCTTACGGTTCTATTATTTCTTTCTTATCTGTATTATTATTAGCTGGTCCAACTGCTTTAGTTCCACAACATAAAGATACTGTAACACCATCTACTTCTTCTAGTTTAGAATGGTTATTACCAGCTACTCCAGCTAATCATACATTTAATCAATTACCAGTCTTAAGAACTACAATTGTTCACTAATTACCTTTTTTATTTTAATAAAATAAAATATTATATAAACGGTGTTCTTGCCGAGCCCCTAAAGGGACGACGGAACCATCGTATAAGCAGTCTAGCCCCTTCGAAACGAAGGGGGGGGCCGCCACGCGACATTATCGCGCGGGCTAAGGAAAATAAACCAAGTTTACGCCTTTTCCGCCGTCTTTTCCACCGGAGGCGCCTCCCCGATTCCACTGGTTCCCTCCGGGCTTTGCCCGTCGGGGGTTTTCCGAGCCCCTCGCCGGGTTATTCAACGTAGTTGAATAACCCGGCGAGGGACCATAAATAAAATAATAAATGTTTTGGTATTCTTTAATTGAATTAGATTTTTTAATAAGTTTAATTATCGTAATTGTATATGGACTATTTAGTTTAAGATGTAAAAATATTAATTTAACTGATGTTTATTTTATTAGTCGTTTATTACCTATTGCATTAACAATAGGTTTTTATATTGAAAGTTGTTCTTCAACCTTTAATCCTTCTATTGATTTATTAGTAGCAATATTAACAAGTGTAGTAATGGGTAGTTTTAGAAATTTTGAATCAATATTATTATTATTATTAGCATTTACAGGTAACGTTTTTATGTTACATAGTATTGATTTTTTAACATTCTTTATTACTTTAGAAGCACAAAACTTTTGTTTTTTTGTTTTATGTGCTTTAATGTCTAGTAAAATTTCTTCTAGTTTTAATGTTGAAGCTTCTATTAAATTCTTTGTTTTAAGTGCCTTTACTACAGGTGTTTTATTATACTGGTTTAGTTATATTTATTTAACTACAGGTTGTACTACATTTAGTTTAATTAATAATTTTGAATATGTTAACGCTAATTCCACCTCTTATTTTTCTTACTTTGTATTATGTGCTTTATTATTTAAATTAGGTGCTGCACCTTTACATTTATGGGTTACTCATATTTATAGTGGTGTTAAACGTAATTTATTATTATATATTAGTACAATTCCAAAATTAAGTTTATTTGGTTTTTGGTTTTCTAATTTTCAAACTACTATTTCTTATTCTAGTGTTTTACTTTTCTCTCTTGGTTCTCTAATTTTAGGTTCTTTTAGTGCTTATAATCAACCTGCTTTACGTTCATTGTTTGCATATAGTACAATTAATGAAATGGGTTTAATGTTATTAGCAGTAGAATCCGCTGGTGAATATTCATTATTTCAACATTTAGGTTTATATATTATTAGTCAATTTTTATTATGGAATTTACATGATAAAAACCTATTCTCTGTTGTTTCTTTAACTTTAGCTGGTTTACCTCCTTTAGCTGGTTTCTTTGGTAAAGCTTTTATTTTCTGGCATGCATCTACTGTTGGATTATTTACAACTTTAATTGTTGCTCTAATTTGTACTGTTGTATCTCTAGTTTATTATTTAAGAATCATCCGCTTATTTTGGAACGCCTCCGTTGCTATTAGTTTACGTTTCTTAAATTATACTGGTAGTTGTTCAATTAGACGTGCTGCTACTATTATTCCTACTACAAATATTTATAGCATGGAAACACGTGTAGCATTAACTTCTGCTTGTGTTATTTTATTATTCTATTTACCAATTTTCGTAATTAAGCCTTTTGTGTGCTTTGCATAAATTAATATAATATCATCTAGGCGTCGCGCGCTCTGCGCCGTCTTTTCTGCCGACTTATTCAACATAGTTGAATAACCCGGTCTTGCAAAGCAAGACCTAAGACGCACGGGCTAAGGAAAATCCGGATAATTTTCCGACAGGAACCTACCGCATGCAGCATGAACCTATATCAATATTTTAATTTATAAGGGGGTATTAATTATTTTTAAAGAAAACCGGGTTGTGCTACTACTATGCTCTCCTCGCTCTTACGAGGTATCGTTCTCATTGCTCCCCCGTGCCTAAAGGGAACTTGGAGAATACACTGCGTGTATTCTCCTCGCACAACTTTCAAGGTAAGCAGAATAAATGCGTTTTCAACACAAATTAGGGCCTTTAAAAGTCCTCAACCAACATTTAGTACAATACCCTACTCCAATTAATTTAAGTTATGCTTATAATTTTGGTAGTTTAGCCGGTATTGTTTTATTCAGTCAAATTATTACAGGTATTTTACTTGCGATGCATTACACTGCACATGTAGACTTAGCGTTTAATAGTGTCGTTCATTTAATGAATGACGTTCCATCTGGTATGATTTTACGCTATGGTCACGCAAATGGTGCTAGTCTATTTTTCGTAGTTGTGTATATTCACATTTTACGTGGTGTTTATTACTCCAGTGGTAATCAACCTAGAGAAATGGTTTGGATTACAGGCGTAGTTATTTTATTAGCTATGGTTGTAACTGCCTTTATTGGTTATTTTCATAGCCAAAAATGGATATCTAATGACGCAATTATATTCTTAGTTGATTTTAACCCTGAAAAACTTTTTATATGGACTAAAAACCTTATAATTGACGCCTGCGCACCATTGGCGCGTGAACTGAGGGAAATAAACGAAGTTTATTTCCCGGCATTGGCTAATCCTTTTAATTCTTTTAATTCTTTTAAATTGATAATAATGGATATTAATCACATTGACTATCTTAGTATATGGTCGGCCTCTGAGAAGAATACACGAAGTGTATTCTTCTTAGCATGTGATGCATGTTATGCAGCATTACCTGGACCAATTATTTTAAACACAAAAAATCATAACAAAATTAATATTACTCCAGTAAAGTCCTATTATAATTTACATTTAATTTCAACTCAATTAAATATTCAAAAAGAAAATAAGCAAAAAGCTGGTGTATATATTGTTATGAATAACATTAATGGTAATTTTTATGTTGGTAGTGCTAGTAGTAACCGTATTAATACGCGTTTCCGTAATCATTGTATTCATTTAAAAAGTTCGAACAAACCGTTACTTCGTGGGATTAATAAATATGGTATTCAAAACTTTTCGTTTCATATTGTTGAATATTTTAATGGTTTTGTAAATAAAGAGAACTTAAAACTTAATCACTTAAAGTTATTAGAAAGGGAATCTTTCTTTATTTCTTATTTAAAACCTATTTATAACATTTTAACCTATGCAGGTTCTTCACTTGGGTTTAAACATACAGATGAAACGCCTCATAAAATGCAAATTAACTATTCACAAGAACGAAAAAACCAAATTGGAAATTTAAATAAAGGTAAAACGTTAACAAAAGATGTCAGGGATCAACTTAAATTAAAAGCTAAGGAGCGTTTTTCGGATGTAAATTTTAAAACGGAATTCTTGTTAAAAAACAAAGATAATTTATTTAAAGGTAAAAACGTTATTTTGTGTAATGCTGAAGGTGACATTTTATCTAGATATACATCTATACAACAAGTTAGTCAAGTTTTTTCTATTAATCGAAAAACCGTCCGTAAATATTTAAAAAGTGGTAAACTGTTTAGAGAATTAGGAGTCTTAAAAATCGATAACTAATATAGTCCCCTTGTACCTTTGGGGGCTCAGTTAAAAGGCTAGTTATATGCCTAAGTTAATTTTTCTGTATAAGCACGCTCAATAAAAGTGAAGTAAGGGTATATTAAGATATTCAGATTAGCGATTTTGTTTTATGTTCATAGTAAATTTAATTAAAAATTAATAGGATGTGAAAAATATATACTACGTGTAGTGTATGCTTTTCAAGGACCGTAGGGGGTCCTCTCTATAAAGAGTCCTAGACTTGGCGCTCTCAACGATGTCTGCGGTGGTTCCTTTGTCCCGTAGTAACTTGGGTTTTGAGTCGCAGACTCAAAACCCTCGATTCCATTCAAGAGAATACACGAAGTGTATTCTCCGAGGGAACCATTCTTGCAAAGCAAGGCCGGGTTATTAGACAAAGTCTAATAACCCGGAGGGCGCCCAGTAATTTGCGATGTCGATGCTTACGGTTAAAAAGGTTTGTTTCAATCTATAGACCGTCGGTTCTATGCAGTTCATTATATTTTTAAAGATTATAATGGATATGGGCCGCTACAGACTAGTTCATCGATGGGTGTTTTTTTACTTAAATTTCAGAAGATGGATATCTCACTCTATCTTCGAGTACCCCCTAATCTTTAGGGGTCATAGGTATCTATCGTATACTTCTATTATAAATGTCAGTAATTAAATGCTTAATGTATAGTCGGAATATCCCTTTTATTAATTAATAAAAGTTCAAGGCTTCTTCGAGAAGTACAGGTTCATATAATACGAAACAATATAATGCCGGCCGCTTCGCCGCTAAAGCGGCCGGAGGCCGCGCTATATAATGGTTATATGAAGGATATTTGTATGTTTTACCTTGGGGTCAAATGAGCTTCTGGGGTGCCACCGTTATTACAAGTTTAGCAACTGTATTACCAGTAATTGGTAAAACTGTAGTTTCTTGGTTATGGGGTGGTTTTATGAATATTGAAGCCACGGACTACAGTAATGTAGTTTTAAGTATCTTGCTATATGCTGGAATAGGTTTTTTAGACGTAACAGTAAATATTAGTCTATACGCGTATAACTACCTTATAAATAATGTGAGAATGTTGTATACGATAACCCAATCAGCAGGTTTATTATTTAAACAGTCTTACAAAACAATAAAGTTGTTTTGTAAGAATTCTTTTTTTAGCAGGCTTTATCCCTTGAATACTAAAAACAGAAGTTACTTTAACTGGTCTCATACATACTTACAAGATAAATAGATTATCATGTTTATCTAATGGACATATGTTAAATAATAAATTTCAGAGACTGAACGCAAGAAATCTAATGTGGTTAATTGGTTTTGTAGAAGGTGATGGTTCTTTTAGCATTAACTGAAACGGTAAATATGTCAAATATGAATTTTGTATTGAATTAGGCTTGCGTGATATTCAATTATTGCACAAGATTAAGTTTATGTTAAATTATTATGGTTCAATTATAACTCGTAAAAGAGGAACCGTTGAATTGGCACGATTTAAAATTAGTTCAAAACCAATTTTAAAAGACTTAATTATACCAATCTTTGATGAATATAATATGTTAACAAGTGAACATTATGATTATGTTCATTTTAGAACTTGTTTATTACAAAACTATGTATACTCTGACACTTTACCTGCGTATATTCGACCATCTATAACACCTATTAATAAAGTAGAAGACATATTATCTTTACCTTATTTTGATAGTTGGTTAGTTGGTTTTATTGAAGCTAAAGCTACATTTAGTACATTTCAACCTTCTGGTGCTAGTAATAAAACAGCACTATTTGGCGTTTGTAAAACTAATGGTTTACAAATAATAACGGCTATTAAAGTGCGTTTAAATTTTAAAAGTAATCCATATTTAGACACTACTGGTAATAATCACTCTTATGTTATTAATACTACAAGTAAACATGGTATACAGAATGTTATCTCTTTTTTAAAGATACTCCCATCAAATTAAAAGGTTATAAAAGCGAACAATATTTAAAATGGTTGAACGAAATGCGTACCAATAACAAACATCCTTCTCTTAATATTCCTATGGATTATTAAGTTATAATGCCTAAGGATGCATCCTTTCTGTGCCGGATTATGTTTCAGCGTCAGATAATCTGGTGCTAGATAATTATGCTAACACTTAACACATACCTTTTACACACTTTATACTTTATAGTTTGCACTATATTTAAAGTGTCAATTAATCTAAAAAGATTAAGATACAGTCCGATCTACTTTTTTAGTAGCGTACAGTTATATTATATATTATATATTATATATATACAATATATATTTGACTGTTAACACATTGTTTAGTATTGATAATCCAACCTTAAATCGTTTTTATAGTTTACACTATACTTTACCTTTTATTTTAGCTGGTTTATCTATTTTCCATATTGCTGCTTTACATCAATATGGTAGTACTAATCCATTAGGTGTAAACACTCAAACTAGTACAGTACCATTTAGTGTATATTTTGCATCAAAAGATTTATTAGGCTTATTATTCTTACTATTTGCTTTTGCATATTTAGTTTTCTTTTATCCTGAATTATTAGGTCATCCTGTGGCCGATATTGTAGAAATAACAATAACAATATTTATCTTAACACTATATGCTGGAACTTATTCTTATTCTTATTATTATTATACAGTACTAGAACCAGCAGAAAATGGTTTTTCATATATTTTTAACACATTAAAAACCAGATTCTCAGAGACAATACGTGTTATTACCTTATTTTTTTATACACTTTTATACTACTTCTACTTAAAATCTTACTATTAATAGCGTAAATTCCGCTTACAGGCGCCTCCGCGATGGAATCGCTGTTATGCGACAACGTCACATAATACGGCGGAGCGAGGGGGACCAGTCAATATAACCACATAATGTCATACGCCCAATGATATAAAAATCGAAATCTCCACTCCACAGGACGTTATCGTCCAGGTACAGATAAACGTAGAAATAGTAGTAATGATATTTAAATGTGTATACTTAATACATAAAATTAGGTAAATGAGCTTGTCCAAGGTCTAAATTAACTTAAGACCTCGCATCCGGATAATTTAATTCCAGCTAACCCATATTCTACACCACAACACATTATTCCTGAGTGGTATTTCCTTGAACCAGGGGTTGAATTATAATATAATTTAAATTCCATAATTTGGTTATATGCTAGAATCTCTTTTTATAAAGAAAACTAGCAAGAAGATACGTTAAAATACTTAAGTTATTAAAAGATAAACTCTTAACTGTTAAACCATTGAGCAGTTAATAACCGGCGGCAAAACCGCCTTAGCGGCTGTAGGCTGCGTTATATAATTATTTTAATAATTGTTTTTAAAACATATCATCTTCAACGACTATATACTAGATATTAAATACTTAATTAAATATTTAATAATGACATAGTCTAAACTATTAAAAGATTAATAGGCGTTCTTATACGCGTATTACCTTAACTCTACACCTTTCTATTATTATCATTTCAGATATTATTATCATAATAATATTAATTTCTATCATCATGTATATAATTGTATTCATTTATCACAATTATTGCGTACTTTTAGCGCGCTTTTCAGCACAAGTAAGTTAAAATTCAGCACAAATTCTATTAAAAGTGTTAATAAAAATACTGTTATCTCAACGCCTTCGTCAAAGACTCATATTAATTTTATAGAATGGTTGGTTGGATTGGTTGAAGGTTATGGTACTTTTACTATTGTAGCGTCATCACGCCCTAGTGGTACATATCATTATTGTGCTTTTATACTTTCACAGAGTGCTTATAATATTAAATTATTAAATTATTAAATTACATTAAAGATATGCTTCAATGTGGTTACATTTGTGCTAAAGACCCTAATAATCATAACTATGATTATAGAATTGTAAGTAAAGATGATCTTAGAAATATAGTTGTGCCTTTACTTAATACTTATTCAATGCATAGTATTAAATATTGGCGTTACTCTTTATTTATAGAGGCTTTATCTATTAAAGATTCATACAGTCCTCGATTTGCTGAATTAAAACAGCGTATGAGCAATATTCCATTGTCTTATAAATCTCCTTTTTTACATAAAGTTCCTTCTAAAAGTTGGATTGTTGGTTTTATTGAAGCCGAAGGTTCCTTTCATATAATTGAAACACGTAATCAAGGCACTTTAGAGCATGGCTTTAATGTTGCACAAAAATACGATATTCAAATTTTAGAGTATATTAGAAATGCTTTAAATATTAGCGCCAATGTTCATAGCCCTAAAACTAATAAAAAAGGTTCCAAATCGATTTTTAGCATACGTCGTATTGATAATATTAAATTTATTATTGAATATTTTAATAATACAATGGTGGGTGTAAAGTATCTTTAATTTTCTATCTGGCGTGACTCTTTCATTTTTAATAAAGGCAATCATGCTAAACTACATGCTATTCGTGAAGAAGTGCGTGATATGAGAAATAAACATAAACGTGTTTATGACTCAGAAATTGATTTAACAGGGCCATTTAATGATTCAATAATATTTTTAAGGTGTAAGTAAGTGTAATATAATATTTTTTGTTGGTTCTATGCTATTTTACGTAGTATTCCAAACAAAGCTATGGGTGTAATTGCAATTGCATTAACATTTGCAAGTTTAATTTCTATGCCTTTCTTATCTACCGTACATATCGGTTCTCCTAAGTTCCGAGTTCTTTCCGAACGTCTCTATTGGGTTTTTGTTGCGGACCTTTTCTTGCTAACTTGGGTTGGAGCGACAGAGATTTGCGATGCAACAGTTCTCCTAGGTCAAGTTTGTACAGCCTTTCTTTTATTTTATTTATTATTAGCTTTCCCTTTCTTATCATGGTTAGAAAGTTATTTATATTTAAATAGTTTAAGATTATCCAGCAACAACAAACAATAATATAACGTCTACTTTTAAAACATATTATGAAATATTTTAGCGGTCAGCCCAGGACCGTCAAAAACACAATCCGACTAAATAAATAAATAAATAAATAAATAAATAAATAAATAAATAAATAAATAAATAAATAAATAAATAAATAAATATTTTATCTTAACCGGCGGCAAAGTAGACTTAGCGGCCAAAGGCTGCGCTATATAAAGTTTATTACATATATTACCAGGAATCTCCTCTATATTGCTTATGTATAATATTATACAAATATGATTAATATTATGGATTCTCCGCATATGAGCGCGGCCGAGTCAATTTAGAACCAAACCCTCCTCGCCGAGGAGAGGGCGGCAGGGAACCAGAGGCCGCCAAGTCGGCAAAGCCGCTGATATTAAATCTTTAATATTAAGGGGTATTAATTTTTTTTAAAGAAAATATATTATGATATTTAATAAATTATATCTATATATTATTATACATAGAGAATAATTGTATTTGAAGGTAGCGGAGCGTTCTGTGAACAACAGTAAATCCTATATATTATTATTATAATAATAGAGGTGTGTAAGTGAAAACAATGAATGTAACAGAAGTGAGTATGCACATATGAGTAACATTATTTGAAGTAAAGTTAGCATTTCTTTATGTTAATTATATAGCCTCAATTTTAATGTACGTATAAATTATCTAATAGTTTAACTTTACATAATTTATACGAAGGCGTATAAAATGCTAACACATAGCCGAAAATCCAAGGGTTAAGAAAGTTAAGTGAAACGTTTAATAATTATAAATATAAGATTTACCGGCGGCTTCCCTGACTTAGCGGTAGGAGGTTGCGCCCATTTTTATATAAAAATAAATGATTAATATTAGTAGCAAATATAATGCTTTATTGTGAGACAATTGTTACAATATTTTTATAAAAATTTAACAAAAAGGTTGGTCCCCTCGCCGGCTTATTCAACGTAGTTGAATAACCCGGTCTTGCTTTGCAAGACCGGAGGCGCCTCCCCGATTCCATTGGGGGTTTTGCGACTACGAAGGTCCCCTCGCCCCCAAGGGGCTCGGAAAAGCCGGCGGAACGAGGAGACTCAGTTTATCTGAACTTATCTTTTAAAGAATAAACATGAGGGTTTGATTGAGTGCTCTGTAAGCATGCAATGATAAACGGAAGACACATGCAAGGTTTATAAAATAACCGTACAGGTGAGTATTAACGCGAGACAATTTTAAAATATATAGACGCTACCTCTGGTTACCTCGTCCTTAAAGGGATATGGTTAGGCGGGGTTCTCTTAAGAATACACGCAGTGTGTTCTCCCTGGTTTCCTCGCCCCTAAAGGGACTTGCTTTGCCGCTCCCCTTACGGGGAGGCGGCTGGCTTCGCCCACCACCGGCTACAAGGTATTATTTATTATAATAAATAATGGGAACCCACCCGCCTAAGATTCCGTAGACAGCTAAGCTGCCTACGGTTTTAACCGCGCCGTTGGCTTTGAACCATAAGGGTGACTCGCGGGACAGGGAACCTGTTAATAATAAATATAATGGAGGTGAGACTCTTTAAACTAATCTGTATTACTTAAAAGTTGTAATTAATAAAATAAAAGTGTGTGAGAAATAGTTAATACTAGTACAGTAATGGAAAGTTTTAAAATTGAAGCAAATTACAGATTTATTGAATCGTACTTATTGCATTACGGATGTGTGAGTTAATAAGGGAAATGTTAATTTTTTGTAGAGTTTACCGGGTCCTGCTGCATGCAGCAGGACTGAGCTGGTAAGTTCGGAGGTACCCCCACCGGTATCTTCTGGTAACAGCAGAAACGGTTAAAAATAATAAATAAGAATAAAACCACAAAATATTTTAATGTACCCTCAAAAGTACGCTAAAGTTTTATACAGTTGTTTTACTGGGGCGGTAGCTTTCATTAAAGTAACGAGAGTAAACAAAGGCATACTAATAGTGAACTACAAAGTATTGCTTAACTGTAAGAAACACAATTCAAGCAGATGTGATATTATATTTTATTAATATAATAAGCAGGTAGTAATGAACGGGTTCATTTTTTAAATGAATCTATCAACGGACAAAAGGTACGCCGGGGATAAAAACAAGTTGTCCTAAAATGTAAGTAATTATATTGGCGTAACCGGCGGCAGTAGGCCGCGTAATTAACAATTTAAATTTATTAAATATAAATATTGGGTTAAATTCAAGAAATAAATTATATTTGATTTAAACTTGAAGCGAAATTATTTTTTTAAAATAAATAATAAAACGTTCAACGACTAGATAATTATATTATCAAGCGCCTAACTACTTAAATTTGTTTGTAATTTCTGTAATACATTAATAATCACATTAATAATCACATTAATAATCACATTAATACATTAATAATCACATTAATATAATGGTTCATAATTATGTACAAATATTAAATTAAGTAGATGACATAGTCTGAACTTAAAATTAATTTTAAGTTTAACATACTTGAACAGGCTTATACGAATAGAGAGTTCATATCGACATTCGTGTTTGGCACCTCAACACGGGGTTTATATTATTTATTTATATTATTTATTTATATTATTTATTTATATTATTTAATATAATTAATTTGGCTATTTGCTGGAAAATTCTTGTATTAGAATAATCAGCAGGGAATATTATTATTATTATAAATAAATCCTCAACGACTACAAGCTAAACATTAAATTTGTATTTAATGATGATATAGTCTGAACTATTAAGATATTAATAGACGCGTTTATTAACGTATAAATTAAAAAAGAAGAGAGGTTGGCTTTTAAGCCAAGCCTAAAGCTGCGCCGGATTATGCGGTTTCACCGCATAACCGCGACTAAGCATCGCCGGCTTATTCAACGTAGTTAAATAAGCCGGCGAGGGGCTCGGAAAAGCCGGCGGAAAAGCCGGCGGAAAAGCCGGCGGAAAAGCCGGCG
>SL_4KL_010_BRINEDRAFT_10001864_pt1 | contig 11802 bp, 3 predicted proteins | sample SodLak_010_BRINE_2_FD_10664 | JGI IMG/M metagenome (IMG submission 10664) | reverse complement strand
CGTGCTGTCCTGCGGGCGCACAGTGGCAACCAGGGGCACATGCATGCACACCCATGAGCTGCACAAGCGGGAAGGGCCTCAAACGCCTGCGCCGCGCCGCCTCCCGCTCGCTCCTTATGGAGCTCCATAAGACTTATGGAGGGCTGGGCTGCTCCAGGCCTCCACGGACTCCGTCCAGCCCTCCGTAAACCCCCACGGACTCCTTAAGGAGGGGGGGGCTCTAGTAGGGAGACCAAGGCACCACTGCAAACTTCCCTCTGTGTGCTGGTTCAAACCTCTTGCAACCGGTTCTCCAAGCAATGGCATCCTATGCTAAGCCACATGGCTGAGCACCCCTGCTCTTTGAATGGTTTTTCATTCTTCACTGACTTAGGGCAACAGCCCAAGCCCACCAGGGTAATAGCCCTCCACAGCAAACAGGCACCAAGAATGATGTTTTCAGGTGCTGCGAGTGGTGTTTCGTGCTCATTCCTGGTGGATACAGGGGCCACTCATTGCTTTATGGATGCAACCTTTGCAGCACAGATAGGGATAAGCCAAAAAGCAGTAAGCACATTAGTGCAGCTGGCCAACAACACAGTGGAACACGCTTCAAGCCAGTGCACCCCATACATAAACATACAGGGGCACCGGGCGCGTGTCACATGCTTCATCATTGATATGCAGCAACAATTTGACATCATACTGGGGGATACCTGGCTGAGTGCTGTGAAGGCAAACATTGATTATGCTTCCAACACTTGCACAGTGCANAAGAAAGGCCAGAAGTTTAAGCTNCACCCTGAGATTGAAGCCATACCCTCAGCCATCCCNTCAACCATACACTCAATGNTNCTCAATCACATTGCAGTAAAACGAAGCGTACGGAAGGGTGCAAAGGTATTTGCAGTCCAGGTTAANCCATCAGCAACGNCTGATGCTGTNCAAGCTTCTCCTCCCTTACAAGCCTTGTTACAGGAGTACAAAGATGTGTTTACTCCTATCTCAGAGCTGCCACCGATTCGGGACACGGGGCACACAATTCCTCTTGAGCCGCACGCAAAGCCCCCTTTCAGACCTATGTTCAGGCTGAGCCCCAAGGAACTTGAAGAAGTCGAGCGACAAGTCAAAGAACTACTTTGTCACGGCCTCATTGAGCCTAGCTCTTCTCCCTTTGGTGCTTCAGTTCTGTTCGTTGCGAAAAAGGATGGCTCCTTGCGTATGTGTATCGATTACCGAGCACTCAATAAAATCACGGTCAAGAACAAGTACCCCTTACCCCGAATTGACCAGCTCTTAGATGCCTTGAGCGGTGCACAACTGTTCACCAGCTTAGACCTGCAATCTGGGTATCATCAGATACGAATCACCGACGAAGATGTTGCTAAGACCGCTTTCCGCACTCCCTTCGGACACTATCAATTCAAGGTCCTTAGCTTTGGCCTCACAAATGCTCCAGCCACCTTTCAAGCTGCCATGAACAACATGCTCAGGCCATACCTCAACAAATTTGTGGTGGTATACATTGATGATATACTCATCTTTAGTAAAACCCAGGCCGAGCATATTAACCATGTCCGCAAGGTCCTTGAGCTTCTGAGAGAACACAAGTACCACATCAAGCTGTCAAAATGCGAGTTCGAGCAGCCAGAGGTTAAGTTCTTGGGCCATATTGTGGGCAGAGATGGAGTGAAAGTGGATCCAGCCAAGACAGCTGTCATTGAGCAATGGACTCAGCCCAAAACGGTGCATGAAGTGCGCTCGTTTGTGGGACTGGCAACATACTTCAGGCGCTTCATTGAGAAGTTCTCACAGATGGTTGCACCTCTGACCAGATTGACAGGCAAGGACATACCCTTTATATGGGACGAATCGTGCCAGCGCGCCTTTGAACAAGTCAAGCATGCGCTCACAAATGCACCGATTCTAGCACTCCCAGACTTTCAGCTCCCTTTTGAAGTAGTCACTGATGCGTCCATTGAAGGCCTCGGTGGTGTACTCTTGCAGGATGAAAGACCTCTAGCATACGAAAGCAGGCGTCTCATCCCAGCTGAAGTCAATTACACTACTGGAGAACAAGAATTACTTGCGGTGGTGCACGCGCTTACAATTTGGCGGTGCTACTTAGAGGGCTCTGAATTCACAGTGGTCACAGACCACAACCCTCTTGTTCATTTACCTACTCAGCCCAATTTATCCAGACGTCAAGTACGCTGGGTAGAGTACCTGCAGCGGTTCAACTTTAAATGGGTTTATAAGCCTGGCAAGGGCAATTCGGCAGCTGATGCTTTGAGCCGAAACCCACCAGCGCACTCATCGCTTGCAGTGGCTCTTTTATTTGTCCTCACAAGGAGGCAAAAGGTGCAGAGTACAGAGGCAGATGAAACAGCAAGTACTCCAGTACAGATTCACCCTCCGCTTCCGCAACAACCGGCCTCAAGACCGCAGCCTGGCCATCGTGCTACAACGGCCGACCCTGAATCTGAGGGGCCAGATTCCTCTATGGGGGGGGAGGAACCCCAAGCTATGGATGAATCAGACCCAGCTCCACTCCAAGCGTGCCCACCGGGTCAAGATGGTGAACTGGTGGACATATATGAAGTGGTGCGCTCAGAGTATGGGAAGGACCCGCGTTTTGCAAACAACGGCGCCCACGCTGCCAACTATAACTTGAGGGATGGATTGTGGTGGACACGGAAGGGCCAGCTTGTCATTCCTGAGTCCATGGGCTACTACAGAAGAGCCATCATACGCGAGTTGCACGATGCACCATACTCTGGGCACCCGGGAATTGCCAAGACTATCAAGCTTGTGCAGAAAGATTTCTATTGGGGGTCAATGCTTCAGGATGTGAAGAAATACATTCAATCCTGCCACTCTTGTCAGCAGAACAAGAGCTCCAATCAGAAACCGGGTGGCCTTCTGCAGCCCCTCCTCATCCCTGAGCGCAAGTGGCAGGTGGTCACTATGGACTTCATTATGAGCCTACCAGAGACGGACAGGGGACACACTGCCATTTTAGTGGTGGTTGATAAGCTCACTAAGATGGTCCATTTGATACCCACCACTGTGCACGTGACAGGTGAGGAGACTGCAAGGCTGTACATGGACCATGTGTGGAAACACCATGGAGTCCCAGAGAGCATCGTGAGCGACCGTGATCCGCGCTTCACTGGCAAATTCATGACAGAGTTCCTTAAACTTCTAGGGACCAAGCAAAGGCTGTCAACTGCCTTCCATCCACAGACTGATGGGCAAACGGAGCGGACCAACAGGACTCTGGAAGACATGCTAAGACACTATGTGGACCCAAATCACAGCGATTGGGATACCCACTTATCGGCGGCTGAGTTTGCAATCAACAACTCATACCAGGAGAGCATCAAGACTACTCCCTTCCGCCTAAACATGTTTGAGGATCCACCAACACCAATGACTGTGGGTAAGAATTCAAAGGTGCCTGCAGCACAGCAGCTGGCCGATCGAATTGAGGACGACCTCATCCGTGCAAGGGCAGCGCTGCAGTCGGCTCAGGACAGGCAAAAGCTTTATGCCGACAAGAAGAGGCAGCCTACCCACTATAAAGTCGGTGACCAGGTGATGCTCAATGCAAAGAACATACGGCTGCGTAACCCGGGTTCTCCTAAGTTCATGCCCAAGTGGCTGGGGCCTTTCACGATCATTGATACTTGCGACAAGCACCGCTCGCGTGAGTTTGAAAGTGTGCACCCCGAGAACCCAGGGCCTACTGCAGTGAGGCTTGACCTGCCAGCAAGTATGCGCATTCACGACGTGTTTCATGTATCCTTATTGAAACCATACAAGTCGGATGGCAGCCGTCAGCCGCCCCCGATGCCCATTGAGCTGGAGGGGGAAGAGTGGTTCATTGTGGAGAGCATCCTCAACCACAGGGACCGCCAGGTCGTCACGCCACCCACAAAGGCAAAGAAAAAGCCTAAAAAGCCCAAGGTGGTGCGCGAGTACCTTATTAAATGGAAAGGGTACACTGACGATCATAACACATGGGAGCCAGAGGAGAACGTAACTCCTGAGGCTATTAGTGCTTACAAAAGATACCGGGACACCCCCCTCGGGTAAGCACTGTGGGCGTGTTGGCCACGCGTTCACCGGGTAAGCAACCTTGCGGCCTTACCTAAGCACCCAGCTGCTCTAAGCACGTTATCAGCTGAGTGGATGACCGGGACAGCTGCCCGTGCCATCACCCTGCCACGCCAGTGCCATTTACGCGTACGGCTGATCACCGATACGTAGGACCAACGGGATTTAAGCACTGGGCAGGTATACGGCTATGCACCCAGAGACGGGCGTAGACCAGGGGGGGAGGAATGTAACGATCCTCGTTACATGCTGGCTGTGCACCGACACAGACCAATGACCAGAGTGTGAGGAGCGTAGCTCCCGGGACGCAAGGCATAGAGATGGGCAGACTTATTCTAAAGCAGAGTAAGCACCAGACCCCAGGCAGCTGCGTACGCGTGCGAGCGAGGAGGAGCTCGTGCGTACACACTCGCACATACACCGGTTTCGAACACTCTACAGCAGGTGCGTGGCAGGCACCCTGCGCCGCAGGTGCCTGCTGCACACGTGAGCTGTTATACTGGNANCAGAGCTGTGCTACATCCACGGACCAGGCACAAGCCGGCCGCGCTACTGCCCCCGACTGAGCTTCTAAGCCAGCGGAGGGTCCATTTCTGCTTCCCGACTGCGCACGGTCCCCGCGCCAGTCAGCTGCACACGTACAGTGGCAGCCTATCACGGTGCAAGGCTAAGCCTGCCCGCATTCAACGCGTACGGACACTCGGCGCGTAGGTAATCCGCGCATTCAAACATGCCACCGCTCGCGCCACGCCGCGCAGGCATGAAGGGCAAGCAGCAGCAGGAGGCTGGCCAGGGCAGCTCCAAGAAGGCCAAGCGGGACACCCCGGGCAAGGAGGCCGCGCCCGCGGAGGAGGAGGACCAGGACATGGCCGACCTCGCTCCCCGCGCGGAGAGCGCCCCGCCTCCCGAGGTGAGCCAGCTCCCTGCGCCGCCCCTCACAAGCATGCTGACCGACAGGCAGGGCAAGCAGCTGCTTCGCGCCTTGCTCGACCGCAACTCGAAGGCAGCGCGGCGTGTGCTGGCATGGGGGAGCGACATGCTCCCGCTCGACGACATTGTCGGGCTGAACTTCATCGCGCGCGGCTTCCCCTCACCGCAGGACGCGGCGGGGCAGCTCGCGTACTGCCTGGCCGAGGTGGCCAAGCTTGCGCCGGCCATGGACAAGCTCCTGCGCATGGCCAGGGCGGACCAGGCGGTCCACGGTCACCACGCCAAGCGCTTGGAGGAGGCCTTCGAGGCCATTGCTCTCCTGCAGGCCACTTCAGGGAGCCTGGCTGAGGCCCTGGAGGCGGTGAAGGCGCGGCTGGACAAGGAGGCTGCGGACAACCTGCCCAACCGCATGGCTGTGAAGGGCATCGCCGCGCAGCTCAACACCTACGGCGCCCACTCGTCCATGCTCTTCGACCTTGGCAACACGGTGCGCAACCTGGAGCAGCTGATGAAGGGCGTGGACGCCAAGCTGGCCGCCGCGCCCCAGCAGCTTGAGACTGCCCTGGCCTCCATCCACACCTACCTACAGCAGCTGCAGCGCCAGCAGGAGGGGTGGGAGGAGGAGCAGTCAGGGGAGGAGCAGGACGAGGGGGCGTGGGAGTCGGAGGCGCCAGCCAACGAGGCGGCAGCCCAGCAGCACCAGCAGCAGCCCGCAGAGGCGCAGCACGCAGCGCACGCGCCGGCCGCGGCGCTGGCTGCCGCGGCCGTGCCCGCGCCCGCGCCCACTCAGGCGCCCGCGCCCATCCAGGCGCCCGCGCCCCCTATCGCGCCCGTGCCCGCGCCCACCCCCGCGCTGGCGCACGCCTTCACGGTGGCGCCCACCTTCGCGGCGGTGACGGCGGGCGGCAACAACCCCGTGGCCATCAACCCGGTGGTGAGTGGAGGGGGTGCAGAGGGGGCAAGGGGTGCGTTCATGAAGCTCCCTGAACCATCCAAGTTCAGTGGGGACAAGAGTGCTGGGGATGTGGAGGAAGCCATCTTCAGGTTTGAAGGGTACCTGTCTGGCTGCAGAATCCCCAAAGAGGACTGGCACATGCATGCCACCCACCTGCTCACAGACAAAGCACTCAGTGCCTGGACAGCGGTGGCAATGCCAGCCAGGCGGGCCAACCAGACCCTCACCTGGGAAATGTTTGTCAACACCCTGCTCACCACATTCGCACACCCTGACCGGCACCTGAAAGCACGCGCACAACTGCACAAAGTGTCCATGCAAGCCAACCAGGCCGCAACTGAGTATGTGCGGTTCTTCAACTCCCTGGTGGTGCGTGCGGGTGAACCCAAGTCTGCAGAGACAGACCTCATCCAGTTCTTTTTCAACGGGCTGACAGAGCGCCTGCGCTCTGCGTGCCTTATTAACCCCACCACAGGCCACAAGTGGAGCAGCTTACAAGCGCTCCAAGAGCACGCCATCATCATCCACAACAACACGGCCCGGCACACCACTGAGTTTGTCGCACGCGCCAACGCAGGAGTGAGGAAGCAACCCTTCAACAAGAAAGGCTTCAGCCACAACAACAAGGGTGCCTCACTCAATGCTGCGCAGGGCGGCGGCACCAACGTGGCGGGTCCCAGCAACGCAGGCCGCGGCAGCGGCTTCGCGTGGGGCACGGGCCTGGGCCGTGGTGGTGGCCGCGGGGGCCGCAACGGCGGCGGCCGCGGTGGCCGCGGTGGCGGCCGCGCGCCCTTTGAGGCCCCTGCGCCCATCGGCCACTACAACGACGGCACACCCATGTGGCCGGCGGGCTCCAACCAGGCGAAGCGGGCCCAGATCGCGGCCAACCGGAGGCGGCTGGATGCCCAGGAGGCAGCCCTGGGTGGTGGCAGTGCGTAGAGGCGCGCCCCTGAGAGAGACCGGGGGACGAGTGACTGCGAGAGCCAACCTGACCGTGACGCACACCATTGCTTAAACTTGAGTATTTGCGAATCTGCATTGTGTGCCACTGCGGCTAATGGTGTGCCGAACCCTCCTGATGTGCAATGGCCTCTTAACTTAGGAATGAGTTCACCTGCTGACCTTTTTCAGGCACAGGGCCATGTAACAATATCGTGTGGGTCAGGCTCACGGCAGCTCACTTTGGGCAGCTATCTCTCAACTGATGTATCCAAATTCAACATCCAGTTGGCTGTACCAAAATCAAAATTCATGGCCTCAGCTCTGCAGCATTATATAGCTTGCAAGACCAAGGCACCACTGCAAACTTCCCTCTGTGTGCTGGTTCAAACCTCTTGCAACCGGTTCTCCAAGCAATGGCATCCTATGCTAAGCCACATGGCTGAGCACCCCTGCTCTTTGAATGGTTTTTCATTCTTCACTGACTTAGGGCAACAGCCCAAGCCCACCAGGGTAATAGCCCTCCACAGCAAACAGGCACCAAGAATGATGTTTTCAGGTGCTGCGAGTGGTGTTTCGTGCTCATTCCTGGTGGATACAGGGGCCACTCATTGCTTTATGGATGCAACCTTTGCAGCACAGATAGGGATAAGCCAAAAAGCAGTAAGCACATTAGTGCAGCTGGCCAACAACACAGTGGAACACGCTTCAAGCCAGTGCACCCCATACATAAACATACAGGGGCACCGGGCGCGTGTCACATGCTTCATCATTGATATGCAGCAACAATTTGACATCATACTGGGGGATACCTGGCTGAGTGCTGTGAAGGCAAACATTGATTATGCTTCCAACACTTGCACAGTGCAGAAGAAAGGCCAGAAGTTTAAGCTGCACCCTGAGATTGAAGCCATACCCTCAGCCATCCCTTCAACCATACACTCAATGCTACTCAATCACATTGCAGTAAAACGAAGCGTACGGAAGGGTGCAAAGGTATTTGCAGTCCAGGTTAAGCCATCAGCAACGGCTGATGCTGTGCAAGCTTCTCCTCCCTTACAAGCCTTGTTACAGGAGTACAAAGATGTGTTTACTCCTATCTCAGAGCTGCCACCGATTCGGGACACGGGGCACACAATTCCTCTTGAGCCGCACGCAAAGCCCCCTTTCAGACCTATGTTCAGGCTGAGCCCCAAGGAACTTGAAGAAGTCGAGCGACAAGTCAAAGAACTACTTTGTCACGGCCTCATTGAGCCTAGCTCTTCTCCCTTTGGTGCTTCAGTTCTGTTCGTTGCGAAAAAGGATGGCTCCTTGCGTATGTGTATCGATTACCGAGCACTCAATAAAATCACGGTCAAGAACAAGTACCCCTTACCCCGAATTGACCAGCTCTTAGATGCCTTGAGCGGTGCACAACTGTTCACCAGCTTAGACCTGCAATCTGGGTATCATCAGATACGAATCACCGACGAAGATGTTGCTAAGACCGCTTTCCGCACTCCCTTCGGACACTATCAATTCAAGGTCCTTAGCTTTGGCCTCACAAATGCTCCAGCCACCTTTCAAGCTGCCATGAACAACATGCTCAGGCCATACCTCAACAAATTTGTGGTGGTATACATTGATGATATACTCATCTTTAGTAAAACCCAGGCCGAGCATATTAACCATGTCCGCAAGGTCCTTGAGCTTCTGAGAGAACACAAGTACCACATCAAGCTGTCAAAATGCGAGTTCGAGCAGCCAGAGGTTAAGTTCTTGGGCCATATTGTGGGCAGAGATGGAGTGAAAGTGGATCCAGCCAAGACAGCTGTCATTGAGCAATGGACTCAGCCCAAAACGGTGCATGAAGTGCGCTCGTTTGTGGGACTGGCAACATACTTCAGGCGCTTCATTGAGAAGTTCTCACAGATGGTTGCACCTCTGACCAGATTGACAGGCAAGGACATACCCTTTATATGGGACGAATCGTGCCAGCGCGCCTTTGAACAAGTCAAGCATGCGCTCACAAATGCACCGATTCTAGCACTCCCAGACTTTCAGCTCCCTTTTGAAGTAGTCACTGATGCGTCCATTGAAGGCCTCGGTGGTGTACTCTTGCAGGATGAAAGACCTCTAGCATACGAAAGCAGGCGTCTCATCCCAGCTGAAGTCAATTACACTACTGGAGAACAAGAATTACTTGCGGTGGTGCACGCGCTTACAATTTGGCGGTGCTACTTAGAGGGCTCTGAATTCACAGTGGTCACAGACCACAACCCTCTTGTTCATTTACCTACTCAGCCCAATTTATCCAGACGTCAAGTACGCTGGGTAGAGTACCTGCAGCGGTTCAACTTTAAATGGGTTTATAAGCCTGGCAAGGGCAATTCGGCAGCTGATGCTTTGAGCCGAAACCCACCAGCGCACTCATCGCTTGCAGTGGCTCTTTTATTTGTCCTCACAAGGAGGCAAAAGGTGCAGAGTACAGAGGCAGATGAAACAGCAAGTACTCCAGTACAGATTCACCCTCCGCTTCCGCAACAACCGGCCTCAAGACCGCAGCCTGGCCATCGTGCTACAACGGCCGACCCTGAATCTGAGGGGCCAGATTCCTCTATGGGGGGGGAGGAACCCCAAGCTATGGATGAATCAGACCCAGCTCCACTCCAAGCGTGCCCACCGGGTCAAGATGGTGAACTGGTGGACATATATGAAGTGGTGCGCTCAGAGTATGGGAAGGACCCGCGTTTTGCAAACAACGGCGCCCACGCTGCCAACTATAACTTGAGGGATGGATTGTGGTGGACACGGAAGGGCCAGCTTGTCATTCCTGAGTCCATGGGCTACTACAGAAGAGCCATCATACGCGAGTTGCACGATGCACCATACTCTGGGCACCCGGGAATTGCCAAGACTATCAAGCTTGTGCAGAAAGATTTCTATTGGGGGTCAATGCTTCAGGATGTGAAGAAATACATTCAATCCTGCCACTCTTGTCAGCAGAACAAGAGCTCCAATCAGAAACCGGGTGGCCTTCTGCAGCCCCTCCTCATCCCTGAGCGCAAGTGGCAGGTGGTCACTATGGACTTCATTATGAGCCTACCAGAGACGGACAGGGGACACACTGCCATTTTAGTGGTGGTTGATAAGCTCACTAAGATGGTCCATTTGATACCCACCACTGTGCACGTGACAGGTGAGGAGACTGCAAGGCTGTACATGGACCATGTGTGGAAACACCATGGAGTCCCAGAGAGCATCGTGAGCGACCGTGATCCGCGCTTCACTGGCAAATTCATGACAGAGTTCCTTAAACTTCTAGGGACCAAGCAAAGGCTGTCAACTGCCTTCCATCCACAGACTGATGGGCAAACGGAGCGGACCAACAGGACTCTGGAAGACATGCTAAGACACTATGTGGACCCAAATCACAGCGATTGGGATACCCACTTATCGGCGGCTGAGTTTGCAATCAACAACTCATACCAGGAGAGCATCAAGACTACTCCCTTCCGCCTAAACATGTTTGAGGATCCACCAACACCAATGACTGTGGGTAAGAATTCAAAGGTGCCTGCAGCACAGCAGCTGGCCGATCGAATTGAGGACGACCTCATCCGTGCAAGGGCAGCGCTGCAGTCGGCTCAGGACAGGCAAAAGCTTTATGCCGACAAGAAGAGGCAGCCTACCCACTATAAAGTCGGTGACCAGGTGATGCTCAATGCAAAGAACATACGGCTGCGTAACCCGGGTTCTCCTAAGTTCATGCCCAAGTGGCTGGGGCCTTTCACGATCATTGATACTTGCGACAAGCACCGCTCGCGTGAGTTTGAAAGTGTGCACCCCGAGAACCCAGGGCCTACTGCAGTGAGGCTTGACCTGCCAGCAAGTATGCGCATTCACGACGTGTTTCATGTATCCTTATTGAAACCATACAAGTCGGATGGCAGCCGTCAGCCGCCCCCGATGCCCATTGAGCTGGAGGGGGAAGAGTGGTTCATTGTGGAGAGCATCCTCAACCACAGGGACCGCCAGGTCGTCACGCCACCCACAAAGGCAAAGAAAAAGCCTAAAAAGCCCAAGGTGGTGCGCGAGTACCTTATTAAATGGAAAGGGTACACTGACGATCATAACACATGGGAGCCAGAGGAGAACGTAACTCCTGAGGCTATTAGTGCTTACAAAAGATACCGGGACACCCCCCTCGGGTAAGCACTGTGGGCGTGTTGGCCACGCGTTCACCGGGTAAGCAACCTTGCGGCCTTACCTAAGCACCCAGCTGCTCTAAGCACGTTATCAGCTGAGTGGATGACCGGGACAGCTGCCCGTGCCATCACCCTGCCACGCCAGTGCCATTTACGCGTACGGCTGATCACCGATACGTAGGACCAACGGGATTTAAGCACTGGGCAGGTATACGGCTATGCACCCAGAGACGGGCGTAGACCAGGGGGGGAGGAATGTAACGATCCTCGTTACATGCTGGCTGTGCACCGACACAGACCAATGACCAGAGTGTGAGGAGCGTAGCTCCCGGGACGCAAGGCATAGAGATGGGCAGACTTATTCTAAAGCAGAGTAAGCACCAGACCCCAGGCAGCTGCGTACGCGTGCGAGCGAGGAGGAGCTCGTGCGTACACACTCGCACATACACCGGTTTCGAACACTCTACAGCAGGTGCGTGGCAGGCACCCTGCGCCGCAGGTGCCTGCTGCACACGTGAGCTGTTATACAGGTACTACCGTACTGACACGTTAATTAAGTGATCCGAATCACCACTGCCCATCCCCAAATGGGGGTTAAGTGTATCACCGCGCAAAATCTGGACCCGGTCGTCCCCAATTATCGTGCGCACGCGCACAAAAGCTGTATTACAGCCAGTGTAGGGGTACTGGCAG
>SL_4KL_010_BRINEDRAFT_10001862_pt1 | contig 11806 bp, 14 predicted proteins | sample SodLak_010_BRINE_2_FD_10664 | JGI IMG/M metagenome (IMG submission 10664) | reverse complement strand
GACCGCCGCGTCAGCCGTCCCCGCCGCGACGACCGCGACCGTGGCGTCGAATGACGGCGGGTCGAAGTCGGCGGCGTGGACGACGATAGTACGGGTTCGCTCGTCGTGTTCGACGGTGGCGTCAGTGGCGTCTCCCTCTGTGGCCTCTCGTATCGCCGTCACGCCGTCCGAACCCACCCGCGTCACCAGTGCTCGCCCGGTCGTCTCGACTGCGGTCATCGTCAGCGCTGCGACCTCTGCGGGCGTCTTCCCCGCTGCGAGGATCGCCTCCGGAATTCCGCGGCGGCGTTCGCGGGCGGCGTCGAATCGACCGGCTGTGGTCGTCGCGTAACCCGCCAGCCGTGACTCCGCCTCCGCAACGCTGATCTCCCCGGCAGCGAGTGCGTCTAACGTGTCGCGCATGGGCGTCAGTCGGAACGCAACGGGGTCGTACCTATCGATTCGGGACGACGAGACGGGGTCGTCGCTCTCGTTTCGGTACCCGATCGGCTCCCACACTCACAAAGTTTATAAGGGGCCCCTTCGGCGCACCCCCGCGAACAGCCTTCACGGCGTCCCTCGCGGGCGAATTCAGGAACTCTTATTAACTGTCGATGGATATGCCTGACTGCATGGCAGACCTTATTGTCAAAGCGGCCGTCAAGGAAGCGCTGGACGACAAAAACGTTGCTTCGGACTTCTACGACGCCCTGGACGACGAAGTGGACGAGCTGCTCGAAGACGCCGCACGTCGCGCCGAGGCCAACGACCGGAAGACGGTCCAGCCTCGCGACCTCTAAGACGGACGCGACTTCCGTTCCGATTTTTTACACCGCGCCGATCGATGAGCCGCGCGGCTACCGCTTGCATACGCCGCAGGGGTGAGATCACCGCGCCGCAATCATCGCGTCACCACGCGTACCTCGGTGTCCGTCCCGACGTGAACCTCGTCAGCGAGGTCGATAAAGAGGCCGTGGTCGACGACGCCGGGCGTCGTCGATAGCGTGGTCGCCAGCGAGCCGGGGTCCGAGATCGCCCCGAACGCGCAGTCGAGCACGAGGTTCCCATTGTCGGTGACGACCGGCCCGTCTTTTCGATTTGCGCGTCGGAGTTCTGGCTCGCCGCCGGCCGCCCGTACCGCCTCCGCGACGGCCGATCGACCGCTCGGGAGCACCTCGACCGGGACGGAGCGGTCGAGGATGCCGACTTCCTTCGAGGGATCGGCGACGACGAGGAACCGATCGGCCGCGGTGTCGACGAGCTTCTCTCGGGCGTGAGCGGCGCCGCCACCCTTAATAAGGGCAGTAGCGCGGTTTCCATCGCCGCTGTCACCACCATCGACCGCCACCTGGTCCGCGCCGTCGATCGCCACGTCGATCCCGGGTGCGCCGGGGCCGATCGCCTCGGTGAGGTCGAGAAGCGGAATCGCGCAGTCGACTGCGAGTTCTCGGCTCGCAAAAGAGGTCGGGACGCCTCGCACGTCGAGGCCGGCGTCGACCCGGTCGCCGAGCCGTCGGATCGCGTGCGCCGCCGTCGAGCCGGTGCCGAGCCCGACCACGTCACCGTCACCGACCGCCGCGGCCGCCGACTCGCCGGCGCGTCGCTTCGCTTCGTCGCTCCCGCCGCTCGTCTTCATACAGTCGACTGGACGGGGGAGACCGAAAAGGCGTCGGCATCGTGAACGTGATTTGCTCAGCTCGACCCGTCACTCCAGCCTGTCGAGCACCGCCTCCGCCTCGTAGGCGAGCGTGAGTTCGCGGGAGCGACCCCGCCCGTCGACGTCGGCGTACTCCGCGTCGATCACACCGAGCTGATCGAGCTTGTTGATGATTTCGGAGTAGCGGGTGTAGCCGAGGTCGGTGTCGTCGTGAAACGCCTCGTACACCGTGCCCGCGCGCTCGCCGTCGTTGGACGCGAGCACGCGAACTAAGGCGCGCTCGGAGTCGGAGAGCCCTCGCAGCGATCGGGAGAGGTGGACGTGTTTCGACTTGTCGTAGGCGGATTCGACATCCTCCTCGGCGATCGTCTTCGAGGCGCGCATCTCGGCGTTCAACCCGGCCCGTCGGAGCAGATCGATGCCGACCCGGAGATCGCCGCTGTCGGCGGTGAGCTCGGCGACGCGCTCCAGCTCGGCGTCGCCGATGACCTCGTCGTGAAAGCCGCGCTTCGCACGCTCGTGGAGGATGTCGTAGATCTCGGTCGCGTCGTACACCGGGAAGTACACCTCCTCGGGGCGAAACACCGACTGGACCCGCGTGTCGAGGTCGTCGATCACGTCGAGGCCCAGATCCGAGGAGACGACGATGACGCCGATCTTCGCGCCAGAGTGTGCTTCGTGAGCGCGCAGCAGTGAGTAGAGCGTGTCCGACGCCTCGTTCTCGTAAAAGAGGTAGTTCACGTCGTCTAAGGCGACGACGAGCACGTCGTCCGCTTCGACGAGCCGGTCGGTTATCTGCCCGAACAGCTTCTTAAACGAGATCCCGGAGGAGGGTGGTTCGTACTCGAATATCCCCTCGAACAGCCGCGAAAAGACGGCGTACCGCGTCGAGTCGACCTGACAGTTGACGCGGACGGTCCGCACGTCGGTCCGTGCGCCGAGCTCGCCGAACAGCTTCTGGACCGCGGTGGTCTTTCCCGTTCCCGGCGGTCCCCGGACCATCGTATTGAGCGGCCGGGAGCCGCGGACTGCGGGGCGGAGCGCGTATTTTAAGCTCTCCAGTTGGCTCTCGCGGTGGCGGAACGTCTCAGGGACGTGGTCGATCTCGAACACCGACTCGTCGCGGAACACCGACTCGTCCCACGAGAGCATATCGTCACCGGCGTCCCCCGTCATGTGAACACCACGACAGGCTGTCCACTTAATCGTTGCCCGCGGGGACGGTGAAACTGAAACTTGTCGAACTCGGTGCTATCACCTGGAATTTCGGCAGGCGAGCGTCCACTCTCATTTCGGTCAGTGGCGCTGCGATCCGCCGTCTCAACGCCGGTCGAGCACGAGCACGTGCCGGGTGAGCGAGCGGTGGACCCGACGCTCGAAGGCGGCATCAACTGCCCAGCCGGCCGCGCGCGCCTCCCCGCGCCAGTCCCGGTCCGCGACCAGCACCGCACGCGGCGCGACTCGAGCCGCCTCTGCGAGCGCGCCCGAGACGAGGTCCGCAAGCTCGTGGCGAGCGATTTTCGACTGCCGACCGTACGGTGCGTCGAACGCGACGGCGTCGACCGCGTCGTCACGGAGCGGGAGGTCCGTCGCGTCGCCGCGGGCGACGTGCCAACTCGGCCCGTCGGAGGCGTCACCCACGTACTCGCGGAGGTTCTCTCGGGTCCCGCGAACCATTTTTCGCTGCGCGTCGCACGCGAGCGCGTCGGCGCCGACGAGTCCGGCTTCCAACGGGAGTCCGCCGGTTCCACACATGGGGTCGAACAGGGTTCGTCCGGGCGCTGCGCCCGAGAGATTGACGTACGCGCGGGCGTCTGCCGGCGCCATGCTCCCGGGCTGGAAGAACGGTCGATCGGTCGGCTTCGGCGCGAAGTCGCGGGCGGCCTCGGCCGCGACCCAGCCGAGCACACAGACCGAGGCGTCGGCGCCGTCGGCGCCGGCGACCGCATCGTGATCGACGCGTTCGCCGGCGGAAAACAGCACACGGAGGACGTGATCGGGATCGTCGAGATCGACGTCGAATCCGCGGTCGACGAGGACGCCACCGAGTTCACGCTCGGCCTCGGTCGTCGAGACGGCCGTCGTATTCCGGACGTTGCGGGCCCGAACCGCGACGCTGCCCGATCGAGAGATGGCGGCCGCGTCGAGGGCAGCGGTTGCGCTGGGGAGATCCGCGTCGGTCCGCGCGACCGCTTTGTGGGCAGCACGGGTGTACGCGAGTCGGGCGATCGACGACCCGTCGGGACCGATGCTGCCGGCTCTCGCGACGCCGGGTGAGAGGAGTTCCACCCCGGTTGCCGCCGTCGACGCCTCGGTAGCGGCAAAGGCGTCTTCCTCGCCTGCGAGTTCGAGCCAGTACACGCCACGGATTCGGGCGGCCGGGCGCAAGAGGATAGCGGTTCCGACCAACCACCTTTTTACGTGCTTCAAGCGACCACATAGCTACTGATGGCGGATCCGAAGGAGACGATCACGATAGAGAACGTCGTCGCGTCCACGGGGATCGGACAGGAGCTCGACCTCCAGAGCGTCGCGATGGACCTCGAAGGTGCCGACTACGACCCCGAGCAGTTCCCCGGGCTCGTCTACCGCACGACCGATCCGAAATCGGCCGCACTGATATTCCGGTCCGGGAAGATTGTCTGTACCGGGGCCAACTCGGTCGACGCCGTCCACGAGAGCCTCGCGATCGTGTTCGACGAACTCCGGGCGCTCCAGATCCCGATCGACGACCCGGAGATCACCGTCCAGAACATTGTCACTGCGGCCGACCTCGGCGAAAGCCTCAATCTCAACGCGATCGCCATCGGACTCGGTCTGGAACACATCGAGTACGAGCCGGAGCAGTTTCCGGGGCTGGTCTACCGGCTCGACGAACCCGACGTGGTGGCGCTGCTGTTCGGCAGCGGTAAGCTCGTCATCACCGGTGGGAAGACTCCTGACGACGCGGCGGCCGCCGTCGACGTGATCGTCGAGGAGCTGAACGGGCTGGGACTGCTGGACTGACCGGGACCGATCGGCTCTGTGCCGACCGTGTTGTCGTCGCGATACTGCTCTCTCGGCGTCCTGTTTAAGACGGTACGGCCGATACGGAGGCGTATGACTCTTGAGGCGTCGACGACGACCGACGGCGAGCGGGTGTACACCGACCGGACACAGATAGAGCGAGGTGCGGATGGGCCGTTTTATGCCGTGTTCACTGACGCTGACGGGACAGACCGGTGGGGATTCCGCTGTGGCAGCTGTGACTCGTTCGACACCGCGATAGATACGATGGGTCGGATCCAGTGTACGGCCTGTGGAAACCTCCGAAAACCGGACGAGTGGGACGCGGCCCACGAGTGATCGGCGAGCGATACCGCCCGGGGAGACGGTGCGGATCGACCGAAATCACAAGTCGTGAGATCCGTGAGAAGGTTTAACAAGGAAGACGACCAATCTTGCGGTAGATGGCCACTGCGAGCATCCCACCAACGACGGAGGCCAGAGACGTCTTTCGTGAGCTCGGATACACCGTCTCCGAAGGCGGACGCGAGTTTGTCGCAGAACGCAAATGGCGGCGCGTGCTCGTGACCGTGTTGTGTTTGGAAACCGATGATATTGAGCCGTATCTCGCCGACGGCGGCGACACCCCTCGGCTCCGCTGTTTCGTTACGTGGCGCGAGCGAGCGGGCGATCTACGAGACAGCCTCATCTCGCAGAAACCCCCCTATGATTGGGCGGTGATCGGTATCGAGGCCGACGGCAAGGATTTCGCGGTGATGGAAGGCGCGCCGGGGAGCCCCTGACCGCGGCGTTGGTCCGACGCCGGTTGACCCCGTTTACCGGACCCTTTTAAGATGCTGTGTGTCTAACTCGCACGTGACATGGTGTTCAAAAAGGTCACACTGATCGGGACGAGCGAGGAGAGCTTCGACGCCGCCGCGGACGACGCGATCGACCGCGCCGAGAGTACCCTCGAAAACGTGTACTGGGCGGAGGTGGAGGAGTTCGGTGTCGAAATAAAGAACGCGCCGGAGCGAGAGTACCAGGCCGAGGTCGAGGTCGCGTTCGAACTCGAAGAGTGAGCCGCCGGCGGACCGACCACGCTGCGTCGATCACCTATTTATCCGTCCGCGATCACGAACGTTCCATGAGCGCTTCACACGCGCCGGCTGAGCCCGAGGTTCGAGAGTTTGAGGCGACGGTCGATCGCGTCGACGGACGCGAAGTCGTCCTCGACGAGACGTTCTTTTACGCGGAGTCGGGCGGACAGCCGGCCGACCGAGGGACTCTCGCCGGAATCCTCGTCGACGGGGTGCTCGAACGCGACGGCCGAGTGGTTCACGTTCTCGGCGAGGATCCCGGCGACTCGATCACCGTCGGCGCGACCGTCTCGGCGATCGTCGACGACGCGTTCCGGACGTACTGCGCCCGGGCACACACTGCCTCACACGTCCTCTACGGCGCTGCGCGCCGGATCTGTACGGATCTCGGCTACGCCGGATTCGACATCTCGCCGGAGAAAGTGCGCGTCGACCTGACGACTGCAGAGCCGTTAGACGACGGCGACCTCGTCGAACTTGAACGACTCGCCAACCGGACCGTCTGGGACTCGCTGTCGGTGTCGTGGGAGCGGCTCCCTGAGAACGAAGCGCGCGCGCTCGATGGGATCGCGTTCAACACGAAGACGGAGGAGGGTGCCATGAGCGGAAGCCAGGCCGTTCGCGTCGTTACGGTCGGCAGAGGTGGGGCGGCCGACCGCGCGGACCAGCTCGACGCGGAGCCGTGGGACGTCGCCGCCTGCGGCGGTACCCACGTTCGCAACACCGCCGAAATCGGGCCGATCTCGGTACTCGATCGGTCGAATCCCGGCGAGGGTGTGACTCGCGTCGAGTTCGCGGTCGGCCCGACCGCGATCGACCACAACGCAGCGGTCCACGCCGCGGCGTTGGAAGCGGCGACGAGCCTCGACACTCGTATCGGTGAGCTTCCCGACGAGATCGATCGGCTCCAGGAGAAGGCCGACCGGCTCGAAGGTGAACTGCGAACTGTCCGATCGGAGCTGCTCGGAGCACGACTCCGCGAGCTCCCGACGACCGAGGTCGACGGCGCGACGTGGGCGATCGGTGCGGTCGACGAGACGGACCCGAACGCGCTTCGGGAGCCGGCGGAGTCCGTGCTCGGCGACGATACGGGAGGCGCGCCGGACGCGATCGCGGCGGTTGGAGCCGGCGGGGCGCCGTTCCTCGTCGTTGCCGTCGACGACCGCTCCGCGGGTGACGGCTCCGCCGGCACACCCGACGCCGGCGACGTCGTCGCCGCGGTCACAGACAAATTCGGCGGTGGCGGCGGCGGGGGCCCGACGTTCGCACAGGGGGGCGGACTCGACGCGGACCCGGACGCGGTCGTCTCGTGGCTCCGCGACCGATGACCGGAAAGCTCGGCCCCGAGGCGCTCGCTGAAGTGCTTGCGGCGACCGGCGCGGACGACCCGGCCGTTGCGGTGGGAGCGGCGTACGGCGAGGACGCCGCCGCGATCGATCTCGACGGAGCGGACTCGACGCTCGTCGTCGCCGCGGATCCGCTGTCGCTGGCCGCCGACGCGGTCGGCGAGCTCGCGGTCCACGTCGCCTGCAACGACGTGGCGGCGAGCGGTGCGGACCCCCGATGGCTCACGCATACGCTCTTTTTACCCGACGATGACTCGACCCGGCGGCGGACCGTCACGACACAGGTCGACGAGACCGCCCGCGACCTCGGCGTGGCGATTGTCGGTGGCCACACGGAGGTGTTGCCGTCGCTGGGGCGGCCCCTCTGCTCGATGACCGCGCTCGGGACCACGGACCGCTTCGTGTCGAGCGGCGGAGCCGAACCGGGCGACCGTCTCCTGTTGACGAAAGGCGCGGCCATCGAGGCGACGGCGATCCTCGCGACCGACTTCCGGGAGGCGTGTTCGGATGCGGGCGTCTCGGCCGCAACGCTCGATGCTGCGGCCGGGTTCCTCGACGACGTGAGCGTCGTTCCCGACGGAGCAGCGATTCGTGACACCGCGACCGCGCTCCACGATCCGACCGAGGGCGGCCTGCTGACGGCGCTCGTCGAGACCGCGAGCGCGAGCGAGACGGTGCTAGCGGTCGAGCGCGACCGCGTCCCGGTTCGACCCGAAACGGTAGCCTGTTGTGACGCGCTCGGCGTCGACCCGCTGGCGACGTTCGGCTCTGGCGCGTTGCTGGCGGCGGTCCCGCCGGAGCGCGTCGTCGAGGCGCTCGCCGCGCTCGATACAGCCGATATCGACGGCGCCGTCATCGGGGAGGTGCGAGCGGGCGGACGTGGTGACGGTACTGACGCTGCAAGCGACAGCGACGAGCCCGAACCAGGAACCGTCCTCCTCGACGGCGACCAAATCACCGAAGCGCCGCGCGACGAGCTGTATCCGCTCTGGGTGTGAGACGGGCAGACGAGCTGACTGCCGCGCTCACTGCCCGGACCCACCCCGATCGCTCACCTTTTTCCGTGTGAGATCGAACCAGGATGTATGACTGGCGCACGCGTCGGCTCATCGCTCACCGACGAACAGGAGGCGATCCGGGAGCTTGTCCGGGAGTTTGCGGTCGAGGAGGTCCGGCCCGGAGCCGGCGAGGCGGACGAGACCGAGACCTTCCCCGAGGCCGTCTGGGACGGACTCGCCGAGCTCGGCCTGACCGGACTGACGGTCCCGGAGGCGTACGGCGGCTTCGACGCCGACGAGACGACGTACGCGATCGTCAACGAGGAGCTGGCGTACGGGCACCTCGCGGTCGCGACCGCCCTCTCCGTCCACTGTCTCGCAACGTCCTGTCTCGCCGAGTTCGGGAACGAGGCGCAACGGGAGCGCTGGCTGCCGGAGATGGCGGCCGAGGGACGACCCGTGGGGATGTTCTGTCTGTCCGAGCCGCATGCGGGGTCGAATCCGGCGGAGATGTCGACGACTGCGGCGTACGACCCGGAGACCGATGAGTACGTCCTCAACGGCGAGAAGCAGTGGATCACGAACGGGAAGCGAGGCGGCGTCGCGATCGTCTTCGCGAAGATCGACGGTGACGACGACGGTTCGATCACGCAGTTCCTCGTGCCGGCCGACGCCGAGGGGTTCGTGGTAGGACGAAAAGAAGAGAAGCTCGGCCTTCGCGCATCGGACACGACCGGAATCAGCTTCGACGACTGCCGGATCCCCGCCGAGAACCGGCTCACTGAGGAGGGGCGCGGGCTCTCGGCCGCCTTCCGGACGCTCACCGGCGGCCGGATCGGAATCGCGGCGCAGGCCGTGGGGCTCGCACAGGCCGCCTTCGACGAGGCGAAGACGTACGCGTTCGACCGCGAGCAGTTCGGCGAGCCGATCGGCGAGATCCAGACGATCCGCCACAAGCTCGCGGAGATGGCGACCGATATCTCGGCGTCGCGGCTGCTCGTTCGGGAGGCGTGTCGGCAAGCCGAGGCCGGTGAAGATAACCGCACCGCGGCCTCACAGGCGAAGCTGCGCGCCAGCGAGACCGCGATGTCGGTGACCAACGAAGCGATCCAGATCCACGGCGGCTACGGCTACACGACCGATTTCGACGTCGAGCGCTTCTACCGCGACGCGAAGATCACAGAGATCTACGAGGGGACGACGGAGATCCAGAAGACGATCATCGCTCGGGGGGTGTTGGGCGGCCGATGAGCGACACCGATCGCGCTGACGACACTCCCGTCGATCTCGCCGCCTACGACGCGATCGTGTACGACCTCGACGGCACCCTGGTCTACCTTCCGATCGACTGGGCTGCGGTCGCTGAGGACGTGCTCGACGTGTACGCCGAACACGCGATCAAGCCACCGACAGACGAGCTATGGGGGCTACTGGGAGCTGCGGAGGGGTGTGGGATCGGCGACCCCGTCGAAGAAGCTATCGCCCGCTACGAGCGGGCGGGCGCACGGGAGTCGACTCGACTTCCGCTCGGAGATCGGTTGGCGGCGCAGACGGACGACGACGATGACGGTGACGACGGGAACACGACCGGACCGGCAGTCGGCGTCTGCTCGCTCAACTGTGAGACGGCCTGCCGGATCGCGGTGGAGACGCACGATCTTGACGCCGCGGTCGTTGAGGAGGCGATCGTCGGTCGTGACACCGTTGAGACGCACAAGCCCGAGCCGGAGTCGTTGCTCGCGGCGATCGAACGGCTCGACAGCGAGCCGGATCACGCGCTCTTCGTCGGCGACTCCGAGCGGGACGCCGTGACCGCGGAGCGCGCCGGCGTCGACTACGCGTGGGTGTCGGAGCTGGTCGACGGCTGAGAAGAGACGGTAGTTCGATCGGCGTTATCGGTCGAAACGGGTTTTTGCCGGTTTCGAGTCGTCATCGACCGCGGCGGCGCGGTCGATCGCATCGCCTCCGTCGGTTGGAACCTGCCCGTCAGCCGGAGCCTCTCCGTCGGTTCCAGCCTCTCCGTCGGTTCCAGCCTCTCCGTCGGTTCCAGCCTCTCCGTCGACCGCGCCGTCGCCTCCGTTTTCCTCCCGCCCGCCCCCGTCGTCCGTATCCGCTACGCCGCCGTCGCCCGCGTCGGTACGCTTCGCGTAGACCGCGACGACGACGGCGGTGAGAAACCAGATCGGGGCCCCGACTCGGACCGCGAAAGCCGCGCGGGCGCCCCACGAGTCGAGGGTGACGAAGACGGAGAGGACGGCGACGATCGGCGCGCCGACGAGTATCGTCACGACGAACGTCGTCTGCATCACCCAGCCGTAGTCGACGCCCTCGAACTCGGCCCGCTCGACAGGTTGCACGAGCGGCTCTCCGTGACGGACGGGCAAATCGGTGGCGGTCCGCGTTTTCCGGATCCCGGCGATTTTAACCGGTCGCGCGGGATGCGTCTGGATATGACCACGACGCGGGGACTCCGGGACCGTGAGGAGCCGATCACGATGCTAACCGCCTACGACGCCCCGACCGCGGCGGTCGTTGACGAGGCGGGAATCGACGTCATCCTCGTCGGCGACAGCATGGCAAACGCCGTCCTCGGCTACGACTCCACGCTCCCCGTGACGATGGCGGAGGTGAAGAGCCGGACCGCTGCGGTCGCTCGCGCGACCGACGACGCGCTCGTCGTCGCCGACATGCCGTTCCTCTCGTTCGGCGTCGAGGAGTCCGAGTCAGTGCGCAACGCCGGTGAACTCTTGAAAGAGGCCGACGCCGACGCGGTGAAAATAGAGAGCGGGCCACACACCGTCGAGACGACCCGCCGCATGACCGACGTGGGGATCCCCGTGATGGCGCATCTCGGCTTGACGCCGCAACACGTCAACCGCCTCGGCGGCTACGCCAGACAGGGGACCGAACAGGACGCCGCCGAGGAGATCGTCGAGCTGGCGGGCGCACACGCCGACGCCGGCGCGTTCGCGCTCGTTTTGGAGCACGTCCCCGCGAACCTCGCGGGGGCCGTCACCGAGGCGCTCGACATCCCGACGATCGGGATCGGCGCCGGCCCCGACTGTGACGGACAGGTGCTCGTGATCAACGACGTGGTGGGGCTCGGCGAGTGGGCGCCGCCCTTCTCCGAGCAGTTCGGCGACGTGCGCGGCGAAATGACCGAAGCGGTCGAGGCGTACCGCGACGCCGTCGCCAGCGGCGAGTTCCCGGCGGACGAGCACTCGCACGTGGAAGAGGATCTCGACGATCTGTACTGAGCCACCTCTGGTGACTCACCGAGACGCGTTCCGACTCGATCGGTCAGTTCTGGGTTCGCGTCGCGAGATTCTTTGGGAGTGGGTGTTGCAATAGGTTGGTGTGATTGTTTATAAGTGATAGAATGGTGTTGCTGGCGGCTGTGTATAAGTGACAGACGACGCTGTGAACGACTCCAAAGCCCCAGCCGCGAGGACTGCGCACGCTCGTTGCGCTCCTCGTTCGTTCGCTCCGCTCACTCACTGTGGTGCTTTCGTCGCCTGCGCAGTCCTCGCGGCTGCCCCTTTGAATCCCACCCGACCGCTCCGCAACCGCACCTCTCACCTCCCCAGCCTCGTCGCTGGCGCTTTATAAAGCGCCAGCGACTCCCTCGCACCGTCGGTTCGCGGCCCTACGGGCCGCTCACCGGGGCGCGCCACCGCACCGTTTTTATAATCGATCGTCGCCGTCGCTTACAACTATTTAAATGCGGTATCGTCACAGACG
>SL_4KL_010_BRINEDRAFT_10001861_pt1 | contig 11812 bp, 15 predicted proteins | sample SodLak_010_BRINE_2_FD_10664 | JGI IMG/M metagenome (IMG submission 10664) | reverse complement strand
GCCGTCGTACCCGTTCCGGCACGGGCCGACGCTACGGCCCCGACACGTCCGTCTAACGCGTCGACGACGGCCCGCCTTCCCCGCCGGGTGAATTCGGCACTAACCGACACGTTCCGGTCGACCCATTCGCCTTTGTCGTCGCCGAAGGTTCCCCGCCCGAAGCCGTGGGCGTCGTCGGCGTGCCCGAATAGGATTTGGTCGCCCGTCGACCGTGTCGATACGGTCGCGTCGGCTTCGACTTCGATTCGACTGATTCCGAACGATAGGTCGCGGTCGCGGCGGGTCGATACTTGTGTAACCCGACCCGATACCGACCGGATTCGTTCGCGGTTTTCGGCGACAAGACTGTCGATTTCGTTCCGGGTCATAGTGACGGGTGTACGTTCGTGATTGTTCGCGTCGGTAGGTCGCCGATTGTTAACCGGTACGACCCGATGTCTAAACTACGCCATTCGAATTCGACGACAGTCGACGCCCCGGCCCCTAACCCAATCGTTCGGGAATTGTAGACGCGGTCGTCTTCGTAGAATTGTACCGTTTCGGTTCGGTACGACGACGACGGGTTCGTGACGGTCGCCGACACGAATATCGTTTCCCCGGCGGCGGGCGTCGTCGTCGGGGATACTTNTANGTCGGCGTAGGTGAAGACGCCCGACCCGTCGACCGGCGACGGGGCGTCGGCGGTTTCGCCGGTTTGGCTAAAGTGTATTTCACGACCGTAGACTTCGACCCCGGCGACCGGTATGTTTTGGCCTTCCCGTCCGATTCCGCCCGATTCGTAGAAGCGTATCCCGGCGGCGGGGTTCCCGTCGTCGTCCGTAATGTCGCTTCGTAGTTCGTTCGACGTGCCGAACGCCGACGACAGTTCGATATACGAATCGAACGATAGAATGTCGTCGGAAAACGACGCGAAGTTCCCGTCGTATCGGCGGTCGAAGTCGCGGCGAATCGCCCCGGCGTCTTCGACTTCGTTATCTGTAAGGAACGCTTCGAAGCCGTCGAAGTCCGATAAGTCGGCGGCGTCGAACGCGTCGCGGAAGTCGGCGTAGTCGTCGCCGAACGCCGCTTGTAACTTCGGTACGATTTGCCCGGCGTCGTTCGACTGATTTGTAGGCTGTCGAAGCCCTAACCAAACCAGTTTTTGCTGTTCGGTGATTTCGGTCATAGTCACGTCGTTACGGTGCCGGTTAGGCCGATTTGCGTATAACCTTCCGTAGTCCGACCGACGGCGTCGATTTCGAAGTCGCCGACTATGTCTTCGGGGGGCCAATCGACGGGGATTACTTCGCCGACCGTCGCTTCCCGCCAATCGCTACCGGCAAGCGTGAACGTAATCGCCGAATCGTCCCACGCGTTTTCGCGTAGGAAACCACGGGCACGGGCTTCTAATTGGTCGCGGGTTCGTAACGACGGGTCGTTTATCGGTTCGGGTCGCGGGGCTTCGACGTTATAGAATTGAATCGAAGCCGAATCTTCGAACGACGCTTGTAGGTCGTCTTTGCCTTGAACGACTACCTGATTCTTTACGTCGTAGTCGCGGTTCACGTCTACGTCGACGACGGCGATACTGTCGTCGGCGTAGTCGATAGACTTATCGAACGTCCGGGTTCCCGCTTGTTCGAATCGTATCACGTCGTCGGTGTCGACGTAGACGGTCGCCCCGGCTTCGGTCGCTAATTCGTTCGCAAGCGTTAGAATCGACTTGTCGACCCGGCGGGTGATTTCGTCGTCGGTGTCGAACGCGTTTACGTCGATACCCGACCCGCGACTTCGTAGGCTAAACGGCGTCGCCCGAACCATATCTATCGCCGCCGCCCGACTGTCGGGAAGCGTGCCCGTGATTTCTAAGCGAAGCGTGAATCGGGGGTCGCCCGCGTCGGTCGTTACGTCGGCGTCGTCAAAGGGTAGTTCGACCATATTCCACCCGGCCCCCGTCGGTAGGTCGACTTCCCACCGGTAGCGTATCCCGTCGTGGTCGGTTAGTTCGACGAACGCGTCGAATAGGTCGCCCGCGTTGTTTACCAAAAACCGGGTTTCAAGGGCTAACAGTCGCCGACCCGGTGTGGCGTTCGACGGGATTGAATCGTAGGTCGTCGTGACCGTTCCCGACGTGCCGCCGGGCATACCGATAAACAGCGTATTCGACCCGTATTCGTTAATCCCGATTGTATCGTTCGTCCGTTCGAATATCGGGGCCGACGACGACCAATCGGTAGTCGACGACGCCGTCGAAATCATTCGGCTACGGATTCGTTCGTCGACTTCGAAGTCGACCGCTTCGCGTAGAATGTCCGACCGCGACATAGCGATAAACGGTCGATTCACCTTGCCGTATTCGGCTTGTGCCGCCTTCGTTTCGGCTTCGATTTCGACCGTTAGGTTCGACCGGTCGGCGTTCGACGGCTTCCCGATTACTTCGCCCGACCACACCCGACTACCGCCTTCGGTGATAGTCACGTCGGCACCGCTAACGAATAGCGACCGGTTCGCCCCCGTATTGGCGACTGTAATCTTCGCCGTGCCGATTTGGTTCCCCTTCGCGTTCGTGTAGGATACGTCGACCACGTCGGTCGGTTCTATCCCTTCGACTTCGACGATTGGTGTGGTCATAGGTCTAACTGATGTACCGGTCTAAGTACGTGAATTGAATCGTGCCGGTGTACGTCCGGGCCTTCCCTGATTCGGTGTCTTCGGTTACGGATAGGTTCGTAACCACGCCGTTTAATGTTCGCCCGTCGTAGTGTAATTCGTCAAATCCGGCGGTCGTAGTCCACCCCCATTCTAACGACGCCCGTTCGACTTCCCACCGGAAGCCGAAGTCGTGCCCCTTCGACTGATATTCGGGCGTGTCGCTATTCGGGTAGTCTTCCGATTCCATCCCCTGTATGTCGAAGTCGATTGTAAACGTCCGAAGGTCTAAGACTAACTTCCCGCCTAAGACCCGCCGCGACACACCGGATATAATCGAATCGGTGATAAGCCCGTTCGATACTTCGGTTTGAACGCGGGTCGATTTTAACTTGAAGACTTCCGACCCGTCGTTTCGTCGAAGTTCGACGCGTGTATCCGACATACTATCACCGCGTACCGGCGACGGTAGAAGTTTTCTTCCCTAACGCGTCGGCGATACGTTCGGCGAAGTCTTCGATTTCGCGGCGGGTCATATCCGCCGGGTCGAAGTCGCCGCCTTCGATATACACCGCCAATCGTTCGACGTTCGTGATACTGTCGCCCCCGCCGCCCGACGTTCCCCGTTGTGCCGCTTCGACGATTGGTCGCGGTATCACCGCTTCCCCACGGTGAACGACCGCCGCCCCCGTGTCTTCGACCATACCGCCGACTTGTAGCCGGGGCAAGGGAATCGACCCGCCGCCGATTCTATGACGCATCCCACCGGCCCAATCCGGGGCACGAAGCGTAACCGACGGGATATTCACCCGTGGGGGAACGACGGCGTTGAAGCCCGACCGAACGCCAAACGTCGCCGCCGACCGGATTTCGCCGAAGAAGCCCGTAATCCGACTTGTCATATTCCGGGCACCGTCGGTAAGCCGTCGCCACGACCGCCGACCACGCGTCGCTATGTCGCCGAAGTAGCCGACCGTTCGGTCTTTGAGGTTCCCGACGCCGTTCCCGATATAGACCCACGCGTCGTCGGCGGTGTCGCGTACCCGACCAATCTGTCGACCCCACGCCCCGACGAAGACGCCGGTCACTTCGCGGGCACGGGCAAACCCTTCCGAAAAGCCACCTTCGAACGTGCCGATAATGAAGCCGCCTAACACCGCAAGCGGCCCGGCTATCAGACTAAGGACTTGTAACAATCCGTCGCGGGCGGCGTCGGGTAACTCCCCGCCGACGTAGGCCCCGAANTCCCTGATTCGGTCTAACGCCCCGGTCGTGTGTAACATCCACGCCCCCAAAAGCCCGATACCGACGGCAAGGGCACCGATTAGGATAAACTTCGCGGCGGCGGCACCTAACAAGACCCCGGCTAACACCTTCAAGCCAAACACGACCTTCCCGGCGATTCCCCCAATCGCAAGGGCACCCATACCGGCTTTGAGTAGGCCGACCGCGACGGTCACACCCTTAATCGACGCCGCAAGGAACGCGTTCGTCTTCGCCAATCCTAACAGCGTCCCACCGACGAACGCCCCCGTCGACCCTAAGATTCGAAGCGAATGGGTTAGGATTCCCGTTTGTCGACCCGTTTCCTTCGACCGGTTCCCCGACCGCCGGACGGTTCCGGCGAAGCCGTTCAAAGCCGACGCCGACGATTCCGACGTGTCGGCTAAGTCTTCTTGTGACTCTTGAAGGTCTTCGGTCTTCGACCGGGCCTTATCGGCCCCGACGACCTTCGCTTCGTATTCGATAGTGCCGACAAGTACCATTTAGCGGGTCGACGGCGTCGCGGGCCTTAGTCGTTCGTTACGGATTACAGCGGCGACCCCGGCCCGGTCGTCGGCGATTGGGCGTTCGCCTTTTGTTCGGCGTTCTTCCGTTCTTCTTCGTGTAGTTCTTCTTCGTATTCGCCGCGTTCGTCGACGATAGCCAAACGTAGCGCGACTTCCCGGTCGGTCATACCCCCGCCTTGTGTGTTCGACTTCGACCATTCGGGTTTGGGCGGGTCGAAGACGTGGTCGGGGGCACGCCATAGAAGCCACGCGACGACGCCGACGGCGACCCATAGCGACGTGACGCCGTAGGCCCCCGTGTACGCCCCTACAAGCGTTCCGACTATCGACGCGACTGATAGCCCACCCACGACACGAAGACGCCCGTAGCGGCTTACAGCGCGTCGTAGTGACGCCGCTACGTCGTGACGTTCGCCGACGGTCACGGTCGACCGGTCGACGCCGTGAATGTCTTGTCGCGTTAGCCCCGTATCGTGTAAGACGTGTTCGGCGACTTCGCGGTGTATCTGTATGTCTTCGGCGTCGCGGGCCGATTCGCCCCGAACGGCCCGCCTTACACGTTTAAATCAGCGTCGGGGATATTGGCGAACGGCGGCGGTACTTCTTCCCACAAGTCTTCGAAGACCGGATTATCGAAGCCTTGCCCACGATACGCCTTCGTTAAGAATTCGCGGATACCGGGGGCGTCGGGGTCGTCGGCCCCCGACCAATCGACGATAATGAATTCCAACATATCGACGTAGTAGTCGGCGTCGATAGTCACACCGTCCGGCCCGGCGGTCGTGTTTTGTTCGACCATTTTTTGCTTTCGACGAACCGGTACGTTTTCGCTCAGTTCGAACCACCACCGCTTTTCGGCTTCGTGGTCGGCTATCCAAACGACCCGCGTGTCGCCTTCGTCGACCATAGCGTCGGCGGCACTTCCGGGGTCGTAGTCGCGTAGTTCTTCCGGCGGTTCGGGGGTCGCCCGACTGTCGTCGCTCATACTGTCGGTTTACCCACAAGGTCGGGAAAAGCGTGCCGCTACTATTCGGCGGGCGTGCCGTCGTCGTAGGTGATATACCCACGGTCGGGAAGAAGCGATACCGACACGTCCGGGCTACCTTCGTCGGGGAACGAATACGGGGCCGATTCAATCCCGACGCGTTCGAAGTCGAACGATAGCGACGCCCCCGCCGGGTTCGTGAACGAAATCGACGCGTTCCCCGCGTCGTCACGCCCGATAAGCGACTGAAAGAGGCTACCGTCGACCGGCGTCACGTCGACCGTGATAGCGTGCCCGGCGTTCCCGTAATGGATTTCGTAGGGGTCTTCGGGGTCGTTCGGTTGAATGTAGTAGCGCGGGTCTAAGTTGTTCGATAGTTCCCACGAAAAGTCGGTCACGCGGGCGTATTCCGTACCGTGTAGCGTAAGGTACGAATCGGCGTCGTGAAAGAGCCACGGGTCGGTATCCGGTTCGGGGATTCCCGTCGTCGGCGTCGTGCCCGTCGTTACGCCTTGTGCCTGAAAGGAAAGGTCGACTTCTAATTGGGATTCGTTGTTTACGTTTATCGTTCCCGAATCGACCGCGTTCCCGACGAAGGTGCGAACGAAATCGGCGTCGCCGCCCGCCCCGAAGTAGGTCGCTTCGACTGTCGCCGTCTTCGGTAGCGGATTGTTCGATACTTCGATTACGCCGTTCGCGTCGGCTTCTTGCCCGAATAGGAATTCGAAAGGGAACGCGTCGACCGGTTCGACCGTTAACGACCCGCCGTCGTAGGTATTCCGCCCCGGTTCCTTGCCGGATATTTCACGACCCCGGTTCGAAATATCCCGGTCTTCTTGCCATTCGACTTCGGGGTCGGGCATATCGCCCGCGTCGGTCACTTCGCCAAACCGTCGGGTCGGCGTCACGGCGACGCCGTGGTCGTCTTCAAGCCCGACGGCGATTTGGGCGTCGTGCCGGACTAATGGATAGGTGCCGGTCGTCGACATACACACCGGTAGCCGGTCGACCGTCTTGAAGGTTCGCGGCGGAAAACAGTCGCGTTAGTCGCGGTCGACGAATTCGAATTCCGATTCGCCGTCGGTGCCGTAAACGTCCGTCCCACCGTGCCCGCCCGATATGACTTCGCCTTTGCCCCCACACGTCGGGCACTTGAACGGGCTTCGTCGGTTCCCGTAGCGGTCGGGGTCTTCCGGGTCGGGGCCGGTCAGACTTCGAACGCCGACGGTGTCACACCCGACACACCGAACCGCGTAGTTGAAGCCGTATTCGCGGGTGTCTATGTCGTGCCCGGTTAGTTCGTCCGTGACGTGGGCAAGGGCTTCGTAGGCCAATCGTTCGCCGTGCCGGTCGACCGCCTTCGACACGCCCGCCGCCCGAATCGTTACCTTCGCCTTTTCGAAGTCCGACACACGAAGGTCGAAATCCGTGTGAGACACGTAGGCCCCTTCGTGGTCGAAGTAGTCGCCATACGCGACGGCTTCGACGTTCGACACACCCGACACGCCCCCGACGTGGTCGGGTTCGGGGTTCGCGTCGATTTCGACGTAGCCGAAGTCGCCGGGGCCAATCTTCGGCGGGATTTGGCCGTCGTCGCGGTCGTGGTCGAAGTCGTCTAACCGGGTCACGACGACGTAGCGGGTGCCGGTCGTCGGGCCGGTCATGGCCACCGCGTCGCCGACACGAAGGTCGGCCTTCCGAATGTGGGCTACGTCGCCCGTCCGTCGGTCGTCGGCTTTGAGGACTTCCCCGCCGTCGGTCACGGCGACCGGTTCGTCTTCGTCGGCTTCGAATTCGCCGCCGAAACAGTCGCGGCACCCGAAGGCCGAATCGTCGTCGTAGTGGTCGACCGGGTAGGTTCGGTCGGATTCACACGACGGGCACGACGGCGTATCGAAGTCGAAGCGGAAGGTCACGCCGTGGGTTCCGGCCTTCTTCGTGATTTTACCGGGTCGCCCGGTCACGACGCCGCCCGCCCCGCGAATGAGTTTTTCCGCCGCTTTGTAGGCGGCGTCGTGGGTGTGGGAAATCCCGACCTTGCCCGTCGCGTGGTCGCCGTGGTCGACGACGTAGGTCTTGTCGTTTTCGTGCCCCTGTATGTACGAATGGAAATCGGCACCGGCACCGATTACGATTCGGACTTCGGTCGCGTCGCGGGGCTTGCGGGTCGTAATATCCATAGTGTCGTAGTGGTCGTCGGCGATTAGGTCGAATTGGGTCTTTGCGTCCATACCCTACATAAGCCCCCTACCTATATAAGCATATCGCTACGTTACACCGTAGTAGCCAATCGGTACGGACGGCCCACACGGCCCGCTACGGGCTTCGGTGTCGACGACGTACAATCACCCACGGACGAACGGGCGGCGTCACACGGCGAACGTGGGGGCGTCTACGCGGGGGCTACGCGTTGACCCGACGTGACCGGCTTTCGAAGCCGATTACGATTTCGTAGACGTAGGCCCCGAAGGTATCGTCGTCTAACGGCGTGATTGGTTCGAAAATCATTCGGTCGTAGCCGCCGGGTGTGTCGGGTCGCTTCCGGTGGGCTTCGATTATCCGCCGGAATTCGTCGAATAGTATCGCCCGCCGACCCTTGTTCGACGCCTTCAATTCGACGTAAACCGTCGCGTCTACGTCTTGCGTTCGCATAAACAGGTCGTGGTAGTCGATTGATAGCGACCCGGTTTCGCTACATTCGATATAGTCGTAGACGCCCAAATCCCGACCCTTGCCGATACTGTCGGATTCGGCGATTACTAACCGGTCGTCGTTCACGGTGTCGCTATCCCATTCGGATTTTACAAGGTCGATTAGGTCGTCGACCGGCGACGGGTTCGGTTGACTCATACGTTAGGCTTGCCCCCTACGTTCGTAAGTCGTTTCGCCCCGGCGTTGAACCATGATGTAACCAGATCTGTAACAAGGTGCCTCTATCCGACGCTTCGTCGGCGACTATGTCTTGTGACGTTGAAAAAGCATAATCGAAGGTTCGNNNGAATATCTTCCGGGCGGCGTCGGGGTCGTCGGTGCCTTCGTAGTGTTGGGCGAATTGGGTCGCCGCTTGTTTCGCCGCTTCGAAGCCCCGACGCAAGAAGAAGACGCCGTCGGTGCCCGTGTCGGCGATACTCATAACGACGACCCACGCGACTTGTCGCTTGTGTTCCGGGCTATTCGGCGTCGGTGATACGGTGCCGTCTTGGGTGGTTTCAAGCGGCACGTCTTTCAGGTCGTCGTTTAGGTCTTCCCACTTCCGTAGTACCCATTCGTGTAGTGGTTGAAACGGCGGCGACGTTCCCGTGTATTCGGTCGGGAATTCGACGTANGCGGCGTAGTCGGCGGTGTAGCCGACCTTTGCGACCACGTCGAAGTTTTCGAATAGGTCGTCGATTTTCGACGTGTCGAATTCGACGGTCACGTTCGCCCCGGTCATAGGCTACGGTCGCCCCCAATCCTTGAAGGTCGATTTCGCGTCGTCTTTCCAATACCCGGCGACCGACGCAAGGTCGGGGGAATCGCCCCCGCCCGACGGCACCAATTCGCCGTATTGGTCGCCTTCAATCAGTCGGGCGGCGGTTAGCATAGCGACGGCGTCGGTGATTCCCGACGGGGCGTTCGTGACTAACAGCGTGTCGCCGTGTAGGTAGTTCGACGATTCCGTGTCTGGTTCCCGACCGAAGCGATAGGTCACGCGTAGCCGGGCGTCTTCAAGGTCGACGCTTCCCCCGTGGGCCGTGCCGACCGGCACGAATAGCGACGTATTCGGTTTGATAACGCCTTTTCGCGTGTCGACGACATACGATTCGCTACGGCCCTTTTGGTCGGTCACGTCGTCGACGCTTCGGGGGTTCAAGACTTCGACGGCGTCGCCTTCGGCGGCGTCTATGTCGAAGACGTGAATATGCGGAAGGTTCGCCATACCACGACGCCCGCCGCTTCGGACGTTCCGACGACCGCCGCCCCCGCCCCGGCGTGACCGGCGTCGCTTTCGGCCCGACCGTTCCGACGCGGGTAACGTTACCCGTACTTCGTAGTCGGATACCCGGCGGCGTCGCCACGCCCGTTTTGTCGCGGCGTCGGCACGGTTCGAAAAGCGAACCAGTAGGTCGCTTACGGCCTTCTTCGTAAGCATACCACCGTCGGCGACTTCTACGTCGGCGGGCGTGTCGGGTAGGTCTTCGAATCGCTTGTTTCGGATATTAGCGAAAACGTCGGCCCCGTCGGCGTAGGCCGTGCCGGTGTCGATTAATTCGCTTTCAAGACGGCCCCGTTTAGACATAGACGACCGTACCGACGCGTCGGTCTTGAAGGTTCGCGGCGGAAAAGGGTCGGTCGCTTATTCGTCGTAGGCGGTCGCGTCGCCTAAGCACACCTTCGACGACGTTTCGCCGTCCCACGACGCGGGTACGCCCAATTCGTCGGCGACGCCTAACAGCGTGTAGGCGACTAACTTCGCCCCGACCGGCGAATCGTCGGCGGCACCGTAGCCGACGTACATACTGTCGTAGTAGCCGTCGTTTTGAGCCACGTAGTAGGCCCACACGTCGGCGTCGCCCTTGTCGGTACACCCGTTACACCCGCCCGCGACGACCGTCGCGTCGGTGTCGTCGTCGGCCCACGCTTCTTCGAACGCGTGTAGGACTTCGGCGAATTCGGGGGCGATTACGTGCCCGGATTGGTAGAAGTCACACGTCGCGGTTCGCTTGAACGTGTGCCCGGTGTAAACCATACCGTCGTCGCGGGTCGCCGATTCCGGGGGCCATTCGTCGGCTTCGTCTTCGTCGGCTTCGATTTCGTCGGCGGTTTCGACGACTGTCGCGGTCACACGAACGCCCCACCGACCGGACGAATCGGACGTTTCAACACGTCCGGCGATTACGCGGAAGGTGTAGTCGCGGGCGTTCTTGCGGTCTAACGACGCCTTGAAGACGACGCCGTCGCCGTCGTACCATTCGGGGTCGATTTCGTCGACGACTAACGGGGTCGCCGGAAGCCAATCGGGGCCGGTCACTTCGACGCGGTCGCCGACGTGAATGTCTTCGGGGGCCGTTACGCGGATTTCGGTTTGGGTCTTTGCTTCCATACCCTTACTACGCCCCCTACCTATATAAGCGTAGCGTTATGCTACTTGTGTGTTAGCATACGGTAAAAGTAGTGTAGTCGGCCTATTCGGCGAAGCGTCGCCCACACGACCGACATTCGAAGACCGCGACGTAGCCGGGGTCGACGGCGGTCGGGCCGGTATTCGTCGGGGCGTCGCCCACGTAGTCGCCCGTTCCCCCACAATCGGGGCACGCGTCGACGGCGTCGTCGGGGGCCATATTAGGCGACCCGCCGTTCGACGAAGGTCACGTCGTCTATGTCGACCTTGAAGTCGGTTCGGCGACTGTCGGCCCCGTAGGCCGTCGACGTGTGGGCGTCGAAGTCGTAGACGACGTTCACGGTGCCGTCGTGGGCGTCTACGTCGGCCCACGCCCGTCGGCCTTCGTATTCGATTACGTCGCCGTCGGTGATTACGCCGTCCGGGGCACCGGTCATTACGTCGGTTATGTCGACCGTGATTTCTACGGTCGCGTTGTAGTCGTATTCGTCTTCTTCAAGGTCGGGCACGAACTTCGCGGCGACCATTCGCCCGTCTTTCCATAGGGGCACGCCCCGCGTCGTCGACCCCCGAACGTCTACGTCGATTTCGACGGGAAGGTCGCCCGCCCATTCGTTGATTCGGCTTCGCATACCTTCGACGCGGTAGGCCCGAACGTCCATACCGATAGTGAATTTTCGGCTAACGGTCGCCGGTTCGTCGCCTTCGTACCACCCCGACGCGAAGTTCCCGGTCGAACCTTCGCCGGTCACTTTACACCCGGTCGCCGCGTCTTGTAGGTCTTCGAATTCGCTGATTAGTCGGCCTAACGCACCGCCGACGGCGTACTTCTTCGTAATGTCGTTCGTGTCGGCGTCGATAGCGTCGTAGACGGTCGCGGCTTCGGTTTGGGTCTTTGCTTCCATACCCTTACTACGCCCCCTACCTATATAAGCGTAGCGTTCCGCTACACGGCTATGATTCGTCGATAAAAAGTCGGGATTTCGGGCGACTACGCCTTCGTGCCGAACGCGACGACTGTCGCGGCGACCGTCGATTCGGCGTCGCCGTCGGTCACGGTTACGACCGCTTGTGTAGCCCCGTTTTGGGTCCACCCGCCGACGCCGGAAGCCGACGATACGACTAACGCCGGGGGGTCGGCGAAATCCCCGTGCCGTATCATAGTCGACCCGTCGCCGTCTTCGTCGGTGTCGACTTCGACTTCGTAGACGACCACGTCGTCGCCGTCGTGGGTCGGGTCGCGTCGGGCTACTTTTTCAAGTCGTTTCATAGGCTACGCGGGTCGGGGGCTTATGCCCCGGCCCCGCC
>SL_4KL_010_BRINEDRAFT_10001860_pt1 | contig 11815 bp, 10 predicted proteins | sample SodLak_010_BRINE_2_FD_10664 | JGI IMG/M metagenome (IMG submission 10664) | reverse complement strand
AAGAGATCAGAGAGCAAGCCGATCACGGCGGGGGCTGCCCCACCGATCGCAGTCATGAACGTTCGGACGATACCGAGGGTGCCGCCGCCGATCGCGTCGGGAATGAGATCCATGAGATACGAATCACGCACGGGCCGAAAGCCGTGGAAGCCGATGCCGGTGAGCACGGTGAGTCCGAGGATTGCAATCACGGAGTCGGTGACCAACAGTGCGAGGAGGCCAACGATCATCACGCCGAAAAGCGAAAGCGAGATTGCAAGTTTGCCGACCTTATCGCTCGCGCCGCCGGTGACTGTCTGACTGATGCTCGCAGCGAACAACAGACTGTAGGCAATTCCTGCGGTCCCCGCCGAAAGTCCCTTTTCGTCGGCCAAAAACAGCGGGAAGAACGCCGATAGGCCGTTCCAAGAGAACGTAAACAGCACCGTGACACAGAGGAACAAGACGAGTTTTCGATCCGTGAAGATCGTTACGTACGAGTGGTCGGCATCAGCATCCTCACCGACTTCCGGCGACTCAGCCGTAGCGTGCGCAGTTGCTGATTCCTCGGCATCGAGCCGGTCACCTGCCGACCGCTCAGCGTCGGGCTGGTCGTCTTTGATCCCCTCGTTGTCGGCGTTCTCGGCTGTCGCTCGTGGCTTCGCGCGGAGATAGAGCGTTCCTGCGAACACCGCGCTGGCTACCGCACCAAGCAGGAAGACCGATCCCCAGGGCAGCCCCCAGCCGAGGAACACGACAACGACGATCGGCGCGAGCATCCCGCCGAACTGGCCGACGGTGTCCATAATGCCCAGACTAAGCCCGGTGCGCTCGGGATAGACACGTGAGAGGTAGGCGATGGCGACCGTCTTGTGAACACCGGTGCCGAGGCCAATTCCGACCGCCGCAAGCGTGATGAGCCCGAACGTCGGCGCGACGAACGCAAACAGTGCCGCCGCAGTAAACACGCCTGCAGCACTGACCATCACTGTCACCTCGTGGAACCGATCCGACAGCAGCCCGCCGGGAAACTGCATCGCCGAGTAGCCGAACATCAGCAGGGTAAACAGGAGTCCCGTCTGGGTGTTCGAGACGCCGTATAGGTCCTGGAAGGTCCCAAAGAGGGGTGGAAAGACGAACCGTAGGAACTGGACCATGAACCATAACAGCGAGATGAGCAAGACGAGATCGTACAGCTTGAGGGTCCGCTTGGCGGTGTCGATTGAGAGACCCGACACTGAGAGGCGCATACACCGTAGTTTTACTCCACTGATTTATGTGTTTCAGTGACTGTCGGCCGTTCCACCGAGGCGTAGATTTATACGTATCTCGCCAAAGCGGAGTGTATGGACCTCGAACTGGTCGATAGAACTGCCTTTGTAGCCGCCTCAAGCCAGGGGCTGGGATTCGCAAGTGCGGCCCGGCTCGCAAGCGAAGGTGCGAACGTCGTCGTCACCTCTCGGAGCTCCGAGCGGGCGGCCGAAGCGAAAGACAGACTCTGTGCGGCGGAGGCCGTCGATCCTGACCGTGTACTGGCGGTTGCCTGTGACATCACCGACCGTGCCCAGATCGACGCGGCAATCGAACAGACACTCGAGACGTTCGGCGGTCTCGATATTATGATCAACAACCACGGTGGCCCGCCGGCGGTTACCCTCGCCGAAGCCACCGAAACGCAGTGGGACGACTCCTACGAGGGCGTGATCAAGAGCAACGTTGCTCTCTCGGAGGCCGCGCTTCCCGAGTTGGTCGACAGCGAGATCGGCTCGCTCATCACGGTCACGAGCGCCTCGGCTCGCGAAACGCCGGAGAACCACGCCATCTCGAACGTGTTCCGGCTCGGCCTCTATGGGCTCACCAAGACGATCGCTAAAGAGTACGCCCCCGATGTGCGGGCCAACTGTGTCACCCCGCGGTTCGTCATGACCGAGCGGATCGAGTACAAGGTCAAACGACGAGCAGAACACCGCGGAATCTCGGTCGATGAGGCGCTTCAGAGCCGGACCGACGAGGTCTTGCTCGACCGACCGGGCAAGCCCGAAGAGTTCGCCGATGCCGTCGCGTTTCTCGCCTCGCCGCGAGCGAGCTACATCACCGGCGACATTCTTCGCGTCGACGGCGGCTGGCTCGAAGGCGTGATCTGAGATGCGTGCTGTCGTCTGTCACGATTTCGGCGATGCGAGCGTCGAGACTGTCGACCAGCCCACTCCGGCTGCGGATGACGTCTTACTCGACATCCATCGGGTGCAGTTGAGCGTGACCGAATGTGCGCTCTTCGCGGGCGAGGCGATCGCCCATGCCGAAGCGATCAACAGTCGTCTCGCGGATGGCCCCGCACGGCTGTTCGGCCACGAGTTCTGTGGCACGGTCGTCGAACGCGGAGCAAGCGTCGACCACCTCGCGGTCGGCGACCGCGTCTACGCACCGGGGAAAATCCCCTGCGGGGAGTGTTCGTACTGCGAGTCGGGATTCGAGCGCTACTGTCCGTCAAAAACCTACATTGGCTACGATATTCCCGGCGCGCTCGCCGAGTACACCGCCCTGCCCGCCGAAGCCCTGCGGCCAGTGCCCGACTCGCTGTCGGATGCGGAGGTCGCCGCCCTCCAGCCGCTTGCGAGTTCGGTGCTCTGTGTTCGCGAGAGTGGAATCCAGTCCGGCGATATCGTCGCCGTCATCGGCACCGGCGTCATGGGGTATCAGTGTGCCCAACTCGCGCTCGCGGAGGGAGCCCAACAGGTATTCGTCGTCGACATCGATCCTGAAAAACTCGCTATTGCGGCCGACCGAGGTCTTGATCCAATCAACGCGACCAGCTGCGATCCGGTCGACGAAATCATGGCCCGAACCGACGGTGTCGGTGCCGATGTCGTGTTTGAGGCCGTCGGCGGCAATCAGTCGCACGCGAGTGAAGGCACCGACCCAATTGCTCAGGCGATGGGCGGGGTCAAAGCCGGTGGGACCGTAGTGCAGGTCGGCTACATCATCGGCGACGTGACAATTTCGGCGCGGGCGGTTCGCAAGAAGTCGGTGACGTGGCAGAACCCGGTGACCGGAATCGCCCCAACCGGACCGGGACGCGATACGGGCGATTTCGCCGCCGAACTCGTCGCCAGCGGTCGTGTCTCGATTTCAGAGTACATCACCCACGAGCGGTCGGGACTCGATTCGTTCGGCGAAATCGTCGACATTACGACCAACAAAGAAACGTACGGAGCCCGCGGCCCAGCTCAACTGATTATCTGAGAAACACGACAGTCAGTCAACAAACCCTCACAATCGATAATTATTTTACCCTCGGCAAAATCGGGTGAAGTACGGATGAAAATCACAGACGTAGAAACAGCAGTTCTAGGCAGCGCTGTCGAAGCTGCTTCGTTGCCGGCACAGGTCGGCGACCGCGAGCTGGATATCAGCTCTGTTGTCGTTCGTGTTCACACGGACGAAGGAATCACCGGGCTCGGCGAATCCTTCTATCGTTCGAAGGAGAACAACATGTTCCTCGCCGAAAGTATCGAAGCGATGAGCCGACACATCATCGGCAAGGATCCACAAGACGTGAAGGCGATATGGCACGAGCTATACCTGCACGTCAAACGCGCTGGAGCCTACGGTGCGCTGTCGGCGATCGATGAGGCACTCTGGGACATCAAGGGTAAAGACGCGGGCAAGCCGGTCTACCAGCTGCTCGGCGGGCAAACCAACGAGGTCAAAGCCTACGCGACGTTCCCCGTCGACAAGACGGCCGAGGAACTCATTGAGTACGCCGACTGGCTCTCGGATAAGGGGTTCCAGGCGATGAAAATCGGTGCCGGCTACGGGATTGCCGAGGATCGACACCGCATCAAGACGATCATGGACAACATCCCGGATGACTTCGGGCTGGCGATCGACGCCAACACCTCTTACAGCTACAACGACGCGGCGAAAGTCGCCAAAACGGCCAGCGAGTACGAGGTCGAATGGTTCGAAGAGCCGATCAACCACATGGACATCGACGGCCAAGCCGAACTCAACCGCAAGTTCACGGTGCCGATCTCGGGCTACCAGACTCACACGCCCCACTACCCGGCGCTCGAACACCTCAAGGCCAAGGCGTTGGATATCTACCAGCCCTCGGTCGACTACGTCGGCGGAATCACGGGCGCGACCCGCGTTGCATCGCTGGTCGAGGCCTTCGACAAAGAGCTCGTCCCCCACGCACTCGGCCCGGCGATCAACTACGCCGCGAGCCTCCACGTCGCCGCCGCGAGCCGTCAGTGCCGGCTGATCGAGTTCGCGGTGCTCGACGACGACATCGAGGACCCCGGAACCTACATCGCCGGCCCGTACATCGAAAACGACGACGCGATTCACGTCGAAGACGGTGGTACCATCGACCCACCCGAAGAACCGGGTCTCGGCGTCCGCATCGACGAGGACGTCTTCGAAGAGTACCGCGTCGACTGAGCCGACACGTACCGCAACGACCGGGACGGCACCCCAGAAAGCACCCTCATTGGGACTTTTTTGCAGGAATTTGACCAAAATAGCTGGTCAAATATGTTTCACAATTAATGATAATCTATATGTAGGGTGAGCTATATACTCAATATGTATGACGGGTACTAACAGACGGCAGTTTATCAAGCTAACAGGAGCAGGAATCGGTGCCACGGCCCTTGCGGGCTGTATGGGTGACGACAACGGCGGCGACTATCCACCGAACGCGCTGACGTTCGTCAACGCCTACTCGGAGGGTGGCGGCGTCGACACCAACTTCCGACAGATCCAAGAATACTTCGAGGATGCGCTCGATACTAATCTCAGCCCGGACTACCGTTCGGGTGCGGGGACGCGAACCGCAGTGACGACGGTCGTTCAAGACCAAGAGGTTCTTCGGATCGGCGGGACGCTCTCGCCTGCGACCCCGGCCGCGGTCGCCGTCGACGAGACAGAAGGCACCGAGCCGCAGTTCACACTCGACGATATCCAACCACTCGGAACGCTCTCAGGTGAGGCAGCGGTCATCCGCGTCCGAGAGGACGAAGATCGGTTCCGAACAATCCAGGAGCTTGTCGATTACTCGACCGACAACAGCATAACCGTCGGCGCATCCGGGCCGACCAACCGGAACGTGCTATCGGTGATTCAGCTGTTGGAGGAAACCGAAGCTGAGATGACCATCGTTCCGTACGATGGCGGTGGGCCGACCGAGACAGCGCTCCTCCAAGGAGAGATCGACGTCGCTGCACGGAGCCTGTACAACAGCGCAGGGATTGCAGACGATTCGCACTGTCTGTGTATCTACGCTGAGGAAAATCCTGAGCCGGACCTCACCAACGACGCGCCACCAATCAATGACGAGCTCGGGACGGACATTGATTATGCTCCATCGGACGGGACGCAGTTCTACTACGTCTCGACGGCGGCCGCCGAGGCGCATCCTGACCGGTACGAATACGTTCAGGAAGCCTTCGAAGAGGCGCACAACAACGAAGAATACCGCGCAGATCTCGAAGCGATCGGTGAAGAAGGCAAACTGGTCTGGAACACACCCGAAGAAACCGACGAAATTCTCCAGAGTGCCTACCAGACGTATCTGGACTTCGCTCCGCTGTTCAACCAGTACGTGCAGTCGTGAGACCGCACTAACCCGACAGGCTGAATTCTTTTTTGACCATTACACAACACCCTCAAACTCACAATGACATCAACTGAGGCCGACAACGCGGCCACGAATCGTCCGACACCGTCGACGAGCGCAGTCGCACTGTTTAGGCTGGCTTTTCCGCTCGCTGGGCTGGTGCTCGCAGTACTCTACATCGACAGCACCTACGGGCGAATCAGGCTCAACAATCTGTATTATCCGTACTTCGTGATCGGTGTTCTGGGCGCTCTGACGCTCTCAGTCTTTGCTACAGACCTCCGACAGCTTGTCGACCACGAAGGTGAACAGTCCTTTGTCGATTCGATTCGGGAGGCGGCTATCCAGTGGAAGCGGTCGATCGGCTTTACGATCGTCGCGATCGCGTATCTGTGGCTAATCGAGCCGATCGGTTTTTTCCTTGCAACCGCAGTCGGCATGGTCGGTGTCATGCTTGTTGGCGGGCGGCGAGACCCGGTCTGGATTTCGATCTCGACGCTGATTATCCTCGTGTTCGTTTACGTGATGTTCGTCCAGATCATGGGGTTGCGACCACCACGAGGGCCACTTGGACTATGATCGAGACACGAAACAGCGTAGCGCCAGACAATGTTGAGCTACTCACAACAGCGGTGGTAAGACCACACGGGCATGTGGAGGACCGTCGATGACACCGCTGCAAGTCGAGATTATTACCCAAGCGCTCGGCGTCCTGCTGACGCTCGAAAACATGGTGTTTATCGCTATCGGCGTCACCTTCGGGATGCTGGCCGGATCGATTCCAGGGTTTACCGGGACCAACACGGTCGCTATCGCGCTGCCGTTTACCCTGCCGATGACCCCGGAGATCGCGCTTGTCACGCTGTCTGCGATCTACATCGGGGCCAACTACGGCGGGGCGATTCCAGCCGTGTTGATCAACACACCTGGTACCGCGGGGGCAACGGCAACGGTCTTGGATGCCTATCCGATGTCACAGAAGGGCCAGGCATCGAAAGCACTCGGGATCTCGATCTCTGCGAGCGTTATTGGAGGGATGATTTCGGCGGTAATCATCCTCTTTATGCTCCAGCCGATCGGCGAGGTCGCATTCCTCTTTAGCAACCGGGAGATCTTCGTCCTCGGTATATTCGGGCTCACGGCCGTTGCAGTTGCAATTGGTGACAACATACGCAAAGGGCTTGTTGCGGGCTTTATCGGTCTGCTAATCGCAGCAATGCCGGTCGATCCCACGACGGGTCAGCGGCGGCTTGATTTCGGCTTCTTCGGCCTCTACGACTCGGTTCCGTTCGTCCCGGTTGTCGTCGGGCTGTTTGCCATCTCTGAGCTGTTTTATTTAATTAATAAAACGGCCATCAGTGAAGACAACTCGGTAACGACAACCTACCGGGACATCTTCGAGGGGGTCCGGTATGCGATCACCCGACCATTCGCGGTCGTGCGGTCGATGGGGATCGGTCTGCTTATCGGTTCGATGCCAGGGGCGGGGACCTCGGTCGCCAACTTCGTAAGCTGGGGGGCCGCGAAGTCGACCTCGGACGACCCTGATTCGTTCGGCGAGGGCAACCCAGACGGTGTCATCGCCTCGGAGGCATCGAACAGTGCCGTGACCGCAGGTTCGTTGGTTCCGACACTGGCACTCGGGATTCCGGGCAGCGGAACGACCGCGGTCATGCTTGCGGCCCTGTTGCTCCACGGACTCCGGCCGGGGCCACAGCTCATGCAGGAATTCACGCTCGAAGCGAACGTAATCATCCTCTCGTTGCTCGTCGCGAACGTTTTCTTGCTGATCGCTGCGCTCGCGGTCTCGAAGTACCTCGTTCGCGTGGTAACAATGCCGGCGAACCTCATCGTTCCGGCCATATTGGCATTGACGGTGATTGGGGCGTTTGCGATGCGCAGTAGTATGTTCGATGTCTGGCTGATGTTCCTCTTCGGGATCATCGGCTTCGTCATGCGGGAAAACGGCTACTCGCTGATTCCGCTCATCTTGGGGATCATCCTCGGTCCAATTATTGAGGGGTCGTTCCTCCGGAGTATGCTTGTCAGCGGCAACGATCCGCTGTACTTCTTCGGTAGTTCGATCGCGATCTTGCTGTGGGTTCTGACAGTCTTGGCGCTGTTCATCCAGCCCATCTCGAACGTCATTCGGGGGGTGATCGCCAACCGAACCGACTACCTCAACTAACCCGTCCACGTGGGCACGTGGACTTCCGACGACGACAGGTACCGATACGATAATAACTTAAGAGACGAACAGTCGACAATGACAGACACCACCGAACGGCAGCTTCCGATCAACGCCTTTGCGGGCATCTTTCTGACCGCAACCGGGCTTGGCGTACTGATCCTCAGCGGAGATCTGCTGCGCTCGGCGCTGTTTTTCGGCGTCGGTCTGTTCTTTCTGATGCGGGCACTCGCACAGTACAACCACGGATCGTCCGACGATCCGACCGACGAACCGCCGAACGGGACCGACTGAGCGTCGACACCTGAGGCACCCGACAGTCGACGCCTTCACGCATTATGAACCGTCCATCTTTTAACGCAGCGCGCTTTGGCTTGACACCTCGAGAGTGGCGTTTCGGGCTGGTTATTTCGTCAGTCCACGGGATACAGCACGTTTTTTATCGGCTCTTTCCGCCACTGATTCCCATTTTGGCCGTCGGCATGGATGCCTCGCTCTGGGAGCTGGGACTCCTTGTGAGCGTCTTCCTGTTCGCCGGCGGACTCGGACAAGCACCCATGGGCATCCTTGTCGACCGGTACGACAGGGGGTTCGTCCTCATTCCGGCGATTGTCCTCCTGTCGATTGGGTATCTCGTGTTCGTTCTCGGCTCGGCCATCGGGATGTTCCTGCCGTCGATTTCGCTTCTCGGGCACACGTTCAGTGGAACCTATCAGCTCATGGCTTGCGGGATGTTCGTTGCGGGAGTTGGCTACAGCGCGATCCATCCCGTGGGCTATCCACTTATTTCAGCAAATGTCGACGCCGAGAACAAGGCCACAGTCTTGGGTATGTGGGGAAGTGCCTCGAAAGTCGGCGACACGATCGCACCGCTGTTGATCGCGCTCTTCATTCTCGTGATCCCTTGGGAGTGGATTCTCATCGGCGTGAGCCTCTGTGGATTTCTGTATGCAGGCTGGCTATTCGTCCTGCTTCAGCGCGGGACGATCGAAACCCAGCCGCCAGCACGGACATCCGGGGCGACAGCGCCCACTGACAGCCACGGGAGCCGTGGGCCGCGAACGTTTCTGGTGCCGATCACGACGATTCTCGTCGCGTTCTGCTGTGTGTTGTTTGCAACCAATGGGCTGATCACGTTCGCTCCGGTGTTCGTCACAGATGTCTACGGCTACTCGCTCTCGGTCGCCGGGCTTGAGGTGCCGCCGGCGTCGGTCGCCAACGTCTATTTTTCGGCACTACTGATCAGCGGGGCAGTCTCCCAACTTATTGTCGGGGCGATCGCAAACCGGTATGACTACCGGTTCGTGCTGCTGGGACTGCTGGCAGCAACGACTCTCGGGCTCGTCGTTCTCGCAACGCTGCAGCTTACGCCGTTGGCTCTGTTGGCCGTCTTCGTCATCGTCGGCGGCTGTCTGTTCGGGCTCAACCCCGTCCGAGATGCCCTGATAAGCGATCTCACGCCCGCAGCCTACGAGGGCCGGATTTTCGGTTCGTTTTGGACGGTCGTGTTGCTGGTTAGCTCGGGATATCCGTTGTTCATCGGCTATCTCGGTGATACGGTTGGGGTCCAAGCGAGTTTCGGATTTCTCGCGGCTGGAACAGTCCTTGGGATGGCGGTAATCGGGCTGCTGTACAGCCCGCGTATCTACCGTCAACGGACGACTTCGACGGACGCGCCAGCCGATTAGGCGAACGAACCGGCCGCCGGCTGTGCCCGCCGAACGTTATGTTTTTCACGATAGACAGGCACAGATGCGTATGACAACGGCGTACAATCCCGGGCTGGATGGAATCGTCCTCGGACCGACTGAGCTAAGCGGTGTCGACGGTGAAGCGGGCCAACTCACCTACCGCGGCTATCCGATCGAAGGGCTCGCTGATGGGGTGAGCTATGAGGAGACGATCTATTTGCTCTGGTACGGCGAGCTACCAACCGCCGACGAACTCGAGCGCTTTACTGGTCGGCTGGCGGCCAACCGCGCACTCCCCGAACCGTTGCCGACACTCCTCACCGAGCTGGTCGAACTCGATGACGACCCAATGGACGCCCTGCGCACCGCTGTCTCGGCGCTCACCGCGAGCGATCCGAACGCGGGCGAGGCGACCGGCAGCCAAGACGCCGCCGAGGAGGCGGCTATCCGACTTGTGGCCGTCCTTCCGACAGTCATCGCCACGTTCGTCCGGCTGCGCGACGGCGAGGAGCCTGTCGAGCCGCGCGATGACCTGGGCCACGCCGCCAACTTCCTCTATATGCTGACCGGCGAGGAGCCCGACCCGGTCGTCGCCGACACGCTCGATACGGCGCTTGTGCTCCATCTCGATCACGGCATCAACGCCTCGACCTTCTCAGGGAAGGTCAATGCGAGCACGCTGGCGGCGGTCTACGGCTCGGTGACCGGCGCGCTGGCGGCGCTGTCGGGACCGCTTCACGGCGGGGCCAATGCGGATGTCATGCGGATGCTCCAGCAGGTTGACGCCAGCGACAAATCTCCTACCGAGTGGGTTGACGACGCCATCGACCGCGGCGAGCGTATCCCTGGCTTTGGCCACCGTGTCTATCAGGTCAAAGATCCGCGGGCGGTCGTCCTCCAAGCGCGATCGAAGGCGCTGGCGGAGGCTGCCGGAGAGACCAAGTGGTACGAGTACAGCACCGAGATCGAACAGCATCTCGCCGAGACGAAGGGCATCCAGCCGAACGTCGACTTCTACTCGTCGAGTATGTACTACGTGATGGAGATTCCTATCGACATCTATACGCCGATTTTCGCAGTCTCGCGAATGGCTGGCTGGCTCGCACACCTCTTCGAGCAGTACGAGGACAACCGCCTTATTCGACCGTTGGGCGACTACGTCGGCGACCACGGCAAGACGGTCACCCCAATCGACGACCGGTAATCCTGTCGACCGTTGTCGCCAACAGCCAGGAACCTACTCTCATTGTCCCACTGGCCGGCTTAAAGAGCCACCAATGCGTTGTCACGTAGGGAACCACTCACATACTGTCGGTGAGAACGGTTAGTGATGCCAGAACACATTGTAAGCCTCCGATCAGTGGAGCGTATCGCTGACGCCTTCGACGAGGTTGAACTGACCGTCGTACCCAAAAGACAGTACTCCAATGAGGAACTCATCGGCCATGCAGAGCGAGCCAGCGGGCTCTTTGTTCACTCGGAAAACCAGTATACTTCGACGTTGTTCGAGGCCACACCAAGCCTTCGGGTCATCGGGCGGCCGGGGTCGGGACTCGACAATATCGATCTCGATGCGGCAACCGACAACGACATTGTCGTTCTCTATACGCCTGGAATGAATGCGATCGCCGTCGCGGAGTTCGTTGTCGGCCGCGTAATCTCACACATTCGGGAGTTTCAGGCCGCCGCGGATCACGTTCGAGACGGTGGCTGGCGGTCGCCCGACTGGTGGGGGACCGAACTTCGGAACAAAACGGTCGGAATCGTCGGCCTCGGCGCGGCGGGATTCGAGACCGCCAAACGACTCAAACCGTTCGGTGTCGACTTTCTTGTTGCCGATCCCTACGTTGATGACGCACGCGTCGAGGAGATTGGGGGGACGCTGGTCGGCCTCGACGAACTACTTTCGAGGGCGGATTTCGTCAGTCTGCACGTTCGGCTGACTGCAGAGACGACCCACATGATCGACGCGACTGCATTCGAGCGGATGAAAGAGACGGCCGTGTTGATCAACACCGCTCGGGGCCGCGTCGTCGACCACGATGCACTGGTAGAGGCCCTTTCGACCGACCAGATCGGCGGTGCGGTGATCGATGTCTATCCCAGTGAGCCACCGGAGCCAACCGATCCGATCTTCGACTGCGAGACGGCCTCGGTGACGCCCCACTTAGCCGGGGCGACAGTCGAAACACGGACCCACATGCTTCGGACGACTGCCGAAAATATGCTCACGGTTCTCGACGGTGAGGACGTCGACCCGCAGTACGTTGCCAATCCCGCCGTCTTCGATCGGTAACGCTGAAGCGCCATCGTGGATTGCGGGCGTTACTCGCT
>SL_4KL_010_BRINEDRAFT_10001855_pt1 | contig 11827 bp, 12 predicted proteins | sample SodLak_010_BRINE_2_FD_10664 | JGI IMG/M metagenome (IMG submission 10664) | reverse complement strand
ATCTCGTCGCCTACGCGTGGGGACTCGCCGAACTCGAGGCGGGTGATTCGGTTGTCACCACCCAGATGGAACACCACGCCTCGCTTGTCACCTGGCAGCAGATCTGCAAGCGCACGGGCGCAGAGATCCGATTCATTGAGGTCGACGAAGACGGCCGGCTGGATATGGAGCATGCCGCCGAGTTGATCGATGACTCGACGAAGATGGTCTCGCTTGTCCACGTCTCGAACACCCTCGGAACGATCAACCCCGTGGGCGAGATCACCGAGATGGCCCACGAAGTCGGTGCCTACTCGTTTGTCGATGGCGCGCAGGCAGTGCCTACTCGCCCGGTGGACGTCCAGGAGATCAGCGCGGACTTCTACGCCTTTTCAGGCCACAAGATGCTGGGGCCAACCGGCATTGGCGTGCTGTACGGCAAAGAGGAGATTCTCGAATCGATGCAGCCGTATCTGTACGGCGGCGACATGATCCGAAAGGTCACCTACGAGGAATCAACCTGGGAGGATCTGCCCTGGAAGTTCGAGGCCGGCACGCCGATCATTGCGCAGGGAATTGCCCTCCATGCAGCGATTGACTATCTCGACGAGATCGGGATGGAAAACGTTCAGGCCCACGAGGAACTGCTGGCCGAGTACGCCTACGACCAGTTGAGCGAGTTCGACGACATCGAGATCTACGGCCCGCCTGGCGACGACCGCGGTGGACTTGTCGCTTTTAATCTCGACAGTGTCCACGCCCACGACCTTTCGAGTATTCTGAACGATCACGCAGTGGCGATCCGTGCCGGCGACCACTGTACCCAACCGCTGCACGACACGCTCGGCGCAGCCGCCTCAGCGCGCGCCTCCTTTTATATCTACAACACGCGCGAGGAGATCGACGCCCTCGTCGAGGCAGTCGAGTCGGCCCGCCAGCTGTTCGCGTAAGTAGTCGTATCCTAATTATAAGCCACCAACAGTGATCGACGCAGTAGCGGTCTCCTGTTTATAACGCGTTAGCCGGTCTCGACGGAGCAGTCACCGCCTACTTATAAACCGTCCATCTCGTCGGATCGTGGGAGCGTGATGACGACCGTGGTTCCGTTCTCAGTATCAGGGATACTGAGGTGGCCGTCGTGCCGGCGGACGATCCAGTTGACCAGCCACAGCCCCAGTCCGCTGCTGTGTTGGAGCGGCGTGATCTCACGGTTGCCGGTGATGATGGCTGCCTCCTCGGGGTGCATTCCAGGACCGTTGTCGGCGATCTGCAGCGTGAGGCTGTCGGCGGTCGTCGAGACGCTGATCTGGGCGACCGGCGTCGGTTTGCTGTGGGCGGCGACGTTCGACAACAGCTCGCCGATCGCGAACCCGAGCGTCTGGCCGCCCTGCACACGGACGGAGTCGGGCCCATCGAGCGTGACCGACAGTTCGGAGTGTTCGCCGGTTGCCTCGTCGATCTGTTCTCTGAGCAGTGCCATCAGATCGATTGATTGGCCCTCCAGGACAGTTGGATCGATCAGCTGTTCGGTGAGCCGAACCCGGTCGGCAGTCGAGAGCACACGCGCAATCGCCGCATCAACCCGGTCGGCGGACTGGGTGGCTGCTGGCGTTTGGGCTTCACGTCTGATCTCGTCGGCGTAGCCAACCGCGACGTTGAGTTCGTTACGGAGGTTGTGGCGTAAAAAGCGGTTGAGCACGAGCAGCATCTGTTCGCGGCGTGCCAGCGTCGTCGAGAGTCGATCCAAGGCGTTGCCGATGGCCTGCCATTCGGTCGCGCCACTGAACTCGATGTCGTCGTCGTACGTCCGGGCCTCGATGTTGTCGATCCGGCGGTGAAGCCGTTCAGTGTGCCGGATGTCGGTCTGGTAGATCCAGATGCCGAACCCCGAGATCGCCCCGATAAGCAGCACCGAAACCAACAGCTGCAGCACGGCAATCTGACGGATGTCGTCGTTGATTGCTGCCGCGTCGTAGTGGGTTGTCACTATCCAGTCAGTCGACGACAGCGTCGTGTTGTAGCTGACTGACTCCTCGAAGCGTTCGGCAGTCGAATACAGCGTCGTCCCGTCGCTGTCAACGGTGACGCCGACCGCACTGGACGTATCACCGAACGGCACGAACAGCGTTGTCTCGTCCAGCTGGAGGGCGGCGTTGAGCGAGCCGACGATCTCGCCGTCCTCGCGGATCGGTGCGCTGATAACGACGATCTGGTTGCCGGTGTCGGCCTCGAACGGATCGCTAATGTGGGTTTGGCCCTCCAGGGCGTACTGGACGTACTCGCGGTCAGTAAACGACTGGCCGACAACCGACTCGCGGGCCTCGCTGTCGACGCCCGCAATCGCCTGCATCTCGCCGTCGCTGTCGACAACCGAGGCTCCAGTGAATGCTGACGAATCGACGACCGACTGGAGGGCGGCCTGCTGGCTGTCAGTACTGTGGGCTGCGAGGTTGGGGTTGGCGGCCGCCACATTGACAGTCTGCGTCTGGCGGTCGAGGCGATCGTCAAGCACTGTGGCGGCCGTCTGGGCGTCCCGTTCGAGCGTGGTATCGACGTCGTCCCGAACATCGGTCTGGTAGCTGCTAAAGGCGGCCACAAGCACACCTGCGGTGATAACCGTGACCAGCACGAACACCAGGAGAAACCGATATTTGATTTTCATTTCGTCAACAGTCTTGTATGGCAGACAGTTACAGTGGGGAATAATAAAGGGGACGGCGGTGTGTCCGTGTTGCCGCCGCTGGCGGCGCGTGAACTCCCGACGACCACGAAACAGTGGTAGCCGGTCGGACCGAACAGCAAAACAGGCAGAAACGCTTCAGTCGTCCGTGCGAACCCACTCCTGGAGACGGAACAGCTCGAACGGCGTTTCGTCGACCAACTCCCAGGCGTCAGTGTCCCACTCGGGGTAGTAGCTGTCGCCCGAATACGTCCCCTCGATGCGGCTCAACACCATCCGGTCGAGGTGGGGCTGAAACAGCTCGTAGATGATGCCGCCGCCGATCACGTACGCCCGATCTGCGCCAAGCGATTCGATTTCGTCGATGGCGTCATCGACGCCGCTGACGTGATGGGCCGTCTCGACGTCGAACGACCGCTCGGTGCGACTGAGGACGATCTGATGGCTGCCAGGTAGGTCATCCAGCATCGACTCGAAGGTGATGCGGCCGAGTATCACGGGATCGTCGGCGATTCGCCCGCGGTACTGTTGTTTGTCGGCCGGAATCGAGGGCCACGGCAGTTCGCCGTCGTCGCCGATCAGCCGACTGTCGTCAAGCGCGGCTACAGAGACGAGTTCCATACAGAGAGTTATCGAGGAGCCCTAAAGCGGTTGGTGCTGTCGGCTGCTGTGGCCGACCGCTGTCAGGCCGTTGGTGGCTGCTGTGGCCGACAGCCTCAGACTGCCAGCCGCTCGAAGGGCTCAGTCTCGGTGGACTCATCGCTCGAGAGCGAGTAGAGTCGTTTTCGGGCGTCCTGGATGTACAGTTCTTCGACGACAACGTCCTCGTCTTCGAGCGTCGACAGCGCGTAGCGAACCGTCCGGGGTGGCAACAGCGACTCGGCGGCGAGCTGGCCCTGTGTGAGCGGCCCCTCGTACTGGAGCGTTTTGTAGACGAGTTTGGCACTCGGCGGGAGTGATTCGAGCTGTGACCGCAGCGAGTCGTTCATACTTTCCCTTCAGTCGCCAGTATATAAACCGTTGTGCGGTTGTGCGTCGGCTACACAAACACTACCGCCAGGGAGACAGTCTCAACCGGGAAGAAAGCAGGCAGCCTGAACAGCGGCGAATTTTCGTCACAAAATGTATACTGTCTGGCTACCAATACAGTCCAATGCGGCGACGACAGTTCTGTACGGCGACCGGTGGCTGCTGTCTGGGCGGGCTGGCTGGCTGTACAGCCATCGACGTTCCAGGAGCCGCACAAAGCCACCCGTTTGCCGACTCGACGCTCGGGGTTCGGATCGAAAACCGGGGCGAGACCGACCACGACATCGAGGCCAACGCCCGAGAGGCTCTGGCGTTCTGGGAGGCCGAACACAGCCAGCATCTCGATTTTAGCGTCGGCTTCGAGATCGTCGAAGAGAGCCCGGATATCGTGCTGGCGTACGTCGAGACGCCCGAAGACTGCACCGATGTCGAAAACTACAGCGAGGACGTTTTGGGGTGTGCCCCGCTGCTGCGGCCGGGCCACCGCGTTTCGCGGCCGGTAACCGCCTACGTGGTTGCGGCGGACCGCCCGTTTGGGTCGGTTCGGACGACGGCCAAACACGAAATTGGCCACGTCCTCGGCCTCGACCACGACGACGAGCCGCGCGAGATCATGTCGAACCGCCCCGAAGACCGCATCCGGCTGTTTACGGTCCGGATCGACATCTGGGAGGCAACGCTGGCAGCCCACGCCGACCACAACACGGCGACCCGCGAACTCAACGAGGGGATCGGCTCCTGGAACGGCGACCGATATGCCGAGGCGGCCGACCGCTTTGCGGCCGCCGAAACCGCCTTCAAGGCCGCCAGCGACGAGATACAAACCGCCCGCGACCGACTTACTGGTCTCGACACCGATCTACCTCTGGAGACCGTCGACTACGAGACGCTCACCCCGGACCTGGAGGCGAGAGCCGACCGGCTGGCTGTCGGCAGCGAGATCAGCGAAATCATGCAGGAGGCGAGCCAGACGGCCGCCGATGGTCGGGAGTCGGCCGCACGCGGGCGGCTCTCGGAGGTCAACGAGCTGTTGGATGCGTTCCGGGCGATTGGCTGGGCCGAAATCCGAACGGTCGCGGTCGCACTCGGGCTGGTCCGTGGCTTTAGACGTGATGACGAGGGCGTCACCGTCGAAGAAGACGAACTCTGAGGTCGCCCGAACGCGGCCACGTTTTTGCGAGACAGGAGGAGAAACGAACAGTGCTCTCTCGGCAGCCAATTGGTTATGCGGGATACTGTCGAGACGAAAGCAGCACGAAAAAGTGGCGATCAGCCAGCCAGCTTACGGTGCTTCGCCGGTTTCGAGCGTGAAGTCGTCGATCGGGTAGGCGACACAGGTCAGCGTGTAGCCCTCCTCTATCTCAGCGTCAGTGAACGTTTCCTGCTCGTGGTGAATCACGTGATCCTCGGCCGGGCCGTCCGGAATGTAGCCCGCACAGGAGACACACTGGCCCTGTCGACAGGCATACGGGAGATCGAAGCCTTCGTCTTCGGCCTTATCGAGAAGCGTCTCNTTGCTGGCGACCTCGATGGTTTCGCCCTCCTTGGACAGTTCGATATCGAAGTACTCGACCTCGTCTTCGGGCATGTCGGCCGGACTCTGTTTTTCTTCTTCGGCCGCAGCGAGCTCGCCGCCCTCCTCGCCCTCCGCGCCGCCCTCGATGGCGACCGCGCCGCCACCGCCGCCGATCGAACGGTTCATCGGCTCGGGGAAGCTCGTTTCGGGGACGGTCGAGGCGCGCTGTTCGAGAATATCCTGTGAGATGTCGGGCTGGGACTCCCAGCCGGTTCCCTTGGTGTAGTGGAGCACCACGAACAGCGCCACCACACTCGCCGCGATGCTGAACGCCACTAAATCAACCATGCACGAAGCTACGGAATCGGGGTTTAATTACGTTACGAGGTTCGGTTTTGTCACACAGTCCCACTTCGTACCGTAGCGGTCCTACTCGCGCCGGGCAACCTCGTGGCGGCCGAACCCATACCGGAGCCGGTTGGCCAGCCGCCGGGAGAACCGTCCCCTGTTGCGGCTGTCGAACCGCTCGGCGAGTGCCTGGTAAATAAGCGGGACAGGGACCTCCTGCGCTAACGCTTCCTCGACGGTCCAGGTACCGGTCGAGCCGCCCGCGATGTAGTCATCGACATCGCTGAGATCCGACCCCTCCTCGACAAAGGCCTCCTCACAGAGCTCCAGGAGCCACGACCGGATCACCGCACCGTTGTTCCAGGTGCGCGCCACGGTTTCGAGATCCAGGTCGTACCGCCCGTCGGCCAGCAGTTCGAACCCTTCACCGTAGGCCTGCATCAGCGCGTACTCGACGCCGTTGTGGACCATTTTAACGTAGTGGCCCGACCCCTCGGGACCCATATGGCCGTGGCCCGCGGGGCCGGTAGCGACGTTGTTGAACACGGGCGTCAACTCGTCGTAGGCCCACTCGGGGCCGCCGACCATCAGCGAAAAGCCCTCCGCCGCGCTGGCGGGCCCACCACTCGTACCGCAGTCGAGATACGCCGCCGAGCAGGCCTCAGCGCGCTCCAGGGAGCGTTCGAAATGGGAGTTGCCGCCGTCGACCACAATGTCGTCCTCACTGAGATGCGGATCGAGGTCATTGAGCGTCGCGTTGACTGCCTTACCGGCCGGCACCATCAGCCAGATTCGCTTTTCGTCGCCGAGTTTCTCTGCGAGATCGGCCACCGAGTCAGCAGGAGTCGCACCCGCCTCCGCGGCCGCCTCGACTGCTTCGTCGTCGAGATCGAAGGCGACGACATCGTGACCTCCTGCGAGTGTGCGATCGACAACAATCCGTCCCATTCGTCCAAGACCGATAACGCCCAGTTGCATACTCGCCTCCAGACAGCGCGGTGAGGTATGGGTTATGATTGTGACAGCCGCACCGGTAGCTACTGGATACATACCAAACAGCAACCATCAACTGACAGACAAGACTATAGACACACTCTCATGTGAGCAGTACATGGATCTCACCGATTTCGGTTCGGGCCAGCGGACAGTCTCGCGTCGACGACTGATTCAGGGGTTGGTTGGCGGCGTCGGCGGATCGACGGCCGTCGCCATAGGTGGCTACCAGGTGGTGAGTTCGGCCAAAGACGAGAAAAACGACGAGACCGACGAGGCGGCCGCAGACAGCGCGTCGAGCAGTGGTGACAGCCCGCCCGACCCCGACGGCCAGACGGACCACACCAAATCCGTCGTCAGCCAGGTCGACCTCACCGAACGCGACGGCCGGGTGACGGTGCGATTGGGTGTCTACGAGCGAGTGGTCGCTGATTTCAACCGGAACGGCGAGGCGGTCGGCGACTCCGCCTGGCGGGTCGACGGCTCGCTGGCCGCCCGCAGCGGCGTCTCGTTTCGAACTCGCGAGGACAACACCGTCCAGCTCACCCTCCAGAATCCGACGCCGATCCCCTACAGTTTCTCAATCCACAGCAGCAGCTCCGACGAGGGTCGGCTGGCGGTCGACAGTCGTGGCGTGACGGTGTCTGCCGGCGATATCGAGCGGCTTCAGCTAGCTGATCTCAGCCAGGGCGAGTACAGCTACCGCTTCGAGACACCGACCCGGCCACTCGAACCGCTGGCGGGGCGGCTGTTGGTCGACCGCGACCCCAGCGTCGAGGATGGAAACGCCACAAACAACTAACCTGCTGGCGTCGACGCCTATCTACTTACTGGGCCAGTCCAACACAGAACTATGAGCGAGGGGATTACGCCGGGCGCACTCGACCGGCTCCGGGTGGCAATCGAAGACGAACACGGGCTGTTGTCGTGGCTCGGGACCACACTCAAGCGCGTCGAACAGGGGAGAGTCGTCCTGTCGGTCCCGTTTGATGAGAAGCTGACTAACGCAACCGAACCGCCGACGGTCCACGGTGGGGTTGCCGCGACACTGGCGGATACCGCGGGCGCGCTCGCGATTCGGAGTACGTTTGACGACCCCGAAACGGGTAGGATGGCGACGATCACTCTCAACATTAACTATCTCGAACCCGCCCACGGCGAGTTGCGTGCGACCGCCGAAACCGTTCGGGTGGGTGGCTCTGTCGGCGTCAGCGAGATTCGGATTACCGCCGGCGATGACTCACAGCTCGTCGGGACCGCCCAGGGGTCGTATCGGCTCTACCGGGACGACAGACCCAGCGAGTTCCAGCTCGAACGGAGCCGCTGTGAGGAGTTGTGAGCGGAACCTGCTTTCGACGTGCTTTTTATTGGCCGTCCAGAGAGAACACGTATGGCAGATTTCACAGTCGTCGTCGCAGATCCGACTGATGGCATGAGCTATCAGCGAGACGTGGACGGACAGGACGCAAACCGATTCGTCGGCCGAGAGCTCGGCGACGAGGTCGACGGCAGCGCGGTCGGCCTCGATGGCTACGACCTCAAAATCACCGGTGGCTCCGACGAGACGGGCCGACCAATGCGCGAGGACGTCGCCGGCTCGAACATCAAAGAGCTGCTCCTGGAGGGCGGCGTTGGCTTCAAACCAAGCCGCGATGGCGAGCGAAAACGCATCACCGTCCGTGGCAAGAAGATCTCCGACGAGACCGCTCAGATCAACGTCACCGTCGTCGACACCGACGAGGGTGTTGCCGAGGCACTCGGCGAAAGCGACGACGACGAGTAACGACGCGTTTTCGTTTCTTCCCGTTGTACTGCTCGCATGAGCAACCGCCTTCCAAGCGACAGCGACAGCGTCAAAACCGCCAGAGCCGAGTTGATTCGACTCGGCAGCGCGCGCCGACAAGGGATTCGACTCCCCGACGGTGCCACCGACGACCTCGAAGCAGGTGATCTCGTCCGACTCGTATTTAATGAGACCGAGCATCACGCCCAGGTCGCCGAAGATACAGAGGGGCTGGTGATTCGTGGTGCCTACGATAACCGACGGCTGGCCCGCTCGACTGGCGCGGGAGAAAACCACCTGGCCGCCTGGCTGCGTGAACTCGACAGAGAATCAGGCAACAGCGTCGAGTTCGATATCGTCGTCGCCGGCGAGCAGTACGGCCTCCGGGAGCCGGGAAAACGGGCGATTTACACCGTCAAACAGGGGCCGCGCTCGTCGCTGTCGTCGATTGCCGAATCGCTCGGCGACAAGTAGGAGCGACATAAAAAAACGTCGGTAGTGGCTACCCGATCCGAAGTGAAGTTCATATACGGATGGCGACCGGAAACCGGATATGGACACACTGGAGGCGTTTCTCGCCGGCGAGCGACTCGACGACGTGGCGATATATATCAACGACAGCATCCTGGGCGACGACCACAACCTCGGGAGCGCGGGCCAGAAAGTCGACAGCGGGATCGTCCTCGTGTTGGACGGCGAGACGGGACGAGCCGCCTTCCAGCAGGCAACCGGAATCGGAGCCATGCAGTTCGCCAAAGAGGCGATGGGCAGCGAGGGTGAGATCAGTACGGATCTCGCGGGCGGTGTCTGTCCCGAGGCCGACGGCCCAGGCGACGACGACCACACCATCGAATTCATTCTCTCGTTTGCGGAGGCCCAAAACGAGGAGGTCGGCGGACTGTACGCTGACGGTGATGTAATTCACGCCTATGCGCACTGTTCGTGTGGCGTCAACTTCAGCCACAAATGGCTGGCTGGCAGTCGAGAGTAGTTCAGTGTTGGAGGATCGTCGGCAGTAGTCTCTCGCTATGATCTGTTAGGCAGCGACTACGAGCCTTCCCCAGTCATTCGTTAAAAACCAACTGGACGAGTTTCCGGGTAGCCGCCTGGAGGTGTTGGTGGTACGTTGAGGGAACGATATCCATCGAGTCGGCGAGCTGCGAGCCGTCGACACGGCGTGGCCACTCGAAGTAGCCGCTGACGAAGGCCGTTTTTAACGCGGTGAGCTGCCGGTCGGTGAGCTGACTCCGAAACTCCTCGCGAAAGCCCTGGGTGGTCTGCTGTGGGTCAGTTTCGTGGTAGGCGAGCAGTTCGACGCGGTCGTACTGTGCTCGGAGTGCTTCGAGCAGCGATTGGGCTGTCGCCTCAGTTGGGACGGCAAACTCGGCGGCGAGCCGCGAGCCATCGGCGTCCATCGCGGTGAGCCGGCTGCCGAACGTCGAAAGAAGCTCGACCAGCAGCGAGTCCGTCAGTCGGAGCTGGATAACTGACCGCTCGCCGACGACAATCGGATCGACGTCCTGGACGCGCTCGAAATCCATCGCATAGTCGGCGATCTCGTCGGGGTGGGCGGGCGTGGTGACGAGGAGCACCACACCCTCCTCGCGGTCGGCAGTAAGAATCGCCTCGTACTCGAACGTTGTCCCGGCAGCAGCCGCGAGTTGGGACAACAACAGCGCGTCATCGTACAACTCGACACCAACGGTGAGCACCGAGTCGGTCGTCAATGTCCGTTTGGTCAACAGCGCATTGATCGAGACGCCGACGCTGCGGCCAATCGAGCCGAGCAACACCGTCTCGCGGTCGTCGAAGCTGTCCCGGCAGACAACACCCAGCAGCCCGTAGATCGTCGATCGATACGACAGCGGTACGAGCACGCAGCGTTCGTCGTCACCAAGCTCCAACACCGACAGCTCGTCGACCGTCCGGACAGCGTTTGCGTCGAGACAGGCTCGAATCGCCTCGTCGTCGGCCGCCTCGATTGGGCGATCATGCGAGGCCAAACGATCGTCGTTTCCCACCTGCTGTGTGATCGTCAGCCGGTCTTCAGCCGCTTCATACCGACCGAGCCACGCCGAGACGTACGCCTCGCCGAGTCGGTCGGTGATTCGGGCTTCGAGCTCGTCGCGCGCGGACGACTGAACGAGAATCTCGGTTGTCTCGGCGACCAGCTCCTGGAGGCGATCCAACAGCCGGTCGAGCGACTCGCGTTCGTCCTGGAGCTGCTGTTGGGCGCGTTTGCGGTCGGTGACATCCAACTGAAAACCGACGTACTGCGAAACCTCGCCGTCGGCGTCGTACAGCGGGCTAATCTGGACCTGACTCCAGTACGGTGTGCCATCAGCCCGATAGTTCCGCAGGACGACACGGACGTCACGGTCGGCCTCGATACCCTCCCGAAGTTTCGCGATCTGGTCGGGATCGGTTTGGGGGCCCTGGAGAAACCGAAGGTTGCGGCCCGCAGCCTCAGCCGGCGAGTAACCCGTCACGTCCTCGAAAGAGTCGTTAATGTAGATCGTCGGCAGATCCGGAGCGGTTGCGTCCGCGATGGTGATGCCGATCGGCGCTTCATCGAGCGCGCGCTCTTTGAGCCGGCGTCGCTCGGCGACCGGCAGCGCCGAGATTGGAAGCTGGTCGTCGGTATCGGCGGCGTGGGTGTCGATTTCGGCCGCTACTCGCCCCCGGAGATCAGTGGCGGTCGCCGGGACCAGCGCGCTCACGTTGGCGGCGACTGCCCGGCTGGCGACCGAGTCCGTGACCTGGGAGGGAACGAAGACGACCGGTAGTTCGGGAGCCGACTCACCGGCCGACGCGATACAGTCCAGGCCGTCAAACGCGTCAGAATGGCCAACGACGAGACAATCAATGGGAATGGTCTCGATCTGCTGGCGGGCCGCGTCGGTCGTGGCGACGTGAGTTACCGACAACTCCTCGGAGAGTGCGGTGGCGAGGTCGGCGACCGGCGACTCGTCAGGAGCCACAACGAGCACGCTGGTCGACGGCTGGCTCAACATAGCTGCAACTCGGTGGGGCAGCGAAATCAGCAGTTCGGTACGAGCCCGCTGCGCAGTGAGTCGTCGACATCGCGGGCGACGGCGGCTGCGGCGTGTTCACCGCTGATGAGTGCCATCGGGACGCCGACGCCCGGCGAGGTGAACGCGCCCGTGTAGTAGAGTCGGTCGACGCCCGGTGCATGGTGTGCGGGCCGCAGCGGGCCGGTCTGTCTGAGCGTGTGGGCCAACCCGAGGGCGGTGCCGTCGGGCGTGTGGAACCGGTCGGCGAACTCCGAGACACAGACCGACTCCTCGGCGACGATCCGCTCCCGAAGGTCGACGCCGGTCTGGTCGGCCAGATCAGCCAACACCTGCTCGCGGAACGCGGCTCGCTTCGCTGGACTGTCGTCGAGACCTGGTGCAACCGGCACCAGGATGACAATCGCGTGGTGGCCGTCGGGAGCCACCGTGGGGTCGGTTTTCGAGGCGACAGACAGGTAGTAGGC
>SL_4KL_010_BRINEDRAFT_10001851_pt1 | contig 11847 bp, 10 predicted proteins | sample SodLak_010_BRINE_2_FD_10664 | JGI IMG/M metagenome (IMG submission 10664) | reverse complement strand
AGTTCTCCTTGTGTCATAGTTGATCGAGATGTTCCTCGTTCAGTGCAAAGCGTGCGTTGTCGCCGCCGCTTGGAACCATCGGGTAGACGTTTTCAGTTGGGTCGATGATCGCGTCGATGACCGAGGGTCCCTCATATTCGCGTGCCTCCTGAATCGTCTCCTCGACGTCGTCGGGATCTTCGAGTCGCAGTCCCTGCGCGCCGAAGGCTTCGGCGAGCTTGTCGAACTCGGGGATCCACGGGTACTCCGAGGCCATCCGGCGACCCTCGTAGAATCCGTCCTGCCACTGTCGGACCATCCCGACAGCCTCGTTGTTCAACACCACGATGGTGATGTTCAGCTGTTCGCGGACCGCAACAGAGAGCTCTTGTGCGGTCATCAGGAACGAACCATCACCGTCGAAAGCGACGACCTCCTGATCGGGGGCAGCAACCTTTGCGCCGATCGCTGCGGGCACCGCATACCCCATCGTTCCGAGTCCGTGGGAGGTGACCCACGTCCGGGGTTCTTTCCATGTCCAGAACTGCCAGGCCCACATCTGGTGTTGGCCAACGCCGGCCGCGACGATACAGTCGTCGTCAGTAACTTCGTCATACTTCTCGACGACGTACTGTGGTTTCAGTGGATCGTCGTCTGGCATCTCGTAGTCCAGTGGATACTCCGCCTTCCAGGTCTGGCACTGCTCGCGCCACTCGTCGGCTGGTGGTGCCTGGGTCAGTGCCTCGTCGAGCTGTTCGATGACGACTGCAGCATCGCCGACGAGCGGGTAGTCGGCCTCGACGTTTTTCGAGATCTCCGCCGGATCGATATCGACGTGGATCACATCCGCGTCGGGTGCGAAGCTGTCGATGCCACCGGTCAGGCGGTCGTCGAAGCGAGTACCGATCCCGAGCAACACGTCGGTGTTCGCGATCGTCAGGTTCCCGTAGCCTGTGCCGTGCATGCCGGCGATCCCAAGCGAGAGCTCCTCGTCTTCGGGGAACGCACCGGTGCCGGGCATCGTCGTCACGACCGGAATCTCGTACTCGCGGGCAAACGCCCGGAGTTCGTCGCAGGCTTCACCTTTGATCACGCCACCACCGGCGAGAATGGCCGGGCGTTCGGCCCGGGAGAGCGTATCGGCGGCCTCCTGGACGATCACTTCGTCAGCCTCGGTCGGCGGGTTGTAGGTATCGGGCGTCTCTGGGCCACCCGGCGAGACGCTGGTCTCGCCCTGGGTGATGTCCTTGGGGAGGTCGACGAGCGTCGGTCCCTGTCGACCCTCGTTTGCGAGCGCCCAGGCCTCGCCGATCTCGTCACCAACCGTATCCGAGTCTTCCGCGAAGTTGTTGTACTTCGTCACGGGCTGGGTGACGCCGATGGTGTCGGTCTCCTGGAACGCGTCGTTACCGACGAAATCTGTCGGCACCTGGCCAGTCAGTGCGATGACTGGGTCGGAGTCCATGTTCGCGTCGGCCAGCCCCGTGATGAGGTTCGTCGCCCCTGGGCCAGACGTTGCGAGACAGACACCGGGTTCACCGGTGACGATCCCGTAGGCGTCGGCGGCGTGGGCCGCGCCCTGCTCGTGGGCCATCGTGATGTGGTCCATCTGGTCGTGTTCGTACAGGGCGTCGTAAACGGGCATGATCGCCCCACCCTGGACGCCAAAGAGGTGCTCGACGCCGGCGTTTTCGAGGCCAGCGACGACTGACTCCGCGCCTGTCTCGACTGTCTGTTGGTCTGTCTCTTCTTTCGGAACTGATTGGTGTTCACTCATCTGTTTCTCGGTGGTTTTCTTTCATGTATGGTCGGCTGCTCTCTACTCGGAAACTGTGCGAACGAACGTCGAAACAGTGTGGTGGTAGCGGGGCTAAAACGCCCCTACAATCCCGCCGAGAAGGAAGCGGCTGCTGGTCTGTGGCGACTGCCGGTGACCAGCGGACTGTGTCATCAGTATGTATCTGTATCTGTGGTCCATAATAAACGTTCCGTGATAGTCCTGAACAGCCACCGTTTCGAGCCTGCTGTGGGCTGTCTGCGAACGCCGCTCCCGTCATGGCCCTACGCTCGGACCTCCTCGGACTCTTGTTCGACGCCGACCTCGCGGGCGAACTTCTTCAACTCCTCCATCGTCACCCGCTGTGATTGGGCACCGAAATCTTTCACGCGACGCGTGACATCGGTGACCTCCTCGTCCGTCGGATCGAACCCTGCGTCTTTCAGCCGTTCGCGTACCGAGTGCGTGCCGGTGTGTTTGCCGAGCACGAGCTCACGTTTTGCGCCGACCATCTCCGGTGTCATCACGCCGGGCTCGAAGGTGTCGGCGTTCTCGATGACACCTGCGGCGTGGATTCCGCTTTCGTGGGAGAAGGCGTTCGAGCCGACGACGGGTTTGTTCCCTGGGACGGGAACCTGGGATTTCTCCTCGACGATCCGAGAGAGCTCCGTAATCGCCGTCGTGTCGATGCCGGTGTCGACGTTGTACAACGACTCCAGCGCCATCACGACCTCTTCGTAGGCGGCGTTGCCGGCCCGTTCACCGATGCCGTTGACGGAGACCTGGGCCTGACTCGCGCCGGCCTCGTAGCCAGCGAGTGCGTTCGCTGACGCCAGCCCGAAGTCGTCGTGGGTATGCACATCCACGCGAGCACCGCCTGCATCGGCGACTTCGACGACCTTCCCAACCATCTTCTGGAACCGTGTCGGGGTCGCAACGCCCGTCGTATCGGGGATGTTGATCCAGTCTGCGCCAGCGTCTACGGTCTCCTCGATGATCTCCAGCAGAAACCCTTCGTCGGTTCTGGTGGCATCCATCGGGGAGAACATACATTCGGCGCCGGCGTCGTTCACGCGCTCGGCCGACTCGACGGCCCGCTGTAATGCGTCCTCGCGGGTCGCGTGCATCGAGTCTTCGAGCTGGACGTCGCTGGTGGAGACGAAAATGTGCACCATGTCGACGCCGCTGTCGAGCGCGGCTTCGATATCGTCCTCGACGACACGTGCCAGTCCACAGATGGTCGTCGAACTCGCCTCGACGATGTCGCGGACGGCCTCGAACTCCGCGTCGCTGTTTACCGGGAAGCCAGCCTCGATGACGTGCGTTCCCATCTCATCAAGCAGCGCCGCTATCTCCCGTTTATCTTCGTAGGAAAACGAGGTTCTGGGCGTCTGCTCTCCGTCGCGGAGCGTGGTGTCGAAAATTCGTGCGTCTGTGATTTCAGACGTACTGTCCAGTGTACCCTGGAAGAACTCGATCCGCCGGAGATCCCGACGTATCCTCGTTGTTGGACATAAGCATATGAATAGGGTCGGTCCAGGCTTATATATCTATCTACGCAGCAGTCACTGTGGCTGTGAGTGACACACAGAACGTGGACACACCGCTTAGAACAGATCGTCGAGATCGTCGTTGCCGAACTCCTCGACGGGATCTCTCTCCTCTGTTTCCTGCTGTGCCTCGCGTGCGCGTTCCATGAACTCCTGGACTCGCTGGGATCGCTCGACACCGCCGAGCAAGACGAGCGAAGCGAGCCGGTCGCTATCGAGCGGGAAGTCACCGCCCCGAACCTGGAGCGAGCCGGTCTCGTTTTCGATCCACTTGCGCGCGCGCTCGACACCCTTCCGAGAGATCCGTTCGGGATCGCCGGCGACGACCAGCAGCGCGGCCTCGGCCTCGACGGCGTTCGGGAGGCTCATGCTCGTCAGAAGCGAGTTGCGGGTCACGCTGGTGATCGTATTGACGTTGTCGCCCGCGTCCTCGCTGGCTTCGGCGCTGGCGTAGCCCAGCGAGGCGATGCCGCCGTTTTTGAGCGTGTTGATGATCTCCGAGGAGTCGACGACGCTTTCGCCGACGCCGTCGACGACCTCGCCGGNGGCAAACAGCAGNCCGACACGCTGTGCGATCTGCTGGTTGATGTTGTTAAAGCCCTCGCCGACNCTTTCCTCGCTGGTNCGCCAGGCGTCGTTGTCGATNAGAATNGTCGAGTCGGCTTCGCGGATNACTGTTTTCAGCGAGCGACCNGCGTTGGCTTGGTACAGCGCACCTTCGTCGCGGCCGGGGAGGATTCCGAGCACGTAGACGGGGAGATCGTACACACGGCCAAGCTCTTTCGCGAGCGCAGGCGAGCCACCGCTGCCGGTGCCACCGCCGAGACCAGCGACGATGACGACAGCCTCGGCCTCTGTCGTGATGCGGCCGTCAAGCTGGTCCATCACCTCTGTGGCTTCCTCCTGCATAATCTCGGCACCGAGTTCGTTGTCACCGCCGACACCGTGGCCTTTGACTCGATCCTGGCCAATAAGCATCGTATCAATATCAAGCGATTGCAGATCTGCTTCCGCGGTGTTGACGGCGAACGCGCCACGGACTGCATCGAATCCCATCTCGTGGTCGAACTCGGCGAGAACCTGCGTTACCTTCCCGCCTGCTTGTCCGACACCAATCAGGACGACCTTCATACGTGATACTGTTGTGACACCGGCTAATGAACGTTGGGTCATCTTTCCGAAACCGGATACGTCTAGCGAACACACTGTTTCAGCCCGACAGCTTCACTCGAATTTCCTCGTCATTGTCGTTCTCTGCTGGTGAAATCTACAGTTTCTATATGTGAGTGACGGTGTATACAACGGCTTGATCAGCTTACTGACTGGACAACTACGGATACGTATCACTCGCTTACCAGAGACAGAATCACTTCATATCATCGCTGTGTACAGTCGGTGTGCGCAACTGGTTTCGACAGCTGACGACACGCGAAAAGCTCGTTGGGATCGCGATGATCGTGGGAGTAAACGTGATCGGCGCACTTCCGGCCGTCTTTGTGGGCTCGGACACCGGCTGGTTTGATCGGCCCTGGTTTTATCCGCCAGAAGTGCTGTTTTCGATCGTCTGGACGCTTTTGTTTACCCTCATGGCGATTGCACTGTTCATTGTCTGGGAGCGGGGGACACCGAGGGCTGCAGTCAACAGCGCGATCGGACTCTTTGCGCTCCAACTGTTCCTGAACGTCGCCTGGACGCCAGCGTTTTTCGGTCTGCAGAGTCCTGCGCTGGGACTGGTCGTGATCGCTGCGCTCTGGCTCGTAATCGTCGCGACCATCGTTGCCTTCGCTCGCGTCAGCCGGGTCGCAGCAGCACTGCTCGTTCCGTATCTGCTCTGGGTGAGCTACGCGATTGCGATCAACTACGCGATCTATACGTGACAGTTTCCGCGCGGTAACTGTTCGATGGGAGCGGCGCTTTCATAGGTCGAGCGCCCTCACTGATGGTATGAACCCAGAGACGCTTCGTGCGAAGATGCCAGCTCTGGCGGACTGTTGTTATCTCAACACTGGCGCAAGCGGGCCGAGCCCCCGTCCTGTCGTCGAGGCAGCCGCCGAGTTCGAACGCCACCACCAGTACCGCGCACCCTGTGCGGAAGGGATGTACGAAACTGCAGCGTCAGCGCTTGCGGACACGCGTGGAGCAGTCGCCGGACTGCTCGGCACCGATCCAGAAAATATCGCGCTGACCGACAGCACTGTCGAGGGGATCAACCACGTCTCGACCGGCATCGACTGGGAGGCTGGCGATCTCGTGGTGCGGACCGACAGCGAACACGCCGCTGGCCGGTTTCCTTGGCAGCGGATGGCCGATCTCCACGGGATCGAGACCGAGGTGCTGGCCACAGAACGGGGTCGGATCGATCTCGACGAGCTGAAATCCGCAGTCGCAGACGCCCGCCTGCTCTGTGTGAACTCGCCGACCTGGAACTACGGCACCCGGCTGCCGGTAGCGGAGATCGTCGAGATCGCCCACGATGCCGACACGCTGGTGCTCGTCGACGCCGTGCAGGCACCCGGACAGCACGCAGTCGATGTCCAGTCCTGGGGTGCGGATTTCGTCGCGGCCTCTGGACACAAGTGGTTGCTCGGACTCTGGGGTGCTGGCTTTCTCTACGTAAGCGACGACGGACTCGACGTGCTCGAACCCTCGCGGATCGGCTACGCGTCGGTCACCGACTACCAGTCGGAGCAGTACGAGTTCCACGCCGACGCTCGTAAGTTCGAACTCGGCACACAGTCGATCGCGCCCTATGTCGCACTCGAAACCGCAATCGAGCTCATCGAGTCGATCGGGCTAGAGACGATCGAGCAGCGGATCGCCCGTCTGACTGACCGCCTGAAAGACGGGCTGGGTGAGCGGTTGCTTTCGCCGGAAGATGCGCGGACGGGGCTGGTCACCTTCGCGGCCAACGAGCCCGAAAAACTGGTCGAACGGCTCGCTGCCAAGGGGATTCAGATCCGCTGGCTGCCCGATCCCTACGCCTGTCGGGTCTCGGTGCATGCGTTCAACACCGCCGAGGATATCGACCGGTTGCTTGAGACAATCTAGGCTGAAGACAGATAATGTATATATCTTGGAGAATAGAGTTCGCGTATGGCAGAGCAGGACGTGGGATACGGTAAGCGTTCTGTCGACGAGTATCTACTTCGCGCGGGCGACCTCTACCGCAACCATCCAGAACTCCTCTATCCGTTCGGTATGCTTGCAGTGCTGTTCTCATTGCTCGAACTTCGAGTTGAGCTGATCGATGCGCTGTTCGATTTCGAGAACCTTCGGTTTACGGCTGACCGCGAGGCGCTGGATGCTATCCTTTCCGAGCGTGTCGTCGACCAGCTAACGCCAGTGATCGAAGAGCTATTCCTGTTTTTTGTTCTCGGTATTGCTGGACTCGCGTTGTTTGCGACACTGGTGTTACTGCTTGCGGTCGGGATTGCCTTGCTGACCGTCGCCGACGAGACAGCTTCACGCGAGCGTGGACAGTTTGCGCGCACCCGCCAAGCAGTCGGCCGCGTTCCAGCGCTGTTTGTCGCAACGTTGCTCTCGGGGCTGCTCGTCGGATTCGGGCTCCTGTTTTTCGTCCTACCCGGCCTCTATCTGGCTGTCAAGTTCGCCCTCGGTGGGCCGGCGATTGTGATCGATCAGAAGGGGCCAGTCGACGGGCTCCGGGCAAGCTGGCACGCCGTCGCTGGACAGTTTGGGACCGTTCTGGGTGTGCTCGCGCTTGGAACGGTCGCTGTCGTGGTGGTTGCTCTTATCCCGTTCGTCGGTGAACCGCTCGTCGCGATCGCCGTTTTGCCCGTGTTCGCGATGAGCTTTGGTATTCTCTACGTAGAGTCGGCATCGTCAACGCAGCTGTGACGCAGCTACAGTTGAAAACCCATTTGATGATTCAACCTGAAGGGAAACTGTGAGCCGCGGGATCGGTGAGTTTGCGGTACAGGAGTACATTCCGGAGTGGCTAGCCGTCATCATCGCCGTCCTCACACAGCTCGGTGATTTCTGGTTTCTCGCGCTCGTCCTCGCAGTCCTGTACTGGACACAGATCGAGAAACAGGACGAGATCGCGGTCGTCGCCGGCATCACGTTGACTGGACTCGGGCTGTATCGTGGACTAAAATATCTGCTCGAACTGCCACGTCCAGACGAACCGCCGCTCGATCCCGAGCTGTTGCCGTGGCTGTTACAGCCACTTTGGGAGCTGACCGGGACCGCAGGCGGCTACGGTTTTCCCAGTGGACACGCAACGAGCTCGACGATCGTCTACTTTGGCCTTGCCACAGTACTGACTCCCATCAGCACTCGCCGCAAACGGTTTGCGGTAGCCGGAACAGTCGTCGGTGTTGTCGGCTTCACTCGGATCGCACTCGGCGTCCACTATCTCGTCGATATCGTTGTCGGCGTCGCGCTCGGGGCGCTGCTGTTAGTGGTTGTACTCAAGCTGCTCGGACCGCTAACTGCACGGCAGGGCACGATCATATTCGGGCTGTCGATCCTGACCGGGGCCTTCTACGTCTACACGAGTGAGGCTGATCTGGATGCAGTGATCGTCCTCGGCGTTGCGCTCGGTGCCTTTGCTGGCTGGCAGCTCATCATTCTCGCACGGGAGCTGGTTGCACTCGATCGGCCATCGGCTGGCACGAGACCGATCCTGTTTCGGGGTGGACTTGCTGTGCTCGCCATCGCGCCACTCGTGTTCGCTCTGGAAGAGTTTCCCCTCTTTCCCGCCCTGCTGGGTGAGGGGCCACCGTATGCAGCGGGTGGGACGGCAGGGCTTCTCGCCGTTGTTGTGCTTATTGTCCCAATCGCACGCCACTCGGAACGTGTCCGGACGGTCGCTGGTGTCGTCGGATTCTATCTGCGTTCACTGCTTCGGTGGCTGCGGTCGCTTTTCCGGTCGAACTGACACTGACTGTTGGCACGTGTTCGAGACTCTCTAAATAGCGTCGTCAGATTCGAAACTGACCGTCTCTCGCAAAGAGACAGATCAGTTGACTTTATTATACGGTACAATGAATTTCGGGGCAATGTGGTTCGATGCAGGGATCGTTGAACTGCTCGTCGAGTCGGTACCAGCCTGGGGTGTCGTGTTGTTGCTCCTGTTTTCGTATATTGGCAGCATCTATATCATCGCCCCGAGCGTCGCCATTGCGTACGTCAGAAACCGAACGGCGGCAGCGAGCTGGCCGGTGTTTGTCGTCGGCGCATACGGCTGTTTCGTCGCGCTGAAACCACTCTTTGGGATCAGCCGTCCACCGGTTGGTGGCCCGCTTTCGACTGACGCCCTGCCTGCGCTGGCAGCGCCGATCTACGAGGAAGCAGTTGCCTTCTCGACGGGAAGTTTCCCGAGTGGCCATGCCGTCGCAGCGACAGTGTTCTGGGGACTGGTCGCTGTCGACCTCCGGATATCGACCTTTCGTCGCCGGCTGCTCGTGGCCACCACGATGGTCGCACTGATCTGTTTTTCGCGTGTGGCGCTCGGTGCACACTACGTGGGTGACGTACTCGGCGGCGTGGTGATCGGTGCGCTGTTTCTCCTCGCCAGTCTCGAAATCCGACGCCGCGTTCGAAACCAGACACTGCTGTTTCTGAGTATCGGCGCGGTTCCGGCCGCCGGCGGGCTGTTTACCGGCCGCCACACCGACGCTGTACTGTTGCTCCTGATTCTCGCCGGGCTGTGGATCGGCCAGCGCCTCGAAGCGCAGTTTTTCGAGCCGACCAGCCAGCCATCCAAAGTCAATGAACTGTGAAACGCCGTCGTTTTACGGGCCGAGAAGCTACTGACTGCCAATGAGCCAGGAATCGAGAGACAGACCTGACGGCGACCTCCGCAAGACTGGGATGTCTCTCCGTCACGACAGAGAGTGGGATTACGAACTCGACCGGATCGTCGAGGAAGTCGACGAGCGTAACGCCGAGACGGTCGGTCTGCAGCTCCCCGAAGGACTCAAACGCCGCGGCCCCGGCGTTGCCGACGATCTGCGGGAGACACTGCCTGACGATGTCACAGTGATGATCTCCGGCCAGCCCTGCTACGGTGCCTGTGATCTGGACACCTATCTGATGAAACGAACGGACGTGTTCGTCCACTTCGGCCACTCGCCGATGAAAGAGTCAGACAAGATCATCTACGTGCCGCTTTTCTCGAACGTCGAGGTGCTGCCGATTGTCGAGCGATCACTGGACGAACAGCTCACTCCAGCCGACCAGGACGCCGACGTCGGCCTGGTCACGACGGCCCAGCACATGAACAAGTTCGGCGAGATGCGGGAGTATCTCGAAGACGAGGGTTACACCGTCCACACGCGCAGAGGCGACGAACGACTCACCCACGAGGGGCAGGTGCTCGGCTGCAACTACGCCTCGGCGGATGTCGACGCCGACCAGATCCTCTACGTCGGCGGCGGCAAGTTCCACCCGCTCGGGCTGGCGATGGAACACCCCGACAAGAAGGTCGTCATCGCCGACCCGGTGAACAACACCGTCACCGTGGCGGACACGGAGAAGTTCATGAAACAGCGGTATGCCGCCGTTCATAAGGCGATGGACGCCGACAGCTGGGGTGTCATCTTCTGTACGAAGATTGGCCAGGGTCGGTGGGACCAGGCCCAGGAGATTGTCGAGAACAACGACGACGCCTACCTGCTCACGATGGACGAGGTCACCCCAGACCGACTGCTCAACTTCGGACTCGACGCCTACGTGAATACGGGCTGTCCGCGGATCACGACCGATGACGGACCGCAGTTCAACTCGCCGATGCTCACCCCTGGTGAGTACAAGATTGCTATCGGTGAGAAACCACTCGACGAGCTCGAGTTCGATACGTTCCACGGCACCTGGTGACTGTCACCACTGATTTTCACCAGGCGTTCTCGTAACCGAACGCTGTCCTCAACTGTGAGGAACGGCGACAACTGGTCGGTCTGCGTTCAACAGCAACGACTGTGTCACGCTCCCGAATAGCGCCTGCCCGAGCGGATGTCGCTGACGGCCGCTGACGACAATATACTCGGCGTCGTGTTCCGCGGCATACTCTTTGATTACCGTCGGTGGGTCCCCAACCAGGCCGACGGCCTCGTACTCGTCGAGATTATCGACGTCACTAGCCGCTTTCGCCGCCACTTCGGTTGCTTTTGCCCGGACGCGGTCGAGCGTCTGCTCCGTGGACGCTCCTGTATTGAGGCTTTCGGCGGACACGTCGCCGAGGTCTCGTCGAAAGTCACCGGTCGGATCGGCAGCGTGGACAATGTGGAGTGCAACGTCGTATGCCTGGCACAGGTCATGCGCCTGTTCGATCACCGCGGGTGCTCGCTCAGAACTATCAATCGCTGCAACGATCGCCATACGTCCCGATGTGCCGGACTCAGTATGAGTACTGCGGTTCATGTCAGATATATTTTACACCTTCGGATTTTGCCGCTGAACTGTCTGGTAACTGGATCTATGTAACTCACAACAAAGCTGCACGGCAGGGGCGGGGGAAACTACGGGAATCAGACGCCACCGTTTTCATCTTCAAAAATAATTATAGAATATGGCACGCAGTGATCCCGGGATGTGGAATACCTCCGTCCGGTCGCTCGACACCGAGCGGCCAGACGTTTCGGAGTACAGTGCGTTTGCTGACGAGTTGCGTCGCACGGTGCGTGGCGATGTGCAGTTCGACGAGTACACGCAGGTGATGTACGCGACTGACGGGAGTATCTATCAGGCGCGGCCGGCGGGCGTTGTCCTCCCGCGGACTGTCGAGGACGTACAGCGGACCGTCGAGACCGCAGCGACGTACGACATTCCGATCTTGCCACGTGGCACCGGCTCCTCGCTCGCTGGACAGGCGGTCGGCCCCGGCTGTGTCGTTCTGGATTTCACCAAATACATGGGCGATTTACTGGATATCGACCCCGACCGCAAGCGAGCGACGGTCCAGCCTGGCATTGTCCAGGATCATCTCGACGCGGCGCTCGCCGAGTACGGACTCAAGTTCGCACCCGACCCAGCCTCCTCGAACCGGGCGACGGTCGGTGGCGGAATCGGAAACAACTCGACTGGTGCACACTCCGTCAGATACGGTATCACTGACGCCTACACCGACGAGTTACGGGTCGTCCTCGCGAACGGTGAGCTGATTCACACGCGCGAGGTGGCCCTCGACTCTCCCGAGTACGAGCAACTCACCGCTGGCGATGGGATGGAAGCGGAAATCTATCGCACCGTCCGCAGACTTGTCGAGGAGAATCAGGACGAAATCGACGAGAAGTATCCGTCGTTGAAACGATCTGTCTCGGGATACAACCTGCAGAAAGTCATCTACGAGAACGAACAGGGTGAGGAGGTGATCAACCTCTCGAAGCTGTTCGTTGGCGCCGAAGGAACACTCGGTGTGATCGTCGAGGCGACCGTCTCGCTCGTCACCAAACCGGAACAGACGGCGCTTGCGCTGTACTGTTTCGATGATCTGATCGACGCGCTGGAAGCGGTGCCCGAGGCGCTCGATTTCCCCGTTAGCGCAGTCGAGTTGATGGACGACGAGGTGTTCCGGAT